>Ga0209431_10002154_pt1 | contig 16078 bp, 15 predicted proteins | sample RifCSP13_3_FD_184021 | JGI IMG/M metagenome (GOLD analysis project Ga0209431, IMG submission 184021) | Soil microbial communities from Rifle, Colorado - Rifle CSP2_sed 13_3 (SPAdes) (version 2) | ecosystem: Environmental > Terrestrial > Deep subsurface > Rock core/Sediment | place: Rifle...
AAAAGCAAGGCAAGAAGTATACAAATTATTTGAAAATAATGATAATGTTTTAGTAATAGCTACAGTTCAAATTGCTGGAATTGGTATTGATATTGATAGAATTTTCAATTTGATTTACATAGATGGCGGAAAATCATTTATTAGAACAATTCAATCAATAGGTAGAGGTTTACGAAGGGGAAAAGATAAAGATTTTGTTGATGTTATTGACATTTGCGGAAATTTAAGGTATTCTAAAGAACACCTACAAAAAAGAATCAGATTTTATAAAAAAGCAAACTATCCATATAAGAAATACAGCGTACAATACTAAGAATAAGATGCTAATATTTGATGATAACTCAAAAGCAATCCTTTTGGATTCTATATATACCCCACTTGTTACTCAACATATGTGGATTCTTGACTTGAATATGATGGATTTTACATTAAATCCTATTACTATTCTAGAAGAAATTACTGCTCCTTCTATGACAATATCTATTCACGGTTTTGAATTCTGGCTACCGGCTACATGGTATATGCTAGTGTATGACATGGAAACGATGCAATTAGATACTGTATGCGTAGAAGATTTGCCGGGTAGAGAATTTAATGCTTTAGTTTCTGGCCCAAACATCCAAAAAGCTTTACCTGGAAACGTTATAGTGACAGATTATGATAATCGTTACAAAAACATTGGTCCGTTATTAAACAAGCATCAAATGCTTTGTCATCCAATCTCACCAGAGCATTGGGTGAATGTATCGCCGACAGATGTATATAATAAATATTTAAAAGAAAAAATAGTCGGAGATATTTTATAAACAAGGAGATAATATATGGCTGAAGCAACAAATAACCAAAAGAAAATAACAATCCCTGAATTTAAGGCATGGTTAGATGGATTATCTGAAATTCAACCAGATGATTGGGCACCAGACCTTAATCAATGGAAAAAAATCAGAGCAAAGATTCAATCCTTAGAAGATTTTGATACTCCATTGGAGCGTCAAATAATTCTCACTATAGAAAGAGCAGTACACAAAGTTAGAATGCCAGCCCCACCACAAGCATGGTATCCTCCAAATCCTGGAACACAAGTTGTAATGAATCCAGATGGATCAGTTTTTCAACCACAGCCTACTGTTGCTATTCCGGCTACAGTGCCCCAACCATTAATAGTTCCAGACGGCAGTTCATCATTAGCAGGCGCAAGTGCTGCTACGCCTGCACTTATTCCAAACATTCCGGGTGTGTCAAGAGGTAATCTTGATCCTAGAAACGCTATTAAAATCGAATCAGCAAAAACTGCTGACATTGATACATCTAGTGGGTCTTACAAATCGAACTTTCTTTAATGTACACCGAACTAAATGGACGGAAACTGTGGTACGATGGTACCACAACTATCGCGCCAAGCTATCTAGAAAAAAGACTTGAAAGCGGTCTTCCGATAAAAGGGCTCTTTGTTGAGGAGATGACTTCAGATATTGAACGTTTTAATAAATTAGTTACTCCCGCAAATCGAATACAAATTAAAGAAGTTGGACCTATTTCTTATGATTTTTCCTGGAATATTCCTGAACAATATAAAACATTAAATGTCATTGAATATATTTTAGAAAAATTTAAAATTCTGTCTGAAAAGGAAAAATTGTCCAAAGAAGAATATAAAGCTAGGCTTGATCGGTTAGCAGAAGAGTTAGAACTTTATTTTAAATATGAATTACTCGATGTATTAAGTGTAATGATTTATATTATAGATACATTCAAGGAAAACAATGTTGTGTGGGGTGTCGGAAGAGGTAGTAGCGTTTCTTCTTATGTTTTGTATGTCTTAGAAGTTCACGACATTGATAGTGTTAAGTGGGAACTTGATATTACAGACTTCCTCAAACCAAATAAATAAAAGACACCTTATAAGGAGAGCAAAATGGGAAGTATTGTCAGATCAGCAAGAGGAGATATGGTTGATTTTGGTTTGTTGAGAATCAAACATGCTCAAGAAAATGCGCCCGTAGGTACTGGTAAAAAAACAAATGTTTTAGTACGTAATGAAAATTTCATAGCAAACAAACAAGCTGCAGCTAAAGCAGTTGCAGATAGTAAAGAAGCTTTAACTGCTGCTATGGAAGAAACCGCAGACCCAGCGCAAGAACCAGTAAGAAAAATAATAAAGAAAAAACAAAATGCTTAAACCAGTTGGAAACAGTATCCTTTTCGTATTCCTTGACGAGGTCTCTGGCGGATGGTTTTATGACAAATCATCCGTTGGAATTCTTTTACCTAAGAGCGTAGAATCTAATGCAACCCAATGTCGTTGGGGTAAGGTTGTCGCTGTTGGAGCTAAAGTTGATGAGACCATCAAGCCTAAAATGAATATTCTCATCGAAGCTATGAAATGGACTACTGGCATCGATTACGACGGTGTTAAAGTTTGGCGAACCGTTGACGATGCTATTGTAGCTATTGATGAAGATTCTATTCCTGCTTAACTAAAGGAATAAAATGTTATTCATCCTGCTCTTGGGGCTGGGAGCATTATTCCTTGCCACAACTTCTGGCTTTTTTAGTGTTTGGGGATTAGCTCATACCTTTCCAAATAAATTTTGGGCAGTTATTGCTATGGGAATCGCATTAGAATATGGTAAACTCATCGGCGTTTCATTTCTATATAGATTTTGGGATAAAGTTTCTCGAACAGTAAAATTAGCATTATTTGGGCCATTCGTTGCTATTACCTTAGCTCTAATGGCTATAACTGCTGCTGGTCATTATGGCTATCTAAGTTCTGGTTACCAAATAGATGCTCTTCCTTTTAAACAAAAAACCGAACAAATAGATTTACTTGTCTCTGAAAAAAATAGAAGAATAGATAGAAAGGCTGAAATAGATAAACAAATTGCACAACTTCCTTCTGATTTTGTAAGAGGAAGAGAACGATTAATTCGACAATTTAAGGATGAACAAAAGAATTTGACTTCTCGTATTGATGAAATTGACAAACAAATTCTTGAATTAAAAACAGAAGTATTACAATCAGAAGTGCATGCTGGACAAATTGTATACATTGCCAAAGCATTTAACTTAGAAATTGACCAAGCTACCAATTATCTAGTATTATTGATTGTTTGTGTGTTTGATCCATTAGCAATTTTATTAGTTTTTGCAACTAACGTAGCTATACGAAATAGAGAGGAGAATAATATGAAAGCAATAGTAAGAACTTCATATGGAGATTTTTATGATGATTTTGATAAAGCAAAAGAAGGCAAAGGTTCACACGTAACAGAATTACCTAAACCTTCATGGAGTAATTTACCAGAACCCAAACAACCGGCTCCTCCAATGCCCGAAACGAAAGAACCAAAAGCTGAGGATGAAGAACATACAGATGTTTTTAGTGGAGAAGCCCCACCAGGAACAAAACAAATGCAGTTGGCTTTGGATGCCTTAAATAAAAAACAAACATTATCTCCAAAACAACTTCAAACTAAAGCTAGACTTGAAAAAATATTGTCCGAAGCTGAATTTCAAGAAATTTTATCATCTGGTGGTTCTTCGCTTAACAAGTAAACAGTTGACTTCCTAGAAAAACCTTGGTATGATCTTTTGATCAACTAAAAGAGGAAGTCATGTCCGAACTAAAACAACCATGGGATAAGAAGTATCAACCTCAAACCCTCTCCGAATACATTTTTCAGAATCCGCAAGATAGAGTTATATTTCAAAAAATGGTAGATGATGGACGACTACCTACAAACTTACTATTGACTGGTGTTCAAGGAACCGGCAAAACTACATTAGCGGAAGTGTTAGTAAAAGATCTTAAAATTGATCATATTGATTTTCTATATGTAAAAGCTTCTAAAGAAAATTCTGTTGATGTAATGCGAGAGACCATAACAGAATTTGTAGGATCATATCCAATTGGAGATTACAAAGTAGTGCTTTTAGATGAAGCAGATTTGATTTCATTTACTGGTCAAGGAGTCTTGAGAAATTTATTAGATGAAAGTATAGCAACTGGTTTATCACGATTTATTTTAACTGGCAATTATGACTACAGATTCATTCCAGCCATCAAATCTCGTGTTCAACAGTATCATTTTAAAGCACATGATAAGAACGATGTTACTGAACTTGTTGCAAAAATTCTGCTTGCAGAAAAAATAAAATTTGATTTGGATCTTCTAGACAAATATGTTAATTTAGCATATCCTGATATCCGTAAGATAATCATTTTATTGGAACAACATTCTACCAATGGAGTTCTTGAAGAACCATTAGCAGAACGTGCTGATAACGATTATCGATTTTTGATGACACAGTATTTGACAGAAGGTAAATGGGACGAACTTCGTGATCTTCTTTATGAAAACGTAGCAACAGAAGAATGGGAAGAAGTATATAGATTCTTGTATGAAAATCTTAATAAAGCACCAGTATTTAAAAATGACAAATATAAATGGGAAGAAGGCATTGTGACTATTGCAGAATATATGCACAGAAATATGTCCGTTTTCTATCCAGATATAAATTTTGCTGCGTGTGTAATTAAACTCAAACAAATCGTAGGATAAAAATAATGAACTATATAGAAATTGCTAAGGCAATTAGTCAACGTCGAGAAAGACTTAAGGAAATAAAAGCCGAACTCAAAAGAGAGTTTTTCGGTTTAGACCCGGTTATCGACAGAATTATAAAATCAGTTGAAACATGGTATTTGTTGCCAGACGCAGTTTCGTTTCCAGTAATTATAAATCTTTGGGGTCTTACTGGCGTTGGTAAGACTGATCTTGTACGTAAATTAGTTAGAAAATTAGGATTTGAAAATAAATTTGTTGAAATTCAAATGGACGGCGCTAGTAGTGGGTCTGGATTTTATCAAGATTCAATCTGTGAAATTCTAGAAACCTCTACAATAGATGAAGGCGAAGCTGGTATTATTTTGTTAGATGAATTTCAACGCTTTAGAACAATTGAACTTAATGAGAGAGGAGAATGTAAAGAATTAGATATAAAACGATATCAAGATGTTTGGATGTTGCTTAGTGATGGTAAATTTGCCTCTGATTTTTCACTTTATACAAAAATTCAACGCGAACTTTTAAACGATGCATATAATATAGATCGTAGAGAAAGTGATGATTATGAAGATGAACCAGAAGAAGTTGTTGCATCAGCTAAAGCTTCTGGTAAACGAAAAAATAAAAAGAAAACTGCAGATTATATTAGAAAATTTGGTCTTAGTCCATGGCAAGCGATGGATTATAAAAAACTATTGAAACGTAAAGAACCAGTCGCAGAAATTATGACTTGGGATCTTCAAAAAATTAATTATCTTTGTCAAGAAGCTCTTGCCAATCGTATATCTACAGAATTCAATTATTCAAAATGTTTAATTTTTATTTGTGGCAACTTGGACGAAGCTTTTAAGATGGCGAGTTCCGCTTTAGAAGATTGCGACACAGATGCTGATATTTTTCATGAACAAACTAAAAAATTATCTGTTGTTGATATAAAGAAAGCATTACAAGAACGATTTCGTCCAGAACAAATTGCTCGTATGGGCAACAATCACATAATCTATCCTTCTCTTTCTAGAAAGAGCTATGAACAAATTATTGAAGCAACTTCTCAACGATATGCAAGAAAAATGAATGAAACAATTGGTGTTAGTTTCATTTATAATAATTCTGTATATGATGAAATTTATGCAAATGCAGTTTATCCAACCCAAGGAACAAGACCAGTCTTTTCTTCTGTGCATCAAATTTTAAGTTCACCTTTGATTGATTTATCCACTTGGGCAGTTGAAAAAAATATTTCAGATATAACGGTATCTATTGATGGTGAAAGAGGTTTACTGATTGGTACAAGTGGCACGCACTCTTTGAATATTCCAATTTTGTTGGATATCAGGAATCAGCGTGCAAGAAATACACAAGACTTTAATACATTAGTTGCCGTACATGAGGCTGGGCATGCGCTTGTATATGCAGTTCTAAACAATTGTACTCCTAAAGAAATAAAAATTAATATGGCATCATTTAAAGGTGGATTTACCACTTTTGATGAAGAAGAATTGCGAAATAAACAAATGCTTGAAAATATGATAGCTGTTTGTTTGGGTGGTCCCGTTGCCGAAGAAATCGTATTTGGAGACGCTTATAGAACTAATGGTGGAGCTAGTGATATTACTACTGCTACAGAGATAGCTGCAAAAAATATCAAATATTGGTGTTTTGATACAAATGCCGCACAAGTTAGAGTTCCTAGTGGCACAGAATGGGCAGCGTTAAATGTTGAAAATTATAATGATAAGATAGAACTATTAGTAAAAACTCAAAAAGAAAACGCTGCTACTGTTATTCGACATTATGTAGAATTGTTTAAATTAATCGTTGCCAGACTTCTTAAAAATGATGTTATAAAAGCTGAAGATTTTGCAGAAATGGCAAAGCCATTCTTACCAGATATCAAGATTTCACAGGAAGAGAGTATTTCGCCGTATTCAAAAATATGGACCGAGTTTGAATTATCTTAAGGAGAACAAAGATGCCACTATCTAGAATTCATGTTAATCGACATGCTATTGCAAAAAATAAAAAATATGGAACTAAAGATCCAGTAATTTCAGTTAAACAAAGCAAAAAGAATATCAGAGGACATACAGCCAAAGTTGTAGTCGATGGTAGGGTTGTTTGCGAAGTCATCTATAGACCTGAAAAGCCATTATCTTGTGGTGCAGTATTGTGGATTGAAACTAATGAAGAAGTAGTAGTAGAATAAAGGTTGGAGAAAATTAAATGGCAAGAATGCGCAAGCCGGAAAATGAAACAGAAGAAGAAGCAAAAGTCCGTCGAATTTTAGAACAAGTTGCAAATCACGCTTCTCGTCCCGAGAAAACTTCATGGCAGCGTAAACGTGCCAACATGGAAGCTTTGGTTAAACAATTACGTCCACTTGAAGACAAGATGTTGGAAATTTTTGCTTCGATGCAACCTATCAAAGATGATATTGAGGTTCTTCGTCAAGATATGGTGCATGATTGTATCCATCCATTTGATTTATTAAAATATAAAATGGATGAAAATGGTAATTTTTACATAGACTGTAAATTTTGCGATTCAAAAATGCGTCCTGCTATTTTCGTAGATAACACAGAAAGAGAAGAAACAAATGAATAAAGAACTTTTAAATTATATTCGTACTCTATCAATGAGAGACAAAAAGACGCTTACACAAAAAGCATTGAAAGCCACAGAGGAGGTCGGAGAGCTTGCTAGAGCGGTTCTACCTTATGAAGGTGCCTACGCTACTAATCATCGATTCACACAGCCAGAAGATATCCTAGAAGAATGCGTAGATACTATGCTATGTGTTTTAGCTATAGCGTACAACTTGAAATTCACCGATGATCAAATTGAAGAAACAATAGTCAAAAAAGCTGAAAAATGGGCGAAATTGCAAGCAAACGAAGATAAGGCTGAGTTTCCACTTCCATTTGAAATTCATATAACGTTAGCTCCAGGTAATTTACGTAATAGCATTGAATCTTTCAAGATAGATTGTGCAGATGCTAAGGTAAAACCGATTTTGTTAGACTTGCACAATAAAACAGGAGAGGTTATACTATCAGATGTCATGACTTCTTCAAAACATTTTGGTGATAATAGAAGTGTATATTATGAAGCAGTAAGAATTCAAAATCATTTTGTACGTGCAGGATATGAAATAATCCGTGTAAAAATTGAAACTGTGCCTTGGCATCCAGCAGCGCCACAATCAAAAGAAGATATAATGCCGAAAGGTTGTTATTTTGAATCTCACATTGCCGTGAGGTTAAATGAAAAAATAATGCTAGCATTTAGAGCTAGAATGAAACGTTTTGATATTCATTTATCAAAAAATGCATTAAAAGTGCATGAAGATGAATCACAAACTTTGATGGTTACATATCGTAGCTATGACAAAAATAGATCACAATTTGAAAATATAGTTGCACAAATACATGAAGAACTTAGTTTCAAGTACGATTATGTACCGGCTGAACAAACAAAAGTCGGTAAACCAATTACAGAATTCTCTATATACGACACTAAAATAAGTTACGATTATATTTGGATACCAGAAGCAAATGCAAGAAAGGAAACTTGATCTGTTTAAGCTGCTCGATGCTATAAACAAGAAAAAAATTACATATTATCGAGAGTTATCTGAAGAGGAGCAAAAAGAATTTGCTCCTGTTGTCATTATGCGTTGGTTATCTGGTACAAAAGATGATGGTCAAATCGTATTCTTAAACGAAATTGTAAATCCTTTTGTGACTGATTTGTATAAGCACAAAGAGCTATTATACATGTTGATGACTGTCTGCACGGACGGTAAATTTAAAAAATATGCTTGGAAGAAACCCAAAGGTAAGCTACTACCTTCGATGCCATTATCAATTGAGGTTCTTAAAACCTATTATAACTACAACACTAAGGAAGCATCAGATGTTATTGGCATTTTTGATGTTAACGATATAATTGAACATGCAGAACTCTTAGGTTATGAAAAGGAAGATATAACTAAAATTAAAGCCGAATTTAAAAAATTAAAATGAACGCAGCTATTCCAAATTATCAATGCACTTATTGTGAAAAAACGTTTGTGTATGAGACTTCTTTTCTCAAACATAAATGTGAGATGATGTTGCGCCAAGATGAAATTAAGACTCCATTAGGCCAAGCCGCATGGCTTTATTATCAAAAATGGATGAAATTGCATAAAAAAAGTGTTACTCACATTGAACAATTTGTTAAGTCAAAACGGTATTTTCGTACTTTTATAAAATTCGCAGAGTTTTCTGAAAAAGTTCATTTGGCTGATATGGACGCTTTTATTAGAATGACTCGTGATAGAAAGTATCCACCGACTATTTGGACAACCGATGAGGTTTATTTGCAATATCTAGAGTATCTAGATCACACTTCTTCTCCAATAGAACTAGCTGAAAAAACATTAATTTTTATTAAACAAATTGCCCAAGTTTTAGAATGCACGCCAGAAGAAGCATTCAATCAGCTTCAACCCGGTGATGTGATGCAATTCATACGGGATCGAAGATTTACCCCTTGGATACTTTTACGAAGCAAAAAATTTAAAGAATACCTCTTAAGTCTTGATCAAGATGAAAGAAATCAGTTTACCAATCTCATGAAACCTAAGTATTGGAAATATAAATTTGAACAAAATCCTGAGTTAGTTCAATGGATGGACACTAAAGTTCGCGAATTAAATATTTGAGCCATTGCCAATAAATACTCTAAATCAATAGATTCGGAGTATACCTAGTTATGGCATCCATTTACACTATAGAATTTACCGATCCAACATTAACCGGTAAAGCCTCTTTTTCAATTAATCCTGGTGAATATGATGGGCCAGGACAACTAACTGCCCTTCCACCACAACCAGCTAAATCTCACACGACTTTGACTCTTTTTGGGCAAGGCGCGCTCCGATATGGACAAATGATTGCAGATGATTTTGTTCATCTTCTTGAGAATTTCGCTAGCGATGGCGATGAACCAATTAATCCAACTATCGGTCAACAGTGGTTTGATGCGTCGCAAAATGCAATGAAAGTTTATAATGCGAATCAACAATGGGTTATATCAACAGGCGGAACACAATTTTTTGAGTTTCCAATTCTATCTTCTGTAATGACGCCAGTCAATAATTTCTTAGTAAGTGGGAATTTAACTGCTTTATTAACAACAGATATTGTATCGGCTTTAGGTGGATTGCCCGGTGTTGGCTATTTTGCGGTTGCTGGGGATCAAAGATTAATTTTCCTTCCAGGTTCAAATTTTGTTGTTTCTGGAACACCATCAAACGATGGCACTTATATCATAAATGGTTCTCCAGCCCCATCATTCGATGGTGTAAACACATTAGTTAGAGTAACTGTTTTAATTCCTGCTAGCCAAGCAGCAGTTGGTTTAATTATTCCTCCAATTCCATTCAAAGTTGATGGAACCCCTAGTGGTGGCATAAATGATGGAGTGTATACCGTAGCAACATTTTTGTACAATGGAGTTGGAGATACCACAAGCATTACAACAAATGAATCTGTACCATCAACAGAAGCAGTGGGTGGTTTTGCTCAATTTTCCCCACTACCATCTAATCCAAACTTAGGACAAATTTATTATGATTACGTTCATGATTTGATGTATGCATGGAATGGATCAGAATGGACTCCAGTCATGTTAGCATCTGGTGGTACAGTATTCACTGGTAATCTTGACATGAGTGGGTTTAGAATCTTAAATCTTGCCAACCCCATTAATCCAACAGATGCTCTTAATTTAGGTTTCGCAGATTCTAGATATGTAAACGTAAGCGGCGATTCAATGACTGGCGCTCTATCAATGGGTTCTAATCAAATTACCTCTCTTGCTTCACCAACACTAGCAACTGACGCAGCAAATAAGACCTATGTTGATACAGCAGATAGTTTAAGAGTCTTAAAAGCTGGTGATACCATGACAGGTACTTTGACAATGTCTGGTGCTGGTGTTCATGTAATATTACCAAACGCACCTACTCTTGGAACCCATGCAACAAATAAAGATTATGTTGACGCAGCCGCCGAAGCCGCATTTCCAGTAGGCGGGGTTGTTGACTATGCAGGAAGCGTTGCCCCAACTGGTTGGCTATTATGCAATGGGGCCTCTGTGGCTACTGCCACTTATCCAGATTTGTTTGCCGCTATTGGTTATACTTGGGGCGGTAGTGGTGCTAGCTTTAATGTTCCAAATCTAAATGGTCGAGCAACCGTTGGCGTCGGTGCCGCCGTTCAAACAGAAACTTTTGCTTCTGGTGCTGTTGCAGCAAATACTATAACAGTTGCATCTAACAGTGATCGTTGGATAACTGGTATGCAAGTTTCTGTAACAGGAACTGGTATTACAGCAACAGGAACTTTTTATATAATTCGTATAAGTGCAACCTCAATAAGATTAGCAGCATCTCTAGCAAATGCTCAAAATGGTACTAATATGACATTAACTCCAGGCGGTGGTTCATCAGTAATCACTTACACAGGAACAAGTCGTACTATTGGAACAACTGGTGGTGAAGAAACACACGCGATGTCTTCTAGCGAATTGTTGGCTCATACTCATTATGTTGGTGTTACAGGTTTTTATGTTGGCCCTGGAACTTGGCTATTAGGCGAAACTGGCCCACCACCATTAAATTACACTACAGGAAGTGGTGGTTCTGCTGGCGGTAATGCTGCTATGAATAATATGCAGCCATATGCTGCAATTAACAAAATAATTAAGCATTAATAGGGGATTTTTGTGCCTTTACCAAATCCAACTTATATAATAAATTTTACTGATCCGTTAAAACCCGCATTTGCTATCCCAGCGTATAGAACAAATGGCACTGAATCGCCTATATCTACCGTTTTAGATCCAAACGCTACAAGTGCAGAAACTTCACTATTGTTGTATGGAAAAGGAGTAGACAACTATGGTGAAAGGATTCAAGAAAATTTAGTCAATATGATGGAACATTTTGCTGGTCCTACCCCACCAGTTTATCCAATTGAAGGCCAGTTATGGTTTGATTCAGTCTATAATACGTTCAATGGTTTTGATAATTTGTTAAATTGGGGTCCGGTTATTACTCCATATGTTTATACATTTGAAATTGTTTCCATAACCAATACAACCGACACAATTGTTGTTAAACATAAACAAAATTTAACTAATGGCGATATCATTGCAGTTAGAGATACGAATTTTAGTGATGGTAATTACACCGTTGCATCGACTACATATGCAAGCATTACTGATGAAACATCTATTGTAGTTGTAGAAGATTTAACAATAACAGAAGGCGCAGTTGGTGTTGTAATTTATGCACCAACACCAATTACTAATGTAGCCGGTCAATTTCAATATAATCCTACTACTGATGAACTAACTGTTTTTTCTGGTTCTGCTGCATCAGGTTCAACCCAAGTAATTCTCGCTAACGGCGTTTCACCAATGACGGCAGATTTATCATTGGGTGGTTTTAAGATCACCAATTTAGCAACACCAACTTTATTAACTGACGCCACCAATAAAAATTATGTAGATACAGCCATTGCTGGTCTTGGTAGCGTATATGTACTTAAAACTGGTGACACCATGACTGGCACATTAACAATGTCTGGTGCTGGTGTGCAAGTAGTATTGCCTAATGCTCCTACTATTGGAACAAATGCAACCAATAAGACTTATGTTGATGCTCAAGATGCATTAAAAGTTTCAAAAACCGGCGATACAATGACTGGTACATTAACCATGTCAAATACAACTATTGTTCTTACCGGTGCAGCTTCAAGCATTACTATACCAAACGCACCAGTTGCAGGTACTGATGCAACTAACAAAACATACGTAGATACTGCGGTTGCGGGGGCAGGGTCTTCAGTTACCGCATTTAGTTATACCGAATCTAGTTCTGCTATATCATTGACTCAATCAATAGGACCAGCATTTAACGCAACTATAACTTATACTGCACCTACAGATAGTCAAACAGAATATTATGAAGCAGTATTTGGTGGGGCAGTTTCTCTTCCAGTAACAAAAATATTAACAGATTTAATAACTGACGATGAAAACATTTATCCACCAAGAAATAATGTAGCTCCAACTTCTACAATATTACCAACATTTATTGGCACAACAGTTCCAACAACTTTGTTTACTAGACCAATAACTGCAATATCTTCTGGTCTTGGTGGTAGTTTTACAATATTAGGTGGCGATCTTTCTACCGCATTTTCAGCAAATCCTTCGTTCCAAATTCAAGATTTACTAGCTACATATACTGTAGTAGCAGTTATAACTGGTCTTGGTGGTACTTGGACGATTTCAGGTAATCATGCATCAAGTTTTACTGCTGGAGACACAATACAAATAACTGGAAACACAGGCGGGGGTAATGGAACATACTCAGTATTTTCAGCAACAAACGCTGGTCCTAATACAGATATTGTTGTAAATGAAACTATTCCGCCAACTGCAGGATATCAAGATGCTGCATTCACCCCACCGGTTGGCCCGCTAACCCCAACAAGTTTAGGTGCAGGATTGTTTGATTTTACAGTAGATATTGATGGTGGGGGTGCAACAGTTTATACCGTTACTGGCCCATTTGTTAACTTTGCGGCATTAGTTGCAGCAATGACATTAGCGTTTGCTGGTGCAGCAACCGCATCTATTAATGGTGGAATTCGTGTAACAAGTGCAACAACTGGCGCAGGTTCATCCATTGTTATTACAGATGCAGGGGTAAATCCATTATTATTTTCTGCTTTAGTTGCAGACGGGTTTACAACATTCTTACCATCCGTTCCTGGAATAGCTGCTGCAACAGGAGATGGAACGCTTTCGCATCTACATAATACTACATACACTGCTTTTACTGCAATTGCAACAGGTACAACTCCATTAGACACAACTACAGTTACAGTAGCCCCAGCAGAATTTGTTCCAACAAGTGCAGGACCATACGGTAACGCAACTTATGTTCCAATGCCTGCAAACCGATATGATTTGGTACCAAAAGCTTGGATTGATGATCTCATAACAAGAGGATCAACAACAATTGTCAGTTATCCAATCACCGGTTTTATAGCTGGTGGTCCAGGTGTTGGTGCGTGGACCGTGGCTGGTGATGTTACAAGTTTATTTGCTTTTAGTAACAGCATTTCTGTTGAATTTGAAGTTGGTGGAGACACCGGTATTGGCGGAAATGGAATTTATACAGTATTTTCAGCAACATTTTCACTAGGAACTACTACCATTGTTGTTAATGAAACAGTTGTAGGAACTGTTGCTGGTGATGGTGACATTTTATTGAGAACTTTTGAAACGCCAACCTATATAGTTGGAAGCAATCGAGTATGGCCTTTCGTAAATGGTATTAAACAATTTTTGACTGATGATTTCGTTGAAGAAGGCACCAGTGGATTTAGTTCATTAGGTATAACATTTACATATACTCCACCAGTATCAACAAAAATCGAATTTATGGTGTTTAGGAGCTAAAGATGGCGGGTGAGTACATAATTGATTTTACAGACCCAGCGAATGGATCATTTACCATAAATGCTATCGAAACTGAAGGTCCAAATAGTGTAAATTTGGCTCCATTAGTTTCAGCGGATAACGATGCATCATTGTTTACAATTGCTGCTGATTTTACTTACAGATTTACTGCGGGGTTTATTTTTGATGTAATCAATTCATTAGCTGGTAACAATGGAACATATACTACTGTTTCGTCTGTGTATCAAGGCGCAAGTCCAATTTTCAATATCAATGCTTTTACCTTTAAGTTTACAATTGCAGCCGCTGACTACACAACTATCTTTACTTCAGGTAGAATTTTTAAAATTTCTGGTTCTCTTGCGCCAACTTCTAATGATGGGTATTGGATTACCGCATCTTCTTTGTTTGTAGCTGGTAATACTGAAATTACAGTTGAAACTGTTGTGCCAACTGGTTATAGGTCTGGTACTACAATAGATGATTCTGAAGGCATTCCAACTGGTAACATTATTACAAATCTAACAGCCATAGTTGTAGATCCTACATCTTACTCCATTTTAGGAGCCGATGTCAATAGCGATTCATTCATAGTTGCTTCAGATGTAAGCACCACATTTATTTCTGGAAGAGAATTTGTTGTAGCGGGTACTCCTTCAAATGATGGAACTTATCTTACTGTTTCTTCGGATTATGAACCAAGTTATACAATTAACGCAGTCATAGTAGGTCTTGGTGGAACTTGGACTGTTTCTGGTAATCACGAAGGTGAATTTGTTGTAGGTGGTTCCATAACCGTTACTGGAAACACTGGCGGTGGTAATGGGGTTTACACAATCGCTTCTGTAGCAAATGCTGGAGCCAATACAGATATTGTTGTAACGGGTACAATTCCTGCTCTATCTACTGCCGATGGTACATTAACAAGCAATGGTATCACAATAATTTACACTTCAGCCATCGTTGCAACCCAATTAGTTGCCGCTGGAACATTAACTACAAATAATCCTCTATATTCAATCGGTATTCCTGATGGTCAAATAGAATACACATTACCAGGAAGTACATCATTATCATTACCTGGACGTGGTGCGTTGAATTATGGTGATCATATTGTTTCAGATTTGGTGCATTCATTAGAACATTTTGCTGCTGCTGTTCCTCCTCCTGCTCCAATACAAGGCCAACTTTGGTATGACAACCTTACCCCGGCTCCTTTCGTATTCGGAAGTGATATTTTTCCAGTTATTGGCGTTGATAGTGGTACTGGAACTTGGACAATTGCTCAAGATCAAACCACAGTATTCTTTGCAGGACAACGTATTGCTGTTTATTATGACTTAGGATTAACAAGCGTTAACGGCATAATCGGTGGCACAATAACTTATCAAATTTTATCAGTAACATACATGGGACCACTTCCTGATGAAACAGAAATTGTAATAGATCCAGTTCCAACTAATCCAATTGATGCTACTTCCATCTTACCTACTGCAACTGGTTTAGGTCGTCTTTACAATATGGATAATTGGAAACGAATTGCCTTTTTATCTGATGTTTTCAGTTTAGACGCAAAACAATCAGTTCGAGCAGCAACAACAGTAGCATTACCAGCATATACTTATAATAATGGTGCAGCGGGCGTCGGTGCAACAATAACTGCAACTGTAAATGGTGCATTACCATTCATTGATGGTGTAGATCTTAATCCATTAGATCGTGTCCTTATTAGAAACGAAGTTGGTGGTAATGCTCCATATAACGGCTTTTATGTTGTGTCACAAAAAGGCGACGGTTTTAATCCATTCATTCTTACTCGTGCAACGGATGCCGATAATTCTTCAAATCTTACTCCTGGATCACTAGCTATAGTCGAAGAAGGTATCACATATGAAGATAATGCGTTTATTTTAGCCACAGATGCTCCAATTATCGTTGGAACAACACCACTTACATTTATTTTATTTCCAGTAACCCCAATT
>Ga0209431_10002156_pt1 | contig 16072 bp, 15 predicted proteins | sample RifCSP13_3_FD_184021 | JGI IMG/M metagenome (GOLD analysis project Ga0209431, IMG submission 184021) | Soil microbial communities from Rifle, Colorado - Rifle CSP2_sed 13_3 (SPAdes) (version 2) | ecosystem: Environmental > Terrestrial > Deep subsurface > Rock core/Sediment | place: Rifle...
AAGCTTTATAGGAAAGCATAGATGAAGGATGAAGTTACTGTTGTAACTGGGGCGGGTCATTGCTCAGAATTTATGCTTGAAGATGCACCAGGATTTTGGGAACTCAGGGTCTACCACATGTACGGTGACCCATGAAAAGAGCAAAGGTTTTGAGATGATGATATGAAGGTATGGGAGATTAGAAAAAGAGGCAAACAGAAGTAAATTAAACCCATCTATTTCCACTATCCAGAAACACCCCAAAAATATATATTGAATTAGAGAGACACCTTAAGTATACTTCCAAACAAATGGAAAAGTCGCAAGGATTTCCGCATACTACCCCTTATAAGGGAGAGTAACATGTCACGTCTCATCAACCGCAGGGGAATGCTGAAGCTCACGGCCGCAGGGGTGGCTGGGGCGGCGGTGTACAAGGGCCTGGAGTGGTTCGGCGCCTTGCCGACGTTGGCCCAGTTGCCCGGCCGGGTCGTCGATGCGGGCAAGTTCCACGAAGCGTGCCAGACACTCGGCAATTGGATCTACCTGAGCCCGCAGAAGCTCGGCGGCGGGACCCACGCCGTCGATATGGCCACCTGCAAGACGCTCGCCTGGATCTCCTACTGGAACTACGGCGACACCTGCCCCATCTCGCATCACTTAGCCGCGTACCCGTCGGACGACCCGTACAAGGGGTTCGAGTTCGTCAACTCCACTCAGGGCGGCGAGAATGTGCTGATCTACGGTATTCCGACCCGCATCAAGCAGATGGGGCTGCTGGAGCGGACCGGCGAGGGCAACCACATCTACCGCGTCCGCTATGACGGCCAGCAGATGGAGCTGTTGGAAGACATCGCGGACAGCACCGGCATCGGCCTGGGCGTTCACACCACCATCTACCCGGACGCCAACGGCTTCGCCGGCGCGGACGGCCAGAAGGACATCTGCGCGTTCTTCAACCGCGCGCGGGGGAACGAGAAGACCAAGGTGCTGATGGCGTTCCGCGGCGACTGGGTGCCCAAGAACAAGACGTCTCTTGAGCGCGGCTGGATCGACGGCGGCACCCTGCGCCTGACGCGGCTGACGGAGCCCAAGGAGACCAGCGAGTACGAATACGAGGGAGTCAAAGGCAACAAGATTAACTGGGAAATGGTACCGATGGCCGAGCTGCTGGTGGAGCGCGGCCAGATCCCGGGTGCCTCGCCGCAGACGCTGACCGGCCTGGACGCCGTTGTCCACCACCCGGGCAACCGCTATTCGGCTCTGATCCTGCGCATGCCCGCGGCCGCCCTGATCATGGACCGCCAGAGTTGGGAGCCGGTGACCTGCCTGCACACGCCGGAAGGCTCGCCCGGCAACCTGCCGCTGAAGAAGATCGCCTCCGGCCCCGATGTGTGGGAGGTCCAGTTCGAAGACGTCAAGTGCCCCGCCCACGAAGCGGGCTTCTCGCCGGACGGCAAGGTCTTCACGATGATGAACAACCTCCGGCAGAACAACATGCCCGTCTTCGACACGTCCGACCCGGACCCGCGCAAGTGGAAGAAGATCACCTACGTCAAGGATGAGAAGTGGGTCGGTCAATACCCCTCGCCGTTCCACCTGTGCTTCTCGATAGACCAGAGCAAGATGTTTGTCTCGGTCCTGTACCCCAAGCCGGCCAACAGCTCGGTGGTGGTGGTCGATACGAAGACGTGGAAGATCATCAAGAAGTTCGAGAACATCGGGCCGGACTGCCAGACGATGTCGGTGACCTACGACGGCAAGTATGTGCTGCAGATCTTCAGCGGCTTCCAGCGGCTGTCCAGCGGGCTGTTCATCTTCACCCAGGACACGCTCGAGCCGGTGGGCTACCAGCCCAACTTCGGCGGGCACCACGACTGCGTGATCGTCCCGTCCAAGGTGGAACACCTGAAGAACAGTCGGTGCACGACGCTGTAGCGCTTGCCCTATTGTCCCTGTTTAGCCCCTCGCCTCGGACAAGCGGCTAAACAGCTCTACCACGAATTTCGTCATGGAAAGTGCTATGCTCTTCCTCCGTCTCGCCGTTCAGAACCTCGGCCGCCGGCCGGCGCGGGCATTCCTGCTCGCCCTCACGGTGGCAGCCAGTGTCGGCGCGGTGTTCACGACCCTCGTCGTGAAGCGGGTCATCCAGGACAGTATGGTGCTCGGCTTCTCCCGCATGGGAGCGGATCTGTTGATCGTGCCGCGCGACACGCTGGTTAACTTGACGCCCGCCCTGCTCACGGTGGAGCCGACGCCCTACACGCTGGACGCGCGCGTCGCCGACGAGGTGGCCCGCTTACCGGGGGTCGAGGTCGTTGCCCCCCAGCGCTATTTCCCGATTAAGCTCGTCACCGACTCGCATGCCCATGACGCCGACCTGATCGCCTTCGACCCGCAGCGTGACTTCACCGTGCTGCCCTGGCTGAAAGAGAAGCTGCACCGGCAGTTGCAACGGGGCGATGTCATCGTCGGGGGCCGGCGTGAGGAGGCCGTTGGCACCACGACGCAGCTTACCGATCAGACATTGACCGTCTACGGGCGCCTGGTCCTCACGGGCGTGGGACCGTTCGACCGCGCCTTCTTCGTCACATTCGAAACCGCGGCGGCCCTGGCCGAGGCCAACCGACAGTCACCAGGCGCCACGGCGGGACTCGATACCGATGATGCCGGCAAGGTCTCAGCCTTGCTCGTTCGCTTGGAGGTCGGGGCGACGCCTGAGCAGGTTCGCTTCGCCCTGGCTCGGATGCCGGGGGTGAAAGTCGTAACCAGCACCTCCCTATACACCTCGGTCCGGCAGGGGCTGACCGCCGTCCTGAGTGGCGCGGTTGCCCTGACCCTGCTCATGCTCCTAGCCGCCGTGCTCATGGTGGGTGCACTGTATTCCGCCCTGCTCGCCGAGCGCCGGCGTGAGCTGGGATTGCTGCTGGCGATCGGCACGCGCCGCAGTCAGATAGTGCGTTTCATCCTCACCGAGGCGATGCTCACGACCATCTTGGGCGGCGTCTGCGGCATCGTCCTGGGCGGAAGCCTGTTGCTGTTGTTCCAGCGCTCGCTCGGCTTTTACCTGGAGAGCGTTAACGTGCCGTTGGTCCGCCCCGCGCCGGCCGTGATCGGGCTGTATGCCCTGGGTGGCGTTGTGCTCGCCTCGTGTGTCGGTCTGCTGGGCGCTCTAGTTCCCGCCTGGCGGGCCAGTCGCCAGGAGCCTTACGAGTTGGTTCGCACGGAGGGACACTGATGCTCGAAGCGCGCGGCCTCCACAAGGTCTACACCACAGGCCGACGCTCGGTCCCGGCGGTCGTTGATCTCAGCTTGCGGGTCGAGCCGGGAGAGTTCCTGGCCGTCTGCGGGCGTTCGGGTTCTGGCAAGTCCACCCTTCTCGCCATGCTGGGTGGCCTCTGTCGTCCCAGCCAAGGCACGGTGGTCCTCGACGGCGTTGAGGTCTGGTGCCTCTCAGCAGACGCCCTGGCCGAGTTCCGCAACCGGCGCATCGGTTTCGTCTTTCAATTCGCCAGCCTCTTACCGACACTCCGCGCTGTCGATAACGTCGCCCTGCCAGCCCTGGTCGCCAGCGCCACCGACTTCGTTTCGGCCTACGCCCGTGCGGAAGAATTGCTACGCCAGGTGGGGCTGCACGACCACCGGGGCGCCTATCCCCGCGAACTCTCCGGGGGTGAACAAAGGCGGGTTGCTCTGGCGCGGGCCCTCATCAACCGGCCGCCGCTGATCCTGGCGGACGAACCGACCAGCGATCTGGACGAGGACACCGAGGTCGAGATCTTTGACTTGTTATTGGATCTCCACCGCCGGCATCAGACGACGCTCCTCGTGGTCACGCACAACGCCGACATTGTCCGGCAAGCCGACCGTGTTATTCGCCTCCGGCATGGCCGCATTGCAGGGGTCGGAGGTCGGAGGTTGGGGGTCGGGGAAGAAAACAGAAAGCAGAAGGAAGAAAGCGACCAGCCAGACTCAACCCGTTTTGTCACCTCGTCACCCCATAACCCCGTCGCCAGGTCATCTCTGACTTCCGCCGAGCCAATTCCCCTCCTCGGCACCGGACTCGGAAGGTTCCTGTCCAGCTTCGCCGCCTGGGCGGCGCTGGTCGTGCTCAGCATCCTCGCCCTCAACTACGGGGTCGCTTCTTTCCAGCACCGCTCCCTCGTCGAAAAGCAGACAGCCCGGAAGAAGCTGGAAGAGGCGGCCCTGAAGCAGCTGCGGGCGGACATCGAGAACTTGGCCTACGGTCCAGATTGGTCCTACTTGCTGACGCTTTACCTGCAAAACACAGACCCGGAACGTGATCTGTTCATCCTGACCCCGTCGGTGCGCGTCTACGTCCAGGTCGAGCGCGGCTGGGAGGAAGTGCCGTCAAGGTCCGCCGACCAGCAAGAGGACCGGGTGATCCACCTGACGGGCAAGCACCGATTTGAATTCGTGTTCAAGCCGGAGTTGAAGAAGTTCGAAGAGCTGATCGCCGGGTACATGCACGTCCGCGTGTCGAACGCCCTGCTCATCAGCACGAGCAGCGAACCCAAGGACGACTTGTTTGAGCGGACGGATGCCTATTACGTCTACCTCAAGCCGCGTCACGCGGACGACGCTGAGATCTTGCGCCAGAACAAGTGGTCGGGCAAGCCGCCGTTGTGGATCCCCATGCCGCCGCATTAGGGTTACCGGTGTGTGATTGGGATCGCGTCCCCTTTTTCTCACTTTTTCTTATAAAGACAGAAGAGACCCAAAACGAAATACTGAATATAATCCTTAAATCTCATTCGAATTTAGCCAATCCTCGAGAGAAACGTTTAAGGTCATATTTCTCTCTGAAAGAAGCCTAAAAAAATCCCATATATCCATATCAAGCTTTCTTGCAGCTTCACTTAGATGTATTTCTCCTTTTTGATAGGCTACAAGTATCTCCTCTTCTCTTTCAACTTTAATACCTTTTTCTATTATTCTTCTTAGGTACTCTGATTCAGCTATTTGTTTCTCTCTAGAAAATCTCTTTATCTTGTTCAGAATCTCCTTTGATATTCTTATCGTTATTGGGATTAACAATACTTTCACCTCCTTTTCTTAATTAATTCTAATAAAGCACTTGAAATAATATCTTTCGAATACCTTCCTAGAATCTCTAGCTTATTCAACGCTTCTTTAGCAAAATCAATATCTATGATTCTCTTCTGATAAAGATCGATGACCACCCGTGGAGTGGTAGTAAAAGGTATGTTAAGAACTTTGCATATCTTTATAGCTCTACCATCATCACAGAGGAGTATATCGGCATTAATTTCATTATATAGCAATATAGCTTCATCTTCTCCCTTTTCTATATTTCCTCTACTTGATGTCTTTACATGAATCTTATTCTCCTCTACGAGTCTTCGAATAGCAATTGCATCGGGGTGTTTTGTTATGAGTTTTTCACTGGCGCATTCGTCAAAAACAGTTTCAGGTATATAGAGCTCTACAACTTGAGTTAGTTTTTCTAAGAGTGAACATTTTGTCAAAAGTATTATAGAGCTTGAGTCAGCAACAAGTTTTTTCATTGTATGCTATCTGTATCTATTAGCTTACATTTTAAAGGAAAAACTTTTTTTGGTCAACAATCGAAAAACCATAACCGGTAACTTTAAAATAAATAACGTTATCAAAGTTAAATATGTATGATTCTTTAACTCATATCCGCACCCTCCTACGTCAGGCTCCGGATAAGGACATCACTGGTGGACGGATCTATGACGTCGTCATCGCCGCTTGTGTTTTAAAGCGAAAGCCGCAGTACTACTCACCTTTAACGAGAGCCATTTCCTACCCTTTGTGGAGAGAGGAATGGAGGTTGTTGTCCCTTGAAAGGGTAGGTTATGAGGGCTTAATATATGGTCGGAGATAGGCTTTGTATTTGGGAAAACAACCATTTTCTGGCTAAGGGTGGCTTATCAAAGTCTAGTTTATATGTTATATATATTTAACCGTCGAAAGAGAAGGTTGCAACAAAGCATAAATCATTAAATTATGCGTGTAATTCTTGTAGGGCTTAACTATAAGACTGCCCCGGTTGAGGTTAGGGAGCGATTTTCTTTCTCTCAATCTCTGCTTGAAGCAGGGCTTTCAAAATTATCTCAGCAAAAGAATGTTGAGGAGTGTCTAATACTCTCTACATGCAATCGAGTTGAGGTATATTCTGTTTCTGAAAATGTTGAAGAATGTGTAGAAGAGATTAAAAAATTTCTTTCCGAGTTTCATAAGGTTTCCTTAGACTTCTTCTCCTCATATCTTTACTTAATGCTAGATCAAACAGCAGTTAGGCATCTTTTTAGGGTAGCATCTAGTTTAGACTCTATGGTGATCGGAGAGCCACAGATCCTGGGCCAAGTAAAAGAAGCCTACAGAGCTGCTCATATTATGCGTACATCTGGGCTTATTCTTAACCGCCTATCCCATAGCGCTTTTTTTGTGGCAAAAAGGGTTAGAGCAGAGACTAAAATCGGAAGTCAAGCGGTATCAGTAAGCTACGCAGCTGTTGAACTTGCAAAAAGGATTTTTGACGATCTTTCAAAGAGAACCGTAATGGTCATTGGCACGGGGGATATGGCGGAGCTAGCGATGAAACACCTTGTTGCAGCAGGTATAAAGGATTTAGTAATCGCGAATCGAACATTTGAAAGTGCCGAGTCACTTGCTTACAGGCTTAAGGGGAAAGCGATAAGAATTGAGGAGGTTCATTATTTCTTAAGAAATGTGGATATTGTAATTACAGCCACAGGCTCTTCAGATTTTATCATTAGACCTCAGCATGTGCGTGAGGCCCTCAAACTAAGAAAAAACGAGCCTATGTTTATGATTGACATCGCTGTTCCACGTGATATTGACCCGAGGGTAGAAGAGATTCCAAATATCTATCTTTACGACATAGATGATCTAAACGGCGTGCTTGATGAAAATCTGAAAATAAGACGTGAGCACGCAAAAAGGGCTGAAGAGATCGTTCTTCAAGGAGAACAGGATTTTCAAAAGTGGATTAATGGTTTAAGCGTTGTTCCTGCAATAATATCGCTAAGGAAGAGGTTTGAGGAAATAAAAGACGTCGAGGTTCAAAAGGCGCTTCGTAGATTATCAAGTTTATCTGAAAGAGAGAGGAAGATAATTGAAGGTATGGCAGCAGGTATTATCGGAAAGATTCTTCATAATCCGATAACTAACCTGAAGAGAGAGACTGCTACTTCACTTGGATCTCTTTATGTGGGCACACTCAATAGATTGTTCGAACTTGATGATAAGGATGAATTTTTAGAAGAAGAGAACGATGAAGCAAGCGCTAAGGATTGGGAGTAGAGGAAGCCGTCTTGCGCTCTTGCAAGCAGAGTTTATTAGAAGTCTTATCAAGTCTAAATTCCCTGAGATAATAACCGAGCTATATATAATCCGAACAACAGGTGATAGAATCCTAGACTCACCACTTCCTGAGATCGGTGGGAAAGGGGTGTTTGTCAAAGAGATTGAAGATGCCCTTATTCGAAATGAGATTGACATCGCTGTGCATAGTATGAAAGATCTTCCAGCAATACTTCCCAATGGACTTACAATTGGAGCGGTGGCTGAAAGGCATGACCCAAGAGATGCTTTAGTATCAAAAAATGATATTAAATTTAATGAGCTTCCAAAAGGGGCTAAAGTCGGGACGAGCAGTCTTAGGCGGCAGGCCCAACTCCTTCACCTACGACCCGACCTTCGAATTCTTCCACTAAGGGGTAACGTTGATACAAGGGTTAGAAAAGTAGGAAGCGAGGGACTAGATTCTGCAGTTCTTGCATTAGCAGGTTTGGAAAGGATGGGATTTAAAGATGAGATCGCTGAAATATTTCCTGTTGATGTGCTTGTTCCTGCTCCAGGACAGGGGGTATTGGCAGTTGAGTGTAGAGAAGATGATAGAGAAATAAATGATATAATCTCCCGAATAAACCATAAAGAGTCTAATATTGGTGCTTCTGCCGAAAGAGCTTTCCTTGCTGAACTCGGGGGTGGTTGCCAGGTTCCTATGGGTTGTTATGCACGGATTAAGCAGGACAGGATTAACATTCTCGGCTTGATTGCTTCTACCGATGGCAGAGAGATAATTAGGGACGAGATTGACGGTTCAGTAGAGATTCATCAGGCCCTTGGAAGAGAACTTGCTCTAAGAATACTTAATAAGGGTGGAATGGAGATTCTTTCAAAGGGAGTCAGATAAACTGTGGAGCACCACTTTCTAGTTTCGGATTTAAATCCCTTCCCTTTGATAATTCGTTTTCCATAACCTGAAATCAGAGTATCTTAATAACAAAACCTTGTAGCAACCGAAGGGAATGTCTATATATATCCGATACCCTATAGCTTGCTAAATGGTATTTTATTTTTAATTTTATTTGTACTCTATTTTCTTTTCGTGATATTATGATAAAAACATATGGAGAAAAAATATGCTCTACGAAAATCTGTCAGACATCAACTTTGCTTTCTTAGATGTTGAAACTACAGGTCTCGACCCTTATTTGGGAGACAGAGTATGTGAGATTGCAATTCTCAAAACAAGAAGCGGTAAGATCTTAGATAAATTTGAAACACTTATAAATCCTGGAAGGGGTATGCCTCCTCAAGCTGTATCTGTAAATGGAATAACGAATGAGATGGTAAAAAATGCCCCCTTTTTTAGAGACATAGCCTGGGATGTTTTAAATTCGTTAAAAGGAACAGTAATAGTAGCACACAACGCGTCCTTTGATTTAGGTTTTTTACTTTCAGAGTTTTCAAATATCAAATTTTTACCTCCGGAGAATATGGTGATTGATACACTCAGCATTGCAAGGAGGTGTTATAGTTTCCCTAGTAATAGTCTTGGGAAAATAGCAAGGCATCTGGGGATTTCAGTTGTTGGGGAGCACAGGGCTTTTGGTGATGTAAGGATAACAAAGGAGGTTTTTGAGCATTTTCTTCTGGATTTGGAAAGAAGAGGCATAAGAATTAAGCGATTAAAGGATATGCTTAAACTTCAGGGGGGGCCGGTTGTATTCGAGAAATCGGACGAGCTCGTTCTTCTACCGGTTATCGAAGAGGCTCTTAGAGCTAAAGGGAAACTTCAGATAAAGTACCTCTCAGCATATAGCGAAACCACCTCAACAAGAATTATAGAGCCTATAGAGGTCAACTTAAGCGGTAGCTACACATATCTCCTAGCTTTTTGCCACCTTAGAAAAGAAAAGTGCAGCTTTAGGCTCGATCGTATACTCGAGGTTAAAACTATTTCCTGATTTTAATCAAAGAAAAGTTTTATTCAGCAGGCATTTCTTCAGCCTGTGGTGTGCCTTCAGGAGCAGGGCTTGGTTGTATTAAAGCAGCAAGTTGGCTCTTTAACTGTTCGATTTCTGTTTTACAGGTGCTAGCTTCGTTAGTGAGTTCTTGTACCTGACTTTCAAGATTTGCTTTATCCTTAGTAAGTTGTTCAGCTTCTGCTTTAAGTTTTTCGTATTCTGCCTTAATTCGGCCACCTTCACAACCAGTCATTATTGAAAAGGATAAGAACATTACTAATGCAACAAACATTGCTGTAGCCTTTCTCATATTCATTACCTCCTTGGAAATTCCATTTTGGGTAATTTAATCTATACCCATTACACTTAAATGTCAATAAGGAAGTTATTGGAGAAGTTATTGGAGAGGATTCATAGTAAATCGATCTTCGAAGTATAGACTAAGAGAGCCCCCGGTGTCCCTATAAGATGTCTTTATCAAAATCTACGGCTCATTGTTTTATTTGGCTGATACCTTAGTTAAGAGAGGGATAATATTGACGATTAGTATTGTCTGATGCATAATATTTCTGGTTTTTTTTCAACTTATCTGTCTTTTGATAATGAATAATTCCGGATGGAGATAGGGTAGGATGGATACGTAATAAAACCTTCAAAGTATGAAAGTAAGCAGAGATATATAAGCTTTAAAATGGGTGTTTTTTATAAAGAGAAGATTGACGATAAGAATTTTAATACATTTAGGTTGCCTTCTACAATTACTATCTTTGACAAAGAAGAAGATAAACAGTGGTATGCCATATATGCTAGAAGTAGGCATGAAAAGATTGTTTATGAACTTCTTAATGATAAAGGGATAGAGACCTTCCTACCACTTAGAGTATTTTTAAGTCAGTGGAAAGATAGGAAAAAGAAAATCGAATCTCCTTTATTCCCAGGATATTTATTTACACGTATTAATATATTGGATGACTTTACAAAAGTGATAACCTCTAAGGGGGTTGTAAAGATCTTAGGTACAAATGGAACTCCTATCTCTATACCAATTAATGAAATAGATTCAGTAAAAACCCTTCTTAAAAGTGGTTTAAAGTATGACCCTTATCCATATCTTAGATCTGGAATGAAAGTGCAGGTAATAAGGGGCCCCTTACAAGGAATAATTGGAAAAATAAATGAAAGGATTGGAAAGTATAAGCTGCTTATCTCTATTGAGCTAATAAAACGATCCATCTCAGTAGAAATTGATGTGAAGGACATCGAACCTTTAGAATAGACTGTTAGAATGTCAAGTTTTATATGTTTAAAAACTGAATTATTTTTTAGAACGCTTTGTAAGGTAGTTTGAAGATGTCTATAGTTAAAAGGCAAGTTTAGTTATGTTCGATAATGAAATTGAGGTCTACACTATTCTACTTGCCGGGGGAGTGGGCACACGTCTATGGCCCTTATCAAGAGAACTCTTACCCAAGCAATTCATCAGTCTTAATGGCTCGGACTCGCTAATTCAGAGTACAATTAAGAGGCTTCTTCCAATAATTGATGTAGAAAAATTAAGGATTGTATGTGGGGAATCTCACTATCACGAGATCAAAAGGCATATAGAAACCATGTCTATTTCCCCCATAGATAAAATTATTACCGAGCCATGCGGACGGAATACTGCACCGGCCATTCTTCTAGCCACTTTAAACATATTGAAATCGGATAAGGATGCTGTTGTTCTAGTCTTTCCCGCTGATCACATGATCTCCAACATAGTACAATTTCACAAAAAGATAATAGCAGCGATTAATCTTGCAAAAATCGAATTTATTGTAACATTTGGTGTAAAACCCACATATCCGGAAACAGGCTATGGATATATAGAAGGTGGAGAATCGATAAACGAAGGCGCTTTTTCTATTAAAAGGTTTGTGGAAAAACCGGATGAAAAAACAGCAGAGGAGTATATAAAAAGAGTAAACTTTTTTTGGAATAGTGGTATGTTCGTTTTCAAGGGTTCTGTTATTATGAGAGAATTTGAAGCTTATGAACCCGCTCTTCTAAAAAGCATGTGGCATATGGTTTCAATTGGCGGCACGCTTTCAAATGAAGAATATAAAAAGCTACCAACTATTTCCTTTGATAACGCTATAATGGAGAAGACAAGAAGGGGTGTTGTTATCCCTTCTGAATTCGGATGGAGCGATATTGGTTCTTGGAAATCCCTTTATGATTTTCTTCCAAAGGACAAGGATAATAATGTGATAGGAGGGGATGTCATTTCAAGCGATACAAGGGACTGTTTGATCAAAAGTGAAGGAAGACTAATAGTCGCAAATTGTCTTAGAAATATAGTAGTGGTAGAAACGGCTGATGCAGTTTTAGTTTCTGACTTGGACAAAAGTAAGGATATTAAGTCTATAGTTAATGACCTAGCAGTTAAAGGACGCAGGGAATACCAAACACACACGAAGGTTTACCGTCCTTGGGGTTACTATTTAGTGTTAGAAGAAAAGGACAATACAAAAGTTAAAAGAATCGTTGTCAACCCAGGAGCAAGATTGTCTCTTCAAAAGCATCACCATAGATGTGAACACTGGGTTATAGTTCAAGGTATTGCGAAAGTTATTAATGGTGATATCACATTAATTTTGGAAGAGAACCAGTCCACATATATTCCCCAAAACAATCTTCATCGCATCGAGAATATAGGCAAAATTCCACTCGAAATAATAGAGGTAGAAATTGGGGATTACCTAGAAGAAGATGATATCGTTCGTTATGAGGATGATTTTGGAAGGGTAGATTCAAGTGTTTTAAAGAAAAATTAAAATGATTATGGTTTATTAAGGGATTCTGATAGGATCAACGAGCTTGTCTTTAATATTAAGAATAGGCGATTGTAAAATAAACATTGAAATGGTATCTTGATAAACTTAAATTAAAATGTAGGTGGATATTCAGGAAACAGCAGTCATAGACTAAAAGGAGGCCTAGATGAAAATCATAGTTGTAGGAACTGGGTATGTAGGGTTAGTACATGCTGCAGTGTGTTCTGAATATGGACATGAAGTATATGCATACGACAACGACCTTGAGAAGGTTAATGCGTTTTCAACTGGAAAAGCTGAGAATATTGAAAGCTACGTTGATGAACCCGGTCTTAGTAACATTATAAGGGAGACGCTAGGTAGGTACTTATTCTTCTCAACTGATTTTGAATCAATAGCGGAGGGCTCTGATGTAATTTTCTTATGTTTACCTACACCACCTAATCTTGACGGTTCAACTGATCTAAGTATTTATAACGCTGCCGCTGAGCTAATGGCTCAGATTCTAGTAAGGCGAAGAGACAAGCGTAGAGTTGTTATAGTGAATAAAAGCACAGTTCCTATTGGAACTGTAAGACACCTTCAGAAGATTCTATCTCAACATAAGGTTCCAAACTTTGGTATTGCCTCAAACCCTGAATTCCTTGCAGAAGGCACAGCGGTAGATCAGGCACGAAGACCTGATCGCGTTGTGGTAGGTTGTGACTATGAAGAAGACTTTAAAAACCTACGTCGTTTGTATTCCCAATTTGTAAATCATGTCAGAATAAAATATATAGAGACAACCCCAGAGACAGCCGAGGCTATAAAATACGTTGCCAACACTATGCTCTTAACATATATATCATTTTGGAATGGTGTAGGAGCAAAGATCGGAGAAAGGATCTCCAATGTAAAAATTGATGATTTGAGAATAGGAGTAACAGCGGATGAAAGAATAAGTACCTGGGGGTCGTTTGTGAGTAACGGAGCTGGTGGAAGTTGTTTTGGAAAGGATATTCGTTCACTTATTTATCAATTGAGACGTCTTGATGTAGATACTAAGATGCTCGAAGCCTCTTATGAAGTGAATGAATATCAAAAAATCTATCTGGTTGAAAGAGCTATTACTGAAGCTGGCTTCGAGTTTAATAATAAAACAGTTGCCGTGTTAGGACTGGCATTTAAAAAGCAGACCAATGACATGCGTGACGCCTCTTCAATTAGGGTCATAGAATCGCTACTTGGAAAGGGTGTGGTCAAAATAAAAGCATATGATCCATTGGCTATAGAAACAGCTAAAACCGTTTTTAGTCCATTGAAGAACATCCTTTTTGAAAAGATAGTTTACTGTCAGACTCCGAAAGAGGCTCTTGAAGGCTCTCATGCGGTATTTATATCATCCGACTGTGATGAATTTCGTGGACTCTCAGGTACTATAGAAAATGTTGTTAACTTTCCTTACCTGATAATAGACGGAAGGCGTATGATCCCTGATTATCAAGAGCTTATTAACAAAGGATACGATTATCTTGCGGTGGGAGCATCCTTTATTAGGGGGAATGCTAAGGGCGAGGAGAGACCTCATCTGAAAGTGCTATGAATAAAAAGGTTGGTGTCGTTCTCGGAGCAAATCAAGTGCCGTTTTTACTGGATTAAATACAATTTTAGGAACTTCAACAAAAACTGTATTCCATTTGGCCATGCCACCGTTCCACAGTCCGGGCATCTCAAGTGTCTTAAGCTCTCTGCCTTCGTGAGATTTGATTGATATGAATCCTGTATCAGGATCTGTGAAATCCAAAAGATTAAATGGCTTACCTAAACAATCACGAACACCACATACTAAATCAACTGGATTAAAATGAGTAGCCGATTCCCATATGGCTCTTTGCTCGTCTGATTCCAAATTAACCTGAGATGACTCTACAATTTGTAATGATAAAGTATTATCTTCATGCTTTACCCAAAAAGGTGCGCCCCCTTGTTCACCATCATTCTTAACCATTCCGCATACCCTAAGCGGTCTGTTGAATCTTGAAAAAAGAAAATTAACTCTTTCATCTTTTGAGCTTTGCACCAAGCCTTCGGGTGGAATGGTAGAGAGTTGATACCGAGCAAATTCGGACATCTTCTTGAGTAGTTGCTCATCAACATCTCTCCTAGATAACCTTTCTAAGTAACCGAATATCTCGCTTTGCAAATTTATTAAATACCCTCCAATGGCCTTAGTATAAATTTTAATGTCTTGCTTTATTTGATCAGGTACCACGTTATCTATATTCTTTATGAATATAATGTCTCCTTTGATGTCATTAAGATTTTCTAATAAGGCTCCGTGTCCCCCTGGCCGAAATACAAGTCTTCCTTCCTTATCTCGAAAAGGTTTATTTTCTAAATCTACGGCGATAGTATCTGTTGAAGGCTTTTGAGTGGAAAAGGTTATTTCATATTTTACTCCTGAATTTTCGTAGCGACTTAAGAACTTCGCTATATGTTCTTTTATAGTGTCTAGGTGAACAGGAGATACTGTAAAATGCACCCGAGTAACTCCGTTTTTATCCAGTTTGTAGAGCGCTGCGACAACAAGATGTTCTTCGAAGGGGGTGCGAGAATAGTTGGTATACTGATGAAACTTTATAAGTCCTTTGGGGATATTAGCGTAGTTAAGCCCTTTTGATGTCAAAATATTTTCTAGAATTTCCTTATACTGACCACTTGATATAAGGGCTTCAATATCTAAACTGTTTTTTGACATTGCTGATTTCAAATCTTCATAAAATGGCAACTGCTTTATTCCCTTTATAAATTGGAAAAAGGTTATATAATCTGAATCACCTTTATCAACTTTGGCAGAAATATGTCTTACATCAATCTTTTCATAACGATTATTGAAAGAAAGCAATAAGTTAAACATTCGACTTGAAGCGCCTGATGCGGGGATAAATTTCATTACTCTTCCGGATAAGGCGGCTTGCGAATAAATCTCTACTAATCTATGGAGGTCACTTTTCTCAATTGCAGTTATACCATCACTTCTAGTGCAAGGCCTAAGCAAGTTTATAAAGGGTATCCCTTTTTTGATAGTCTCTATTTGAGAAATGACCTTTTGGAGCGTAAGTCCTCTAGACTTAATTTGCTTAATATCTTCCTTGTCAAAAACTAAATCGCACATCCTCTAATCATCCTTACTATCTATATATTATACAATTCAATCAAATTGTGGTGTAACAATTCGTCATTAATTTCAATATTATGGAATTTATGTAGTGCGAAGTATATGACCTCTGTTCATCTAACCCAGGGTTGAATTTTTTCGTATCTAAATGGTTTTTACTTTATTCACACGTTCGGTATTTTTCATTCAACTCTGATTACGAATCAAACAAGTGCAGATATTATTTTTCAAGTTGAAATTGCTGGGATTTGGTTCATTTCAATCATAATTTTTTGTTTTAAAACCACTTATGCCTATAAAACCAAAATATCATTCCACTTGGAAGTAACAAGCAAGTAAATAAAGCTAGCAATAGTAAAATATTGCTATCAAATGGTATCCTTTCAAAATTCATACCAAAAAAACCCACAACAAATCCGAGCGGCATAAAAATTGTAGCAATAAGAGTAAGTCGCTTCATGACTTGGTTTAGATTGTTTGATACAGTTGAGAGATAAACGTCAAGCATGTTCCCCATCATGTCACGGTATGTGTCAATCATGTCATGGATTCTAATCAAATGGTCATGGACATCACGAATGTAAAGAAAGGTTTTCTCTTTAATAAGCCCGTAATCACGTCTGTAAATCAAACTAAAGACCTCCCTAAGAGGACCTACGATCTTCCGCAATGCTATTAAATCCTGTCTAAGTAGAAATATCTTTGATAGAAACTCGCGGGTTGGATTGGAAATTACTTTATCTTCTAGGTCGTCAAGTTCATCCTCGATTTTATCAAGAAGCGGAAAATACCTGTCTACTAGCGTGTCACTCAACATATAAAAGATAAAATCA
>Ga0209431_10002159_pt1 | contig 16045 bp, 16 predicted proteins | sample RifCSP13_3_FD_184021 | JGI IMG/M metagenome (GOLD analysis project Ga0209431, IMG submission 184021) | Soil microbial communities from Rifle, Colorado - Rifle CSP2_sed 13_3 (SPAdes) (version 2) | ecosystem: Environmental > Terrestrial > Deep subsurface > Rock core/Sediment | place: Rifle...
CTCACGAACCTTTTCGATGTCGAAGGATCCGGCCCGCTCGAAGGCGTCGACGTACACCAACAGGGCGGCCGTCGACTCGGCAGCCTGGTAGGGGGGGTCGTACCTGAACTCCTTCTCGAACACCTTCGCGTACTCCTCCGCCATGCCGAACCACCTGTCCTTGTAGCTGAGGCTGCGGTCCCACTGCGAAGCGCAGAGGGCGTACTCGGCTGCCTTGCCGAGGGTCTCGGCGACCTTGGCCGAGTCGCAGTGGGTGACGGCCAGCATCGGCACGTCCACCTTCATGTCGTAGACCTGGCGGACCGCCATAGTGGCACCCCTGGCGTGGCCAGAGACCACGAGGATGTCGGGTTTGACCGCCTTCACCTTGGTGAGCGTCGCCGCCATGTCATTGAGTTCAGGTGGGAGCTTGTCGTCAATGAGGATCTTCATACCCAAGCGCTTGGCATCCTCGAGCACGCCGTCCCGGACATCCATCGAAAACGGGTCGTTCTCAAAGGCCATGGCGACCTTCAGCGTCTTCGGATCCTTGCCCATCTTCTGCGCCTGCTCGGCGGCCAAATTCATGGCCTCCCGCAGGTACTGGTCGGAGGTGGAGAGGACGGCGAACATGTACTTATACCCTTGCGTGAAGAGGCCGCGGTCGGCCCCGTTCCCCTGGACATGAGGGATCCGGTACTTCTCCGTCACCGGCGCGATCGCCTTCGTGAGGCCCGAGCTGTACGGGCCCAGCATGAACTTGACCCCATCCTGATTGATCAAGCGCTCGGCGAGCTGCGCACCCCGCGCCGGCGTCGACTCGTCGTCGTAGTAGATCACCTTGATCTTGTAGTATTTCCCGCCGACCCTGACACCGCCCATCTCGTTGATGCGCTTGACGCCGAGCTCGTAGCCGTCCTGCACGTTCTTGCCGTTCGTCGAGTACTTGCCGGTCAGTGACACCGCAGCGCCGAGGATGATGGTGTCTCCTTCAACCTTCGGGCTCGCCGGCCCGCCCACCGCGAGCACCAACGCGACTGCACCCAATACCGCCCAGGCACGCGTCTTGACCACTTTCGCCATCCTCCCTCCTCCTGACGCCCCTTTCGTGGGAAGAGTTCTACCCACGGGCCCGTTGTCCGTACGACTCATGCAAAGAAGGTGCCATGCATATCTTTCTTATTCGGTAGTTGCAGGACCACAGAGGTTAGCGTCCTTCGCCTTCGAGGGCCACACGGGGACCGGTGCCCCGATGCCCCCTCATCGATACAGGCTATCCGGGGAGAGCCTGAGATGTCAAGTGGGCAATACGCATCTCGGCCGTCATCGTGAGTTGCCTGCTGTTGGCCACGGTGAGAGGTTCCCCTCGGGGTCAAAGGTCACCTCGTGCGGCTCCGAGAGTGGGGAGAGATCCCGGCGCTGCCGGACCTCGGGCAGGAGGGATTCGGAGATCAGGATGGTCTTGAGCCCGAGGGTGTTCTTGATCCGCACGATCCGGGCGCTCAAGGGGTCGCTCATCCGGATAGTCTTGAGGACGGCCTCGAGGGCCTCCCGGTCGGTGGAGAAGGCCATAGGCAGGCGGGAATGTTCGGGGGTCCGGGCCGCGAGCGAATTGATATAAGTGACCCCCCGGTCCATCTCCCTCAGGAGACACTCCGTGGTGACGTCGGCCAACCCGATGCCGTTGGCGTTCCCCCGGGTCGCCTTCGTGAGACCCCGGACGAAGATCCGGGCGATCCGGGGACTCGCAGGAGGCTTTTCGATCAGGCTGAACCGCCGGCCGATCACGTTGGTGTCCATGCCGGTCCCCGCGATATCCTTTCCCATCTCATCGACGATCAACAGGTCAATGTCATCAAAGGGGAGCCGCGGCGCCCACCGGCGCGCCCGCAGAAAGAGCCTCGGCTCTCCGGGGACCAGTCTTTCGGGAGCAAGGGCAACCACCTGGGCTAACCCCCCGTCGCTGTTTTCCAGGATGGCCAGCCCGCCCAGGATCCGGGCCCGGGCGAGGACCACAGCGCTGACGGCCCGGATGACCCGCTCGTAGCCGTGCTGCATGACGGCCTCATGGCAGGTTGCCGCCCCTTGGTGGTTGCTCAGCCCGAAGGCTGTCATCTTGAGGAGGCCACTGCCGATCCTGCCGGCAAAGCCGGTGTGGGGCTTTATGCGGTTGACCAGGAGGATTGCATCCGCCTCGGTTGCCTTTTTGTCGAGGACGACGGGAATCCCCTCGGGTGTGAGACCGAGGGGTGTGACGTCCATGGAGGAGAGGATCGACGCCCCCATCGTCTCTTCAGAGATCCCGTACATGCACAGGAGCTGCCGTTGTCCCTCGGCCGTGCCGCCTCCGTGGCTCCCCATGGCCGGGATGATGACCGGTTCCGCCTTGAGCTGGCGCAAGGCGGCGACAATGGTTTTCGTGATGGTGGCGATTTCGGCGATCCCGCGGCTGCCGGCGGTGATCGCCACCCGCCGTCCTGGACGGATCCGCTCCGAGAGGGCAAGGTCTTTGAGGGCTCGTTCCGTTGCGGCCGCCGCGTTGGCAAGGGTGGGGCCCCGGCGCTTCACCTGGATCAGAGCCATCCGTGGAAAGGTCATCAGGACGCCTCCCGAGGGATGGGCGGAATATAGACGGCACCTGAAAGCCGTGTCAAGGCCTTGACAGGTCTTGATCGCGTGGCTACCCTTGCCCGAGTCCCCTATGAAATGACATTGAGGAACCGGTGATGACGCTCACAGGGGTCTTTTTCGATGCTGGAAATACGCTCCTCAGCCTCGACTACGCCGCCATCGTCGATGTGCTCGCAGGAGAAGGGTTCCCGGTCACCCGGGACGAGGTCTGGAGGGCTGAGTGTCGGGCCAGGGTCAGGCTCGACCCGTTTCTGGCGCAGATCGAGGTCCGAGAATCTCGCGAGGTCTTTTCCCGCTACATGCGTTACGCCTGCGAGGAAATGGGGATCGCCTGGGGCGAGAGAGCGGAGCGCGTCCTGGGGCAGCTCAGCGAGATCAACCGACGCGAAAGCCTCTGGCGGGGAGGGGCGATGCCAGGGGCCCGCGAGGTCCTGGCCGGGCTGAAGGGGAAGGGCTACGTCGTCGGGGTCATCTCGAACTCCGATGGCCGGCTCGAGACCCTGGTCAGGGACGCGGGCCTGGCAGGGCCACTCGACGTGATCATCGACTCGCGGGTCGTCGGCGTCGAAAAGCCTGATCCGCGCATCTTTTACTTGGCGCTCGAGCGAACCGGTGTCGCACCCCACGAAGCGATCTACGTGGGGGATTTTTACAGCCTCGATGTGGTGGGGGCACGCCGCGCCGGGCTCGAGGCTATCCTCCTTGATCCGTTAGGCGCCTGGCCCCAGCTCGATTGCATGACGGTCCAGGACCTCTTCCAAGTCCCCGGTCTCGTCCTTCCGAATGACGGGAGGAGTGCTCGTCGCGGGGATCGTTTGACACCCGCGTGATCAGTCCCGTATAGTCTGGCCGCAGAGACGCACCCCGGGCACCGCGAGAGGCGCTTTGGGAGCAGCATGGGAGATGGGGGATGGAGAGACGGGTGGCCTTGATCACGGGAGGGGCTCGTGGGATCGGGCGGGCGGTCGCCCTTCACCTGGCAGTATCCGGTTGGTCCGTCGCCATCTGCTATCGGTCCAGTCAGTCCGACGCTCAAGAGACCGTCGAGGCGATCCAGAAGGAGGGGGCCCAGGGGTTGGCGGTCAAGGCCGACGTCTCGCTACCCGAGGCCGCCTCGGACCTGATCCGTCAGGTGGAGAAATCCTGGGGACGGATTGATGCCCTCATCAACTGCGCAGGACCCTATCACCGGGTCCCCCTGCTGGAGGAGACCCTCGAAGGCTGGCACGCGATGTTCAACAACAATCTGCATCCGGTCTTTTATCTCAGCCGCCTTGTGGCCCCGGGCATGATCGAGCGACGGTGGGGGCGCATCATCACTTTCAGCATGGCGAACGCCGATCAGCTCATCGCGCAACCGCAGATCACCGCCCACTACATCGCGAAGGCGGGGGTGCTGATCCTCACCCGGACGCTGGCCCGGATCCTGGCTCCCCATGGCATCACCGTGAATGCCGTCTCGCCGGGCTTCGTCGCCTCGGGGAGCGCACCGGCAGAGGAGCTCAAGGCGATGGAGAAGAAGATCCCCGCCGGATACGTCGGGACGGTGGATGATGCCGTGGCGGTCGCGGGCTTTCTCCTCTCGGATAAGGCGCGGTACGTCAACGGAGCCAATATCCATCTCAGTGGGGCCTGGGGGATCTGATGGGGACTCCCTGCCCGGAGAGTCGGCCCGCCTACACAACGTGTCGCGGCGGTGAGACGAGGGGGGTCGAGACGGAGCCGGGGTCGCGGCCGGGGGAACAGAAAAGAGAAGAAAAGCGTGTCAAATCTGGTATATAATAAAAGGACTATGGGCCAGGTCGAAAAGCGCCAGGATCCCCGGCTTCCACTGCGGATGCCGGTTCGCTGCGAGGGCTGGGCGTTCCCCTCTCACCGCACGCTGGGCTTCACCAGAAACGTCAGCAGGAGCGGGCTGCTTCTGGAGGCCCCGCAGGTTATGGCCCAGGGTGCCACCACACACCTCCGTATGCTCACCGGGACTCGGATCGCCTATGCCGAGGCGGTGGTGGTTTGGACGTCCGAGATGTCCCCTGGCCGAATGGGTTTCCGGTTCACCACGATGAGCCCGGCCGATGCCTTTGCCTGGGGAGAGCTGCTGGCCTTCCAGGGAGGCCCCACCCCGCGGTCCTCGCTGCGCATTCCGATCGATCTTGAGGTTACCTGTCACGTCCCCCCGGGCACGCGCCTTCAGGGCAGGGTCGAGAATCTGAGCGATGGGGGCCTGTTGGTGGTCCTTCCTCAGGCGGTTCCGCCCAGGACGCGCGTCAGCGTGGCCGGACCCGCGTGGCTTGTCCTTCCGCCGGTGGAGGCGGAGGTCGTGTGGACTCGGGATAGGTTCCATAAGGGGGGCGCACTGCACGGTCTGCGCGTCCTTGCGGACGAGGCGGGAAAAGAGCTCTTCACCATCGGCGCCATCCTCCGAAGCTTCTTCGGCTAGTTCCAACCACCTCAACACCGGTTTCTCGCCCTCCCTGTATCCTTGACCTGCGTCCAATTTCCCCGTAGGATTTCGTGTGGGCATGAAGAAACTCCACCGGTCTCAGACGGACAAGATGATCGCCGGCATCTGCGGCGGCCTCGGTGAGCTGTTCGGGGTGGATGCGACTGCGATCAGGCTAGGTCTCGTCTTCGTTGCGGCCGTCCTCGTCTTGCTGTACCGATCTACGGTGGGGATTCTCCCCGCTGTTCTCGCTTACGGAGTGGGATGGATCATCATTCCGGTGGCGTCGGCGGAGGCCGAGCGCCGGGAGGCGGTGGCCATGAAGCGGCTGGTCCGGTCCCGGACCGACAAGATGATCGCCGGCATCTGCGGCGGCCTCGGTGAGCTGCTGTCCGTCGATCCGACGCTCATCCGGTTGGCCGTGGTCTTCATCGGGCTGGCGACGGCGGTGCTCCCGATCCTTCTCGCATACCTCGTCGGATGGGCTATTATTCCGATAGCCCCGCCACAGGAAGAGGAGCACAAGAAGAGTGTACCGCCTGGCGGAGGCGGCCTCGAGGGTGGTAGACGGTGATCATCCGGGCCGACGACCGTGGGCTGATGCTCATCCGTCAGACAGAGCACGCCCGCCTCTGCGGGGAAATGGCCCGGTCATGGGGCAATGAGCATTTCGAGCCTGTAGAGCCCCTGGAGCGGGTCGCCTGGGCTGCCGCCGAGCACGATAACGGCTGGGCCGAGTGGGAGGAGGCGCCGAGGCTCAACCCGGAGACGCGCCGGCCCTGCACCTATACCGACATTCCCATCGACCAGCACCAGGAGATCTACCGCCGGGGTATCGGCCGGGCGATCGCCCACGACCGGTATGCCGGCCTCCTGGTGAGCCTTCACGGCTCGTTGCTCTATAGCCGCTTCCGGTCGGGCCAGCCGGGGGCGCAGGACTTCCTGGAGGAGCAGCGCAGCGTACAGCGCCGGTTGGTGGATGCGATGCGCGCCGATCCGGTGCTCCGGAGCTTCTGCGAGGAGCCACGCCTCAGCACGAACCGGGACCTCGTCTTTGGGTGGGACACCCTCTCTCTTTTTCTCTGCCACGGCGCCGCGTGGTTGGACTACCTCGAGCTGCCCGCCGACTACCATGGGCGACGGGTCCGAGTGGCCGTCGAGCGCCGGAAGGAAGGATGGATCCTGGACCCCTACCCGTTTCGGACGACTCCGCTCGTGCTGTCGGCTGCGGCGCTGCGCACGGAGCGGACGCGCTTCGCCGGCGAGTCGGAGCTCCGCGAGGCGCTCGACGCCTCAACAAAGGCAGGGCTCGACTTCGTGATCGAGGCGGCCGAGGATTGAGGGGAAACAGTAAGGAGAAGGTATGGAGACTTTACTCAGCATCGGTCTGGGAATTGGCGAGGACAAGGCCCCGCGGGCAATCTGAACCCCGATCGGTGCGAAATCTCTTGAAACCGGCCCTGCCCGATACTACTATGACTGGGTGATTGAGGGGCCGGGGTCCAGATTCCGAGCTTCAGTCGTGCTGGGAACGCGGAACGAAAAGGAGGAAAGATGAAGCGAATCGGTGTAATGCTGCTAGGAGTGATGCTGGTCTTTCAGGGTGTCGCCTGGGCGGAGTCGAACCCGCAGGAGAGCACGGGGGCGAAGATCGGCTACGGGGTCGGTAGCGTGGTGGGGTCGGCGGTCTACTTCCCCTTCAAGGCGAGCTTCTGCATCCTGGGGGGAATCAGCAGCGGCTTTGCCCTCCTCTTTGCCGGGCCGAACACAGCCAACAGGGTGGCCAGCACTACCTGTCGGGGGACCTGGGCCATCACACCGGACGTTGTCAGGGGAGACGAATCGGTCCACTTCGTCGGTGATGCCCCTGCACCTGCCTCCCAGGCCAGGAACTAATCCCGCGCGTCGACGAGCAGGTGATGCGCCGACGGTAGGGCGCGACGGAGGGAGGAGTTATGGCGACGGCAATGGTTCTCGTCACCGCCGATCCGGGCAAGGACCGGAAGGTCGCTCAGGAACTGAAGAAGATCAAGGGAATAGAAGGAGTGTGCCTCGTGAGCGGCCTGTATGACGTGGTGGCCACGGTCCGAGGCGGGAGCGCGGAGGATATTCTGGGGACTGTCTACGACAAGATCCGAGCGCTGCCAGGTGTCCGTGGCAGCCATACCATGTTTTGCCTCGAAGTCTGAGGCAGTTTTCTCACTCCCATCATATTTGCTGAGAGGACAAATCTCGGGTGCAAACGCGCCACGTTTCGCTGAGATGCGGCGATGTCCTGCTCCTCATCGGCACCCATGAAGGGAGCATTCTTGCTGCGCTCCATTTGACGAAATCTCCATTTTCCCTGCCGTCAGCGGGGGTTCAGCGGTCCGCGTCCCGCTGGCAAAAGACCTTGCATCCGGGCCTTCGTCGTGGCATGCTGCGCCCACGGCCAGAGGCTCGTTCGAATCGACGCTCTCCGCGGAGTGAACCATGACGACCAATGCATCGGTACGCCGCTGGGTCAAGGAGGTCGCGCGGATGTGCGGCCCGGTGGATGTCGTCTGGTGCGACGGTTCTGAGGCTGAACGGGAACGATTGCTGAAGGTGGCAGTTCGTGCGGGAGATCTGATCCCCTTGGACCAGCGGAGGCTGCCCGGCTGCTACCTTCACCGGAGCGATCCCAACGACGTCGCCCGCACCGAGCACCTCACCTTTATCTGCTGCCGGGAAAAGGACGATGCCGGCCCCACCAACAACTGGATAGCCCCGGCCGGGGCCTACGACCGCCTGTCCAAGCTCTTGAGCAGCTCCATGGAAGGCCGGACGATGTACGTCATCCCCTTTGTGATGGGACCCCCCGGCTCCCATTTCAGCAAGGTCGGCATCCAGGTCACGGACAGCGTCTACGTGGTCCTCAACATGCGGATGATGACCCGGATGGGGGCGGTGGCGTGGGAGCAACTCGGCCCCTCGGACGACTTCACCCGTGGTCTCCACTCCACGGCCGATCTGAGCGCCGATCGCCGCTACATCTGCCACTTCCCAGAGGACAACACCATCTGGAGCGTGGGGTCGGGCTACGGCGGTAACGCGCTCCTCTCCAAGAAGTGCATGTCCCTTCGCATCGCGAGCCATATGGGCCACCGCGAGGGCTGGCTCGCCGAGCACATGCTGATCATAGGAGTCGAGAGCCCGGACGGCGAGGTGACATACATCTGCGGCGCGTTCCCCAGCGCCTGCGGCAAGACCAACCTCTCCATGCTGGTCCCGCCGGCCTCCATGAAGGGGTGGCGCGTCTACACCCTGGGGGACGATATCGCCTGGCTGCGCGTCGGTCCCGACGGTCGGCTGTGGGCCGTCAACCCCGAGGCGGGATTCTTCGGCGTGGTCCCGGGCACGAGCTCCAAGACCAACCCGAACGCCATGGCGGCCATCCAGAGGAATACCCTCTACACCAATGTTGCGCTCAGGCCCGACGGCACCGTGTGGTGGGAGGGCCATGACGATCCGCCGCCACGCACCGCGCTCGACTGGCGCGGCCGTCCATGGACGTCGTCGCACGATGAGCCGGCTGCCCACCCGAACAGCCGATTCACGACGCCAGGGCGTCAGTGCCCCTCCCTCTCGCCCGAGTGGGAGAACCCCAAGGGGGTCCCGATCAGTGCCATCCTCTTCGGCTCGCGGCGACAAAAGCTGTTGCCGCTCGTCTACCAGGCCTCTAGCTGGCAGCACGGCACCTTCCTGGGGGCTACGTTAGCGTCCGAGACCACCGCCGCGATCACCGGCGCCGTGGGCGTTGTCCGCCGGGATCCCATGGCCATGCTCGCCTTCTGCGGGTACAACATGGCTGATTACTGGGCCCATTGGCTCTCGATGGAAAAGCGGGCGTCGCATCTGCCCAAAATCTTCCGGGTCAACTGGTTCCGGAGGGATGAAAAGGGCAGGTTCCTCTGGCCCGGCTTTGGCGAGAACCTACGGGTCCTGAAATGGGTGATCGAACGCTGTCGAGGCGACGGCGAAGCGGATGAGACACCAATCGGATACGTCCCCACGCCGTCCGCCATCGGCGGAAAGGGGCTCGACGTCTCTAAGGATGTCCTGGGGGAGCTGCTCAGGGTCGACCGTGAAGGGTGGCGGACGAACCTCCGCAACCAGGCCGAGTTCTTTACGAAATTCGAGGACCGCCTGCCCGCCGGCATCCGAGAGGAGCACGAAGCCCTGGCCCGCCGCCTTAAAGCTAAGTGAGGCCGAACCTTCTCGAAGGGACAGCAAGAGACGGTGTAACCCGGCCCCCTGATGCGTTCAAGGATGCCGTTCAGTACCATCTGGGTTATTTTGCTGCTGGTCGGAGGCTACGTGGCGCTCGTATTCATCCTGTTTTTCTTTCAGTCCCACCTCCTGTACCTGCCGAATGTGCCCTCCCGTGACGTGGTCGTGACGCCGGACGACGCGGGGCTTGCCTACGAGTCGGTGACGATCACCACCGGGGACGGCGTGACCTTAGACGGTTGGTTCGTTCCTGCGCGCCAGGCGAGGGGCGTATTGCTATTCTTCCACGGCAATGCTGGGAACATCTCCCACCGCCTCGACTCCCTGAAGATCTTCAACGAGTTGGGTCTCACCACACTGATCTTTGATTACCGCGGCTACGGACGGAGCGAGGGGGAGCCCTCGGAGGAGGGAACCTATCGAGACGCCGAGGCGGCCTGGCGTTTTGTGACCGAAGGGCGGCACATTCCACCCCGCGAGGTCGTGCTGTTTGGTCGTTCGCTCGGGGCCGCCATCGCGGCGGACTTGGCAACCAGGGTCAACCCGGCGGCGCTGATCATCGAGTCAGCCTTTACCTCCATTCCCGACCTCGCGGCGGCGTTGTATCCCTTCCTGCCCGCGCGGTGGTTGGCCCGATTCCGCTACAGCACCCAGGCCGCTCTTGTTTCGGTGTTATGCCCCCTCCTCATTGTGCACAGCCGGGACGACGAGATTATCCCCTTCACTCATGGCCAGCGATTGTTCGCGGTCGCCAACGAGCCGAAGCGGCTCCTGGAGCTCCGCGGCGGCCATAACGATGGCTTTCTCGTGAGCCGACACGCCTACATGGACGGCCTGCATGCGTTTTTAGAGCCGCACCTCCGCCCACTCAGCCCGTAGCGAGAGTCGGCGAGCGTTGAGCCCGAGGGCAGTGTGATGGTCTCGTATCTGGTCTATAAGAACATACACCTCATCGGTGTTTTTATGATTCTGATGGCGGTGGGGGGTCTCCTCCTTCGCTGTATTACCGGAGGCACGCAGGAGCACTCATGGAGACGGCCGGTCGCCATCACTCACGGAGTCGGATTATTGCTAGTTCTGCTCGGCGGGTTCGGCATGCTCGCTCGTATCGGCATCTATTGGCCGTGGCCGGGGTGGGTGACGGGAAAGGTCATTATCTGGATGATCTTCGGCGGTCTCGTCGGCGTGATCTTTCGCCGGCCCGCCCTGGCGCGTTCCCTCTGGTGGGTTACCATTGCCCTTGCGGGCCTTGCCGCGTATCTGGCCGGACACAAGCCCTTGTGATCCACCACGCCATTGTGCACCGCTCCTCCCCCTTCCCGGAGAAGGTTGATAGAAACCTGGCCCTGGATTTGCACCGAGAGACCCGTCGTTTCCTCCCTCATGCGGCGAGCATCGTCGCAGCCAGGACGTCAGGGCGGGGGCTGGTGCAGCTTGGCGAAATCAGATGTGCCGAAAAACAATCGGACGTTCTTTGATTCGCGCTTCGTGTGGACGGAGAAGCGGAGAGCCAACAGATTGGCCTTTATCCTCTTCTGGTCCATCGTGATGTATTACTTCTTTAAGGTGTATGTCGTGAGCGTCGGGGTTGTGACTGACATTAGCATGCACCCGACATTGCCAGAGGGGGCATATTATATGGTGAACAAGTACATCTACCGCTTTGCCCACCCTGAGCGGGGCGACATTGTGGTGTTCCAAAAGGATCGATACACCTCCGAGGAATACGTGAAGCGCGTGATCGGCCTTCCGGGCGAGACATTCTCCATACAGGGCGGCGAGATCTACATTAACGGCCGCCGGCTGGACGAACCGTACGCCGCCGGGCGAAGTCATCCCGATAGCGCTCCGCATACCATCGGGAAGGATGCCTACTTCGTCCTCGGCGACAACCGCCTGATGAGCGAAGACAGCCGCGAGTTCGGGGATGTTCTCTTCACGAATATCATGGGGAAAATTAAACCCGACCAGTTCTTTCCGTTTCGGTAGGCGGTACGGGGGGAGCCGCGGCCCGACCTCACGACTGGGCGGGCTGGGGGCGCGAGCAAGGCATTGCCTTCTTCCCGTGGTACAGACGACCAGATCTGGCCCAACATTTGCAAAGCCGACCTTCCTGGCAAGGAGAGAAGGGAAGACGCGGGTCGCAGAGAATCCTGTACGGCAGGGACGGGTGGATGATGGCACGGACATCTTCAGGACGTGTTTCGTCAGGAAAAGATAGAGCCTTTTTTAACTGGCGATACATCAGGGGTAAATACGAGAGGCGACGAGAGCACAGGCTGGCCTTTATCCTCCTCTGGTCAATCCTGCTGGCCTTTCTATTTAGAACATTTGTCGTTACGGTCGGGGTGGTGAATGACACGAGCATGCACCCGGCGTTGGGCGAGGGGGGCTATTACTTGGTCAACAAATACATCTATCACTTTGCCCGTCCTCAGCGGGGCGACATCGTCGTCTTCCGCGTCGGGCAATATGACACGGAGGAGCAGGTCAAGCGCATCATCGGGCTGCCGGGTGAGACGCTGCAGATCACGTCAGGCGAGGTCTACATTAACGGCCGCCGGCTGGACGAATCGTACGCCGTGGGTGCCACCTACCCCGATTTCGGGCCGACCACCGTTGAGGAAGACTCCTACTTCGTCCTCGGGGACACGCGATGGGTGCGGGAGGACAGCCGCGATTTTGGCGCTGTCCCGCTGAAGAACATCGTGGGCAAGGTGAAACCGGGCGAGTTTTTCCCATTCCGCTAAACGATCCCGACACCCCACCGAAAGGGACCTCTCTGACCTGAACAGCCCGTCAGTGTCCCTACACTTTATGCGTCTTGGCATCTCCTTTGCACCCAAGGTCCAAAAACCGGCGCGTAACACTCTGAAATGAGGTTTGATCCCACCACAGCGGGCGACAGGAGCCTGTCGGCCTTTGGCGGGACCATGGTGACGCCATGACTACTCGGTTTTCCCAGGGCCATATCTCGCGGTATCCGTGGACGAGTCGATGAACGCGCAGGATCTCCAACAATATCTCTTGAAGGTGGTGGAGCAGACCCGGGCACTCGACATCCGCCACTACGAGTGGCGGGAGCATAATTCCCTTGAACGCGAACTCCTCCCCGCCGTTATCGAGTCCCTCTCGGGGGCGATCGATGTATTCACCCACATGCTGACGCATTACGGGGACAGTCGGGAAGATGAGACTCCGGGTGCAGGATCGCGCACTTCCGATGCGGGCTCCGGTGACGGGGGTGACCGCGTGACTCACGCGGAGGCAGGCGTCCAGCGTATCACCGACCTCGCCTTTATGGCCCGGTGGGAACTGTACCGCGAGCGCGAAGGACTGGGAAAGATTCCTTCGGGTCGCGCGGCGTGGGCCATTGTTTCCGAATGCGGGCGCGCGTGCAGACGGTTGATCACGTCAGCGATTGCGATCGAAGACGCCATGTGCGCATACGAAGGTTTGGAAAATACCCTCCGCCATCTCTACCAAACAGAGCTCAGCCGATCGCTCCAAGTCCGGCGCGCGTATGCGATGCTTCGGCACACCATAGTGGGCGACGGTCCCTCGCCCGGGGAGAGTGTTCGTGAGCGACTTCGCAGGGCTGCCTTCGCCATTGCACGACTCGTCGGCAACGACGTGTACGCTGACTTACGTGCCTCGGACCGCATGCGCATAGAGGCCGTCCAGCGCCAACTCACCGAGTGGCGTGAGGCGAATCGATATTCCGATCCCCTTGTGGGTCTCAGGCTTTGGCAGGAGATCGAGAACCTCTCCGAGCTCTTGCTCGAGGTGAACAAGCGCGCCGAGCTCCGAGAGCACGATCAGGCCGTCGTTGCCGAAGCGCATGCGAAACTCTTCCGCGCCCCCAGCGCGCCGGATCTTGTGCCGCAGGATCTCCTACTCCAACTTCAGTCTCTGTTCGGCAGGGATGGGGAACTCGACAGGCTGATCACTGACCCCGGGTCGCATTCGACTGCGGACTGGAGACGGCCCCTCGAAGAGGTTCTCGAAGGGCTGAACCGCACCAAGCAAGAGATAGAGGGACTGCAAGGGAGCCTCGGCCCGTCTCTATTTTCGTTCTAGTGCCCTTCCAGCATTTCTCATCCAGTTCACACACCCCTCACGTTCGAGATTTTCCTGCGCGAAAGACGGTTTCCCGGAGAGGGTACTTTTCGCTTGACAGTGTTCTCCCCCGTTGGCTAGAAGGGGAGCACTCGTATTTGCAGTCAATCTAGCGCGTGCGTCCCACGGTCCTGCTCACGAGAGGAGCATTCCTCCATGCGCCGTCCACCACACCGCTTGTATGATGGATTCGGTCACACGTCTCCTGAATTACAGTATAGAGTGGTAAGGACGAGCTGGTGAAAAGATGGCGTATTACTTGGTTCGGGCGAGGCCGAGGCAAGAGCGGCTCAGGGAGCTGGAGAAGCTGCTGGCGGAGCGGGCCTTTGACGGGCTGCGGCCCTTCGGGCAAGCGCTGAGCGCGGGTCTCGCTGGCGCGCGGGTGGGTGCCGAAGGACTCGCCCTCTGGGAGGAGGAGGACTACTGTTCACCACCGCTCGCTATGGAGCGGGCCGCGGTGCTCGACAGCTATTTTGACGATATCCAGGTCGAGGCGGTCATGCCTGGCGAGGGGTGGAGTCGCATTCAGGAGATGCCGCGGCTTTTCCCCGCTCTCGCTTTACGGGGGTTCAGTACTGAGGACTGAGGGCTGAGGACGGTTCGACGGGGCTCAGACTTCGGCTGAGCTCAGTCGAATGCCCCGCCCCGAGCCTGTCGAGGGGCTGAGCACTGGCTAGCGCTTCGGGGATTCTTATCGGAGCTGGATATTCCCGGTGGCGGGGTCATACGCGTACAGGCTGACGTCGATTCTTTGGTTCCGGACGAGGGGCAGTTCGGTCAACCTTGCCGGGAAGCGGCCATTTTCCACGTAATACTGCTGGATCGCTGTCTCGAGGGCCTTCATGTCTGCCTGAGCCCGCACCCTTTCAACGCGTCCCTTCGCCTTGAGCACTTCTTCGCCGTATTGTTGAACGGGGTTCTGGCCTTCACCACATCCCAGAGCCAAGAACAAGAAGAGGATAAACAGAGTGACAGTAACCGGCGCGACTTGATTGCTGAGCATGCTCCTCCTCCGACGTGGTTATTAATGTCAATCAGCAGCGCGGAGGTGCAAGGGGCGTGCCGGGAGGAAGTGATGTCCAAAGCCATCTGGAACGGAGCCGTCCTGGCCAAGAGTGACCGAGCAGTCAATGCGCGCGGGGTCGTGGTACCCCGGATGGATTCCCCGAGCGGAGAGTAATCTTTACTTGACAGGTACGCGAGCTCTTGGCAAAATCATGTTTGATTTCGCCGCCAAAAGGCCTTCGTGCAGGAACCTGTGGAGGAGGGAGCCGCTCCTTCTCCCGGGCAAGAAAGAAATGAGCTGCGTGAAGATAGCCTGCGGCCCAGGCGTAGCGCATTGGGTTGCGTGGCGGGCATTTAAATGGCCCTCTCGGCGGAGCATGGCCCGAGAGGGCGTTTTCTTTTTCCGACAGGGACTTTTCCGGATTCCTACACAACAGAGGCTCGTGACTAACCAAGAAAATCCCGTTTGATTTCAAGGCAACGGCCAAACCGCTTAAAAAAGAGTAGAGCGATGGGACCCTAGGACTTCTACAAGCTTCTTTTGTCGTCGGACCGGTGGCGCGGACAGTTTGAATTTGAAGTTATCTCTTGACACGGGGCGGAGGCTTTGCTACAGTGCCAAGCACATACTGGCTTTCAATCTTAGGATCTGCGGACGGACCCAAGGCCGGTCCCGTCCCCGGAGGCCAAGGCGCCTCAAGGAGGATTAGGTTCCTCCGCGAGGCGTTTTTGTTTTTCAGATCAGAGAATCCGAACCAGAAGATGGAGCCCAAGAGCCTTGAGCTGGGGCCCGTTTGAAGGTCCATGAGATGAGGGCGCAGAAAGACGTTATTCGTATCCTTATAATTCACCGCAGTCGTCTGATTCGGGAGGGTTTCGCCTTTGTCTTGGACCACCAAGAGTCCATGTCCGTGATTGGGAGCGTTGCCGGGGTCGGCGAAGTCGTCGGTGATCTGGAGCAGATCCGCCCGGCTGTCATCCTCCTGGATCTCTGCCTCCCGGACCGGGGTGGTCTGAGAGACGTGCGATGGATCCGGGAGGTCCTTCCTGGAGCCAAGATCCTGATGACAGGGCTCAGCGAATTGGAATCCGATGTTCTGGCGTGCTTCGAAGCAGGGGCAGCAGGGTATCTTCCCCAGGAAGCATCACTGGAAGAGCTGCTGAATAGCATTCGGGCCGTAGCAGCGGGAGAGGTTCTCTGTTCTCCCAAGGTCACGGCGTTGCTCGTCTCCCGGATTGCCGAGGCTAGTCGTGAAAGGGGGCTGCGTCGCGTCCAGGGTCTGCCGAACCTCACCCGTCGCGAGCTCGAGATCATCGCCCTCGTTGAGGAGGGATTAAGTAACAAAGAAATCGCTGTCCGCTTAGAGATAGAAATCCCGACGGTCAAGACCCATATCCATAACATTCTGGAAAAGCTACAGCTTGATGGCCGGCGCGAAGCCGCACAGTATGTGAGAGAGCGGGGTTTGCTGAGGAGTTCGCCATGAGGAGTTACGGGATGGAGTAGGAAGGATTAATCCTTTTCTGCGCAGAGGGCCCGTTGGGTCTACGGAGATGTAGACCCTTTTTTTGTGCTCGAATACGTCAAATCTACAACCCCGATCTATTGTCTTGCCT
>Ga0209431_10002170_pt1 | contig 15999 bp, 22 predicted proteins | sample RifCSP13_3_FD_184021 | JGI IMG/M metagenome (GOLD analysis project Ga0209431, IMG submission 184021) | Soil microbial communities from Rifle, Colorado - Rifle CSP2_sed 13_3 (SPAdes) (version 2) | ecosystem: Environmental > Terrestrial > Deep subsurface > Rock core/Sediment | place: Rifle...
ATTCCGCCTGCCGGTCCGACCCATGGCCTAAACCTATGCTTTGCCTCAATCCTGCTTACACGCGCCACCTCGCCATAGTCCCTCACCGTCCTGTAAAGAAGAAAGACGATTAAACTTTCTACTATTAGTGTAGCAAGCGCGATCCAGAATCCATATTCACCGACTAACTCTAATGCCATCCTATAGAGAAATGTTCTTGATGCGTCATATTTATGATTTCATGTTCCCGATAGCTGTATTCCTGCGAATGAATGGAGTTATGCAATCGCAAAACAGGATAATGGAGTCATTAAGAATGATATCCTCTTGACTGTTGCCTCTACGAAGGCGCGCTTGTAATCGCCGGTTTTTGGTCGGGACCTTAGGATATTGCTGCCGCAGGGACACCTGGTCAAAGGGGTGGTAATCTATTAGTTGCAACAACGACTTCTCTTCTAGCCCGAAGCGTAATGTAGTGAAACTTTCACCCGCTTTTCGGCTATCTTGTTGCACATTCCCATCCATCCAACCATTTGTCGAATACATCGCCCACTGAAGTCACAGGATCTGCCGATTTAAGTATATAAAGGACTATCCGTGATTGAAAAATGCTTTAATCTATTAAATTTTAATAGAATCACTTATCTAAGAGTTAGACAGATAACGATTGTAGATTGAGGGCGATGCTAGATGTCTTCGAATAAAGAAATCCCACCAAGTAGGCCAAAGTGCGCATGTTGCGGTGGAATGATGGATTTACGGGGCAGTTCTTTTGCTACAAAAATCACAATTGAAAGTGTGGACTATTACTGTAACAATCCAGCATGCTATTGCGAAAACCCTGAGCGCAGCCAAGAATTCCTGTAGCTTGACTACAGTTCAGTAGTACTCTGCTGTGCGAACTCGTTGTTTGATCTCCCTCAATGTTAATCCTTTATCCTAACGTGGATGGGGCGTATAAAGCTGAATGGGATTCAGCAATCTTCGATGATTAGCGCTGGACCACCACTACTAATGTGTGCCCACTACGTAATTGGCCTTTGGCAGACATTTGTTACAGTATCTCTGAATTATTACTGCGTCTTCGAGCTGAAACAGTGCTATGGTTGTAGCCACAGCTGAACATGATATGCAGAATCCAGGCGCCTTCTTTGTGTCCGTTGAAGCAGGCATAGTCTTGAAGGGTTTTAACACTCCTGAAGTAACTAGGGGTTCTCTATATATCTCAAATGATTCCAAGAACAGAAAGTTCTCACCTAGGGCGTTGGGAGCTGGGTTTTCAGGCCTCATGAAGACAGTGGTGACCTCTGAAGTAGTTGGAGAAGAAAGGAAAAAGAAGAGGTTGCTATTTGAACTCTAGGTCGAATGTTCTCAGCACTCGTTTCTGTACTATTAGACCTTTGGTAATTTGTCATATCTTGGCAACAACCACAAGCGCGTACTTTAGAAATGAAGAATACGAGGATACAATCAGCAATAGCCATGCAGGACAATACGAAATCTGTAAGGGAAGTGATCTTGTTAAAGCTGCGAAAAATGGGGATGGATATGCAAAGCTGTAGCTACAAATGCATCGGATGAGGGAGCTCGCAGCCCTTATGACGCGTCTAGAGAAGTTATGTAACAGCAAGTTGGCTCGATTCGTTGTCACATCGATCCAAGGATCAAAATAACGGTCCCAATATTGTCGTGGCACTAAAGCAAGGCTTATTCCCAGCCAAGCCTCCGACCGTTATATATAAGGATCTTCATTACTTTTCTTATTCTGCGTTTATATTGTGGGAACTGTATCAAACCTTCGTAATGTCATACGGTAATAGAGGAGGAAGCTACGGAGGCGGCTACAATCGGTATGGCGGCGAAAGGCGCGGCTCCGATGGTCCAAAGCCAGTTGAAGTAGGAAAAGTGTACGATGTGGAAGTAACAGAGACCAGTAGGCAGGGTGACGGCATTGCCCGAGTTCAAGGATTTGTTATCTTTGTAAAGGGCAGCAAGCCAGGACAGAAAGTTAAGGTAAAGATTGCAAGCGTTGGTCCAAGATTCGCTACAGGTCAGGTGGCTACTGAAAGCAGTTCAGCAGAACAGCCAAAAACTGAAGAGGTCCCTCAGGTTACTGAGAAGGAAAAGCCAGAACTTCAGGATTACAAGAGTACAGAGGAATCAAAACCGACGGAATAGAATCAGTTTCCGTAAGGTAACGGGAGAGAAGGAGAGAGTAAGTCTACCAAAAGGTTCTATTAAGTATTTAACATGACATTATGTTCTGAATCGGCGAACAATACTTGGGAATGGTTAGGTATCGAAGCGGAACAGACATTACTACCCAAATTCTAGAAGCAGCTTTAGAGCCGTCAACTCAAACAGCGATCATGTTCAGATCATATGCAGCCCATCGTCAAGTAAAATATTATCTGTCCCCCGTCCCACAAAATGGGTCAATAGACTATATGGCAGGCGAAAAGAAATACAAGTCTAAACAAGAAGGAATAAAATTTCTTGAAGTATATGAACAAATAGAGTTACTGGCCGGACTAATGGCTACCGCCGTCTTGTCAGAATGAGGCATATTGGGTTGGGTTACCACGACTTGTTCACAGAATCCCAAATATAGTAAGGTTGTATAGATTCAGATGTTCTTCACTTCCAACCACACATGCGGTCGGCGGGGACGAATTAGCCATTTGCACACACCCGCCGATAGTGTAGAGCGAATGAGAACTCTTTTATTTATGATTCTTCTGTTTTTGCATATGACCGACCCCGTCCCGGCGAAGCACAAGCGATCGAAGGCCAAGACGATAGGAATTGTTATCGGTGCAATTATTGGCGGGCTGGTGGCGACCTTTGTTATCTTTTTCCTTGTTGTAAATGTGTATCAGGTTGGAACATCACCATCTATTCCTTCTACGATTGTGATAAGCGGAACCGCAATTACCTCAGGCGTTGGAACACATCCAGTGGCCATATTATTCACCGATCAAGTCTCAGGGAGACGAGTTAGCGACGACGTTAGCGGTGATAGTTCCTATAGTGTTGCGCTTGCTAACGGTAACCGTGAATACAGGGTTCAGATAGTATGGGAAGGACTGGCCGATTCGAATGGCGTGTGTGACGCGAGTCCTTTACGTTTTGATAATGAAATGCAAACAATGCAAAGCCATAACTTCCAATGCTAACGGGACGGAAAGCTGTAATTCTCATACCTGCCGACCTTTCTAGCGACTTCATACATCGTTCTTGCATGGGTCAGCATGCCAGGATTTTCATGGCGCCCAGGGTTAGAGAAAAGGACCTCTATTTACAATGTTCAACCTTGTCAAGCGAACGAATCAAAGACTGAACTAGATCTGATGTCAGCAGGCTGAAAACCATCGAGCCCAGAGATTTCTGAACCCAAGTAGGGGCAAATACCGATCAAAATCATTTCACATTGATAAAACTCATTCGTAATGTGGATTAGTCTGTGATTGTTTACACACTTTTAGCATGACAACTTCAGACCTCATGCGACTGCTTTCGGATTGCAGTTGACCCGCAACCACTTCCAGGTGGGGGGGGCGAAAGATGAATTTTTGGAAACAAACACCGCATGATCACGTATATACCGGAACAACATTCTATTTGCCATGAACATAATTACTGAAGAGTATGATTCTCCCGTCGTTGCAAAGACTTGCGGGTGCACAACGAACAAGAGAAAGGTTACCTATGGATTCGTGAGCGAGTCTCACAGCCTGTGCCTCGACAAGAAAGACCTGATATCAGCTGAACTCGAAGCCTGCGAGAAATTATCCAAATACGTTAACGACGAGTATGACAAGCTGGCAGTGGATAAGGAAATAAGGGAGCTCAGGATGGCCCTCGACCTGATGACCTGAATTCTGATGCTGGGTCGTGAGCCCGTGCGGCCAGTTAATATGAGACGGTGTGGTATAGAATACCATCATATGCACGAGTTCTTGCGGGATACGTCATTGTCGCTCAAGTATGAGGGATGCAAGTCCTGTGAGAGAAGGACGGAGATGACTTGCATAAAATGTAGCTTTTGCTGGAGCTGTCACTGGAAGCAGGAACGGGTGGGAAAGCCTCCGTGGCAAGTGGCGGAATCCTAGGACGCCAATTCAACCCTTATTATTCCGCAGTTGAAAGGTATTACTGCAAATGTCCTCCTCTTCAGATGATAATCCTGACGAAAATCTTGGCAAGGCTATTGATTTCGTGGGTCCGAAGGTAGACCGCTGGATAAAGGAGTTGTTCAAAGGATTTGAAGTATTGAATATTCCGACACCGCAGAAAGACCTCATCCAGAGTCTCACGGTTGAGACGATGCTGTACAGCACCTTAATGGCCAACGAGGAAATAGTTGCGATGCTCGCAGGGATCATTCAGAACATAGCCACTAAACACTCCTACGGCGTTTCGCTAGACTGGGGCAAGAGGGGCCAGGTCTTTGACAAATATTCAGAAAGTAAATGATGATTTTCACATGGGGGATCGATTTGATCTTGCCAAGGAATAGGCAAGCAGCATGATCTCGAACTTGGCTACTGTGTCCAAGATTTCTGACCTTAGGAAAGCTTCCGCGTCGCGAAAAATAGCCAGGATAACTTTAGAAAAGGCACGACAGAATGGAAAGCAGTGATTAGGCTGGTCATCTTCGACCACAGCGGCGTGATAGTGAATGATCTCCTCGAATCATGGCAGGCAATATCAAAGATAGTAGGCCTCCGGGGACACAAGCCAGACAGCCTGAGCGCCTTCAGAAGGAATTTCAAATTGCCTTATTGGGGATACCTGATCGATAAGGGCCTGTTGGAAAGGGAAGCGAAGAGCGCTACCGTAGTGGATGACTACATCAGGTTCTACTTAGAACTTATCGACTATGTCAAGCTGTTCGGTGATGTCGAACAGACATTCCAAGCGTTGCTGGACATGAAAATAGAGCTGGCTATGGTTTCGCACAGCCCGCGCTCTGTCATTGAAAAGGTGATGGAGAAATTCGAGCTCGGGCGGTACTTCAAGAGGAACTGTGTTTTCGGACTGGGAGATTACAAGAGGCAGAAGCCGCATCCAGAATCGATAGAACTTGCGCTCAGCAGGCTTGGATATTCTCCAGATCATGCAGTCTATGTGGGCGATATGCGCGAGGATGTGATTGCGGCTAGGAGGGCAATGGTGACCCCTGTAGCGATTTACAGAGAAGCTGGCAGCTACCACATCGAACGGTATCTGCGTGAAGAAAACCCGGCTTTCCTCATCAGAGATCTCGGAGAAATTGTACAGATTGTCTATACCCAGAACCACTGAAGGTGGTCGCGTATCCTTATTCTGTTAGCAGAAAATCATCAACAATGAAAGCACAGACCTACGCATCCTCTGATTGGATTCGCATCTCAAGTGGCAAATCACGCCGGGAGTTCAGGATATTCTTGACCTGGGATGGGTCGGCATTCATGATCTTGCTCACACGCAGTATGATGATGTTCTTTCTGGTTGATGCAGAACTGTAGCAGGTTGATGAAGACACATTCTTCAGCAACGTTATGAAAACGGCCCTAGAGCTCCCTAAGAAGGCTGTTCACCGCGGATTCTTGGCAAGGGAACAAAAGGAAAATTGAGCGGTCCGAAGCCCCATTACCCAATATAAAAGAATTTTGGATTTCAAGAAAGACCGTGGCCAGAGACTTTTTATCCCGCGGAACCGTAGGAGGGTCTATCGTGTGAGCAGAGGATGTCTGACTATACATATGACCGTGCAGTCCTGCTTGGTCTTTTAGGCCAGCTATCATTGATAGAAAAGGAAGAATTCAAAAGGGAAGTTCAGAACCAGCTCGGCCTCGCTCCCGGGCAGGAATGCGATACCATCTGCGGAGCCATGGGTGAAGAGGAATTCAGAGAATTTGTAGAATATGTCAAGGAAGCGTTGCTAAGAAAGAAGCGAAGATTAATGAAAGAGCTGGAGCCTGCAGTTTATGCATGACCAGACCAGACCAGACCAGACCGAACCGCAGACGCTAATGTAACTATTATTTCCCGTTTTCTACCTTTGGAGCGGCATCTTTGTGAATGCGGCGTCTGTGTTCTTCCATTGATTCTAGGCTTTCAAATCTTTGATCGCATATGTCACACTTGTTAAGCTTTCCTCTGTGCCTTCTGAAGAACTCTAACACAAACTTCAATATGTGCTCTGCCTTTAAAAAATTGTGGATGATTTGTTGCAATTACTCGTAAACCGGCTTTCCGTCAGACTTGTGCTTCTTGACTCTCCTTGCGCTCATTGAAGGATGGCCGGAGTCTTGTTTGGTAGAGGGACTTTGAGCGTCAGCATTGGCTTGGTTTTGACTCTCTTCTTTCTTATTCCTGAATTTGTCCAGAAACCCCATTCAACAGCATCACACAGCATCCCAGATGAAATCCTTGGCTGTGACGTTTACGAACAAAATCAGCCGGCAGAATGATCAGACATAATAACTCCCATGACTCTTGGATTTACGGGATGGCGGCGAAAAAGAAAGCAAAGCCAAAGAAAAAGTAATTAATCGCAGTATCGGACTGCTGATTTCGAAATCAGCAGCTCGACCATTTTCTTTTTTCACCAAGATCTAGAGGTAAGGAAGCGAATCGTGATTCCTCTTCAGTCAAGAAGTGCGCCATACAACCAGATCCATCGCTTTCGTCTACGCAGGCCTTCTTAGCTTTTCAGTCTTGGAAGCCATGATAAAGTCGTTCTTGTGAGGCCCATCCTTTCCAATACCATGGGAGGATGACATTATGCCTTTAAGAGATTTGTTTATAGCCAGAACGAACACAAAGAGCTAGAAGCCTGGAATCACGTCTCTTAATAGAAGAGTATCCGCTCTGGGCTGTCTTCTTTAGATCTTTAGGGTTTCGTATTTGTCCAGAAATTCACGGCCCTTGGCTGTAGTCCTATACGTCTTTGTTTTCTTGTTTCTTTCCAGCAGCCCGCTTTCAGTAAGCACTTCAAGATAGTCTTTCACCTGTGTAAACGAAAGGAGCGCCAGATACATCATTTTGGTCTGATTGGCGCCATCAAGAGCCGTTTTCAGAATTGCTGCGACGATATCCGACCGTGAGCGATACTTCTTTTTCTTTAGCAATCAGCGGTATACTTTCGCTAGAGGGTAATATTAGGAAATGCTCTGCCGGTTGCCTATTGTTGACATTGTATCTTGTTTTGCATGATCTATTGGTTAAACATAATTTACAAGCACAAATAAAGCTAAGCTGACACTTTCTATCGTCTGGTTGGCAAGCGACAAGCCACATTACCACCAGTGCAAGACCTGTGGAATCATCTTCAATTGCGGTGATGAAGATTGCCTCAAATTCGGAGGGAAGGAATGCATGCGATGTACTAACTTTGTTCTGGCTATACGAATGTTTTGACGATGGCCATCAAAGTGCTTCAAATAAGGCTGTTCTTGGCCTTTACGATATCGTGGCGTCAGCCGCAGAGGAGGATAGATACTCGCACTTGGCGGGTGGTACCTCCAGCACATATGTACGGATCAACGTGACCGAAAGCAGTCGCGTGAGAAAGCCCTTGCCCACTGGATATGACTTCCCTACGCCTTTACCACATTTTGCACCTCTGGTAGTTGTATCTGCCCTTTAATTGATCCAAGATATTTTAGCCTGTAAAAACCTCCTATTGCATGAAAAGCGCTGTCGAATTCTAGTCCAGAACTCTTCCAATCTTCATCAAGCCTGCTATAATCTACGTTGGCATCAACTTGTCTGTAGCTGTTTGAATCCTCTACTAGGTCTACCCGAGAGAGATGGCCGGCGCGGGTGGAAGGCGTGTAGCTCGACAGTCCTCCCTTTATGAAAGAAACAAAGGCGTCGATCGAATCAAACAACTTCGAGCTTAAATTGCCCGTCGGTTTTATTTCAGCCGTGAACAGTTTCCGTCCGTTTACCTCACTTGCTTGCACGTCAACGTGGTCGAACCTGTGCTTGATGGATGTGCGGATCAATCGCATGTCTCCAGAGAACAACATAGTCCCAAGCCTGCTAACGATTGGTATGTTGGTGCTTCTGCCAAGAATGTATACAGACGGTTCTGGTTGTTTACCTGATGCGTCCGTAACTGCGCACCTATACGCACAGGACGTTGAATCGATACCCATAGATGTCGGAAGAGGCCACAAGGTAACACCTTTCAGCCTAAGCAAGCAAAATGATACCACACCATAACCATTGACCAATCTGGGCTTGAGCCATTTGACAGGAAGGCGATGGTGCAGCGTGAGGGCATCTACACGGAAATTGAAAAGGTACCTGTCAACGAGGTGGCCGTACACAGACGGAGCTATTTTCGCATTCATATTCTGAGATATACTATCTATGCCAGCTTTATTAAGGTTTGGTTGGTCAGCCAACCAATCTATACGTACAGCCAGCATGCACCGAGCACAGGAATATCATACAAAAGCAAAACTCGGAGAAGGTCGACGGGATTCTTTCATCCAATCTTCAGGTTCTACCAAGAAAAGGTTACGAGAGACAACTATCAACAATATTGCCAATGCTGCCGATATCAGCAGAGCCAATCCTAACATGAAAGCCTCAGGCGTATACTTCTCATTCACCCCGTTACGGCGTGCATGTATAAAAGCATGTAAGAAATTACGGTTCGCGCTGTTCAATCTCTCTCTATGTTCATATGACTTTGATAATTCCAGCGCTTATGTTAGTCAGAATCTAATTTTCAGACCGCTAACGGCATCCAGAGCGACAGGCCCGTTAAGAAATTTTATCTGGTCTTAAGGTTTCTGCACCTAATTTGGGGTAAGTACGCGTCTGTGGGGGTTCACAAGAACATTTCTGAGCGCCGGTAGAGGGATTTGAATCCACGTGCTTATACGTTAGGAGGGGTATGAACTAATTACGCCAGCCTAGCTTTAGACGCAAAACAGCGCCGCCAAGCGTGGCGTATACGGTTGCGATCTTTTAACGCCAGCGGACCCGTCGGTCTGCGTTCCGGTAGTGGTCTGTAAAAGAATCCATTTTACTATGATCAACTATGATCGGACCCAGCTTTAGACTTTCACCCGAGATGACGTGCAAGAATGCTTGTCAACTCTACTACAGGAATCACCCACTACACAGAGCAGACCGCAAAAGGCTATGGTTTGGCAAGTTGACATTGCCGATCTTGCTAGTGAAGGATGCGCTTTCGCTTTTGTCCAGTTATTGCGCCGCATCTGTGCCGTGATATCTCTAATTGACGTGCCGCTTACCGAAGATTCTGCGTCCTTTTGAGCATTATTCTGCAACATTTCTTGCAATTCACCACACAAAATTGCAGTACCTAAATTAACTGGTATTTTGTTCTAGTAGAAAGAACACGCGGATTGAATTACCCGAAAAAAGCCCTCTTTTCAGCCATTATCGCATGCTCAGTTTTGGCCGGAGTTATCCTCGGCCAAATCTTTAGTTCTCAAGCTCCTCTGCAATCACTAACTGATAAGAGCACCGGCTCTAATCTTGTGACAGATTCTATCACTTCAGCTCTGGATAGCGACGAGGTGAGCATTGTAGTCCACGATAGTCAGGGCAATCTAGTTTCAGAGCAGAAGACACATAACATCATTACAACCGCTGGAGCGATCTGGTTCTGTGTTCAGCAAAACAGGTGCGAAAGTCACATTACATCCCCTGCCATCACGAGCGTATCGAACCCCACGTGGTGGGTGCAGTTTATCACCGGTGATGCGAATGTCGACGAGCCAACTGCTGCTGATTGCACTGCTCCATCAGGCGGTGGAGCTCTAGCCGGACAGGTATCAGCCAGCAGATGTGTTACTAATTTTGGCTCTCCTCCTGCTCAGTTTGAATCAGGCGGTGCAATAATCACTGTGAGCAGTCTGACAGGGGCAGGCCAGCTCAGAGGGACCGGCACTTTCGATACCACAAACAACTATGTTCTTACGACTGCAGCGACTGTCTGCTCTGTGATAGACGACGGCACAGCTCCTTCGGCCGGAACATGTCAATTCACCGATAGCACACCTATCTTAACGAACCTTAGCGGCGGCACGATAACTGTCAATGGGCTGGCCTTGGCAAGTGGCTCAGGCTCCAGCACCACTGCCGGCGCATTGATGATTGCCGAATCCGCCATCAACGAAGTCACGCTTTCGCCGGGTGATACCATAAGCGTTTCGTGGACAGTAGTGACATAGGATTGTGCGAATTAAGAGAGTCGGTATCATTGCAATCGTCGCAGCGCTAGTAACCCTCTCTTCGGCCGCGGTAACCTATGCGCTCCTCAACACAGTAGCGCTTACGGATATAGTGTCAATTACACACAAAACTCCCTCTCCGCGCACTGCTGTCGAAGATACAATCGAGCTTGACGATGAAGCTGGCGATAACAGCAAGCAAGTCGAGGACGAATTGCTTCCAGCGGATAGCTCGGGTTTGGCCACCTATGTGAAGGATGATTTATCACCAAGCGAATCTGCACTGGCGGTAGCCAGCTCGTACTATTTGGTAAGTGTGACAAGTACTTTCGGCATTCTCGACAAGACATCCTCTGGCGAATCCGTATCAGACTATGTTACTTTTGACGAAAAGCTTGGTAATTATGCTAACGCGGGAATTGATGCCGTTTCCATGCTGGATTCCATAGCTCGGCTATTTTTCATAGCGGTTGCGGACTCTTTCATGATAACCGACAGCACAGATGCAGATATGGAGATTACGAATGAGGATGGGGATGGGGATGGGGAAGAGGAAGTGGAAGACGAGGCCGACGGCGGTGGAGGCGGAGGAGGGCCAAGCAATCTTGTCTTTGACGAATCATACTTTTCTGAAAATCCGTTGAAGAGATTCCAAGTGAGGTCCTTTGGTCTTACAGACTCTAAGGGCAGTGCCTTTTCGGAGGTGAAACAAGGCGAGGTCATTACCATAACAGCAGCATTCAGGAATTATCAGAAGTTCAACCAATCCTACACTGTGATAGTGCAGATTGAAGACGTGGAGGCCGGCTATACAAAGGAAATCCTGTATTCTAGCGGTTGGTCTGATCGGGCAAAAACATCCAGCATAACCATATCGTGGGTTCCTGAAAAAGTCGGGACATGCAAGTTAAAGCTGATGATATGGACCGGTCTTGACGACAGCCCCATTCCATTGACGGACTCCATTTCAAAATCCTTGAAAGTGGCAAGCAGTAGAACAATAAGCGGGGGCGGGAGCGCAGGTCCATCATAATGGTTCGCGGGTACAGATTGCATAGCGGTGGGGCTTTATGGATGGAACGCGGATCGCAAGCAACGAAACTGAGGTTCGATTCCTCAGTTTCATTCTCTTCAACTTTCCTATTCGATATTGCAAAATGGACATTAGTAACTTAAAGGGAGATTTATGCAGTTTTCTTTATGAAAGTTGACACTGTTATATCTTGGCGACATTTCCATTGCCTGTTAACTAAGGGCGATGAACTGGTAACTTAGGGTCATGGTTGGGTGTTAACCAAGGGTGATCATATAAGACGCCCGACCATCAGCTGCGACACATTCAGAATGCAACTGTTCGGAATTAGCAGAAAATGAAGTCGAAGGGTTCTCGCTTTTACGATCCAGATAGAATGCCTTATACGCAATATATCCCGACCCGCCATATGTATTGCCATTTGCAGAAGGGGACGGATCAGCTACAAAACTATCGGCTTTTCTGACCAGTGTAGATGGGGGATGCATTTTAATGCTGTTGCTTCATGATTAATTGTCTATGATGTTAGAATCGCTTGACTTTCTGTATGTCCCTGCACCTCACATCGATGCTTCTGTAGAGTACTATACGCATGTTCTTGGTGGAGAACTAATGTGGAAAATACATGCCTTTGGGGTCTGGGTGGCGTGTATCAGGCTCGCAAATAGCGAAAAACCCTACATCCTTCTTGCGGACCACATAAACAAGAATGATCTGATGTTAATATATAGAGTGGAGAGTCTTGAAAGCGCCATCAAAGAGCTGAAGTCAAAAGGATGGAAAGAAGAAGCTAGGATTGAGATTCCTCCAGGTCCATGCTGCAAATTCCGTGACCCAGCAGGCAATGCCCTTGTGATCTATCAAAATGTGCGCCCATATGTCATGCAAGAGTTCACGGGCAGAATTGACACGAGCACTGTAAATGACAATTAATGCTCACATGACTGGTGCAAGGATTGCATAGGTCAACAGATGCAATTGTTGCGACCTTGAAGATGGCTTCTCATTTGCCGTAAAGAGAATTTGGGATTCGAAGTAAGGAATATCCATCCTTAATGTCATGAGCCGATATGTAACAGTACGGTCTTTCGATACTCGCTAAAGCCTGTCGACAATTTGGCTTGGAATCGACATTTTTCTGCCCACTACTTCTACAATCTCTGTCCATACTGCCTCTTTAATGCCCGGCATGGCCTTCAACAGTTCCATCATCCTTAGTATCTCCGCGTTGTCCTCCAGCACAGTCTCTACCCTCAAGTCTATGGTATGCTGCCCAATGCTCTTACCAACATAGACAACCTCATCTTGCTTTAGCAGCTCTTTTCCAATTTCTCCCGTCTTGCCGCTCTCTGTCGCGATTAGGAAATCCACCTTGTGCCAGCCAAATGTCTTCAGGCAAAGCGTGTATGATATCTCCAGAAACGTCTCTAGGCGCTTCCGCCTGCGCTGGACGGTGGTTGCAGGAATGCCAAGCTGCCTTGCCAAGCTTTTTGAAGAGTGTTTGCCACCAGGGGTGAGTAGTATTTTCAATAACTTTTTGTCCACTGGAGTTAGGACCGGCTTGCCGTTCATACCTCTTCACTGTTACATGTCATTCATTATAGATAACCCTGACCAGCTGAGGAATGCTTTCTAGTTCCCATTATTCTAAATCTGGCACCAAAAGACCCAAAAAGGCGACAAAAACGGTTCAAAAGTATACATCAAGGCTCCACATGGAAATGTTAAAGTAAGATGACTGCGTCACCATGATAGGTGAACGTTGATTGTATATCATAAAAATGGTGGGCACGATGAACGCTTACGCCCCACGGCACCGACACGTCTGATCATGTGATGGTGGTTGACGACGAAACCGATATTCTAACGGTAGTGGGGAAAGGACTAGAAAATAACGGCTTCAGCGTAGTCGGTTTTGCAGATCCAATTAAGGCATTGCAACACTTTGAAAACGGCGGCGATACTTTCGATATTGTCATATCTGATGTGAGAATGCCGAAATTGACTGGGTTCCAGCTGGCAAGAAGGATAAAAGAATTGCATCCAGAAATCAAGATAATCCTGATATCCGCATTTGAAATTAACAAACCTGAATTCGACAAGGTATTGCCGTCCACGAAGGTAGATGGCTTCCTTTGCAAGCCTTTTTCAATATTACGGCTTTTAGAAGTGATTAAATCCGTTGATATGCCGGAATAGGAAGGAAATATTCCTTAGCAGCTTCGAAGATTGGATAAATGAAGTTGTTGCTGTCAAGGCCGATGGACATAATGAAGCAATCCCGGGCATGATAAATGAAGGCTTTCAGCATTCAATGCTAGCCAATATTGGTTTTCACAAAGCTATGGCCGATGCCTTGGACGCAACAGGGGATACTTCATTAGCATCGTATCATGTCATAATGTCCAAAGTGTATCAATCGTTTTTGAGCGCATAGCCGCGGTGCACATTTCTTCGTAATTTGCCTGCAATTGCCACCTGACATTGCAACACAATTCCTTCATGAAAATAGGTTCATGTCCCGTCAAGTTACCAGAACCCAGAAACATGTAGCAGCGGCCCCTAGTTGTTCATTTGATCGCTATTACTATTTGTCATGGGCTTGAGCATCCTATCAATTTGCTCGTGGGTTTTTACAAAGAGAAGTCCCTTTTCGGTTGTCTTGTAAAGGTTGTCAATCTTGTCATACACTACAAGCTCGCTGCTTTCAAGCATTACAAGATAATTCATTAGCTGCGCGTAGGAGCTACAAGCACCAAACATTATCTTTGTCTTACCTGCGCCACCATTTGCCACCTCTAAAATCTGAGCAATAATGTCGCCTCTGCTTCTGCTTTTGATCCTGTATTCCATAGTAACTTTGTATCACGTTGTCGATCTGCTATAAGGGTCTGTCAGTTTGAGCCCAGAACTGACAAACATTTACTTAATATGAGCAAAAATGACTTTTGCAAGCTAGAACGGTTCTATTGCCAGAACAAAATAGCACCGACAATTGCACATTGGGATTTGGATATTTTAACTGTTACCATGCTTGTTGCTACTGAGCCTTTGTCACGATTTCGCTAATTCTGTGCTACACCTCCTTCACCACATCACTTGTCCAGCAATGCAGGAACTCACAATAGATGAAATTTCCTAGCCCAGTGAAATCCAATCGTAGGTCCCATAAGATGGCATATCATACAGGAATCCTTTTCTAGCTTGAATCTTGTAGTCAAAATGGCATGTGAAGATTGTGCCAAGAAAGGTGGTTGATGTGCTGAATTGAGGGTTCTATGTATTGAAGACGAAGCAAGCACTCTTGACGTGTACAGGAGATTCATTTCCGATGCAGGTCATAACGTAACACTCGCAAAAAACGGCCAAGAGGGAATTGACCTCTTTGTGCGCAACCAGGAATCCGCTTCTAACGAAGGCCCTTTCGACCTAGTGATTGTTGATTTTCGTATGCCCGTCAAGGACGGCGTTGATGCCATCAAGAGCATTTTGGCAGCAAGGCCAGATCAAAAAATTATTCTTGCCACCGCTTATCCCTATGAAGTTACTCGGAAGGCGCAAGATCTCCCAATGGACAAGATTCGAATAATTCGCAAACCATTTGACCCAGATGACCTTTTGAAATTGATTGAGAAATATGGTACTGAGGGAGACAGAACAAAATAGCCATTAGTGTGTCTAGGTGCAAAAGTATTGATTATGTTACCAGCCAAAGGCTCAAAAGCGACAGTCAACAGATAGAATATAAGTGCATCAAAAAGGGCATGCGAGATTCATGGGAAACGAGTACCAATGGATCTTCTTTCCATTTATCGGCTATGGCATTGTTGCAGGGATTCTAAGCTATGCATCGACATGGTCATACGACGATAGTCAAATGGACACAATTGCGACGATTCTCAACCTGCCGACCTTTCTGCTAATCTTCACGGCCAACCCTAATGGGTTTTCAATCGATCCGTCCATTTTTCCCGTTGCGATAATAGCATTTAGCGTGGTTGTATGGTCATTGATAGGACTATTGGTCGAAGCTATTGTCCGTTTATTCCGATTGCGACCTTAAGAGGAATCTGATAACTGCTGGAATAACATAACTAGTCATATTGTCGCAAGTTGCCAAGATCCTGCTCACATGATAGGGCCAATCATCCCAATCATCTTCTTATAGTACATTCTACTATTGTCTAACGATATGATAGGACGAAGAACGACAGTCATTACAGCTGCGACAGTCCTTGCTGTTTTTCTCGCCGGAGCTGCTGCTATAGGAGCCACCAAAGCCTATGCAGCGGGAAGCGATGGAGCATGTTGGGGTGCAGCAACGGCGAGCTTCGTACCGTTAGGTGAGCATTCGTCTGATCCAGACGGAGACGGCACCCACGGCGACGGATTTCAGAATGACCAGCACAGAGAGGGTCTAGGAAACCTGAAGAATCTGTTCCCGGATGCTTGGCTTGGGCTCTTGGCCTTCTTAGGGTTTGGCTGCTAGACAGGAAACCTTTCCCTTTTCTTTTTTAATCCACAGACGTGATTTATCTCTGAATTCGAGACGCGTAAAAAGATAACTACTCAGTATGAAGGGCAACTAGATTTAGCAATACGGATTACAAGACACACTCTTGCGTTTGCAACAAGAAATATCGTTCTGTTGTCTTGACTAATCCCAAGAACATTATTGCATATTATGACCAGCTGGACTCTGACAGGATTGAAGAATAGTCATCCAGACATATTGTGGCAAGAAGGGGTAACTCCGTCCCAATCTTCTTGCGATTCGTT
>Ga0209431_10002172_pt1 | contig 15997 bp, 22 predicted proteins | sample RifCSP13_3_FD_184021 | JGI IMG/M metagenome (GOLD analysis project Ga0209431, IMG submission 184021) | Soil microbial communities from Rifle, Colorado - Rifle CSP2_sed 13_3 (SPAdes) (version 2) | ecosystem: Environmental > Terrestrial > Deep subsurface > Rock core/Sediment | place: Rifle...
GTTTGCAATTCCAGCATCGCGTAAAGCATACTCAAAACTAGTTAGTTGATCTTCATGTACTCCCTTTCCTCTAGTAAGAAATAATTTTTTTGGAACTAAGTCTAACATCATTGCACTCTAACATGTGAAGTTTAAATATCTATCGTATAATGATAAAAAATTATTTGAAGAATTTAATTAATAAAAATATGTGTTGTTGTCTAACAAAAATACTCTATATGACTCACAAATAAATCAGAGCTATTGTAATGTGATCTTAAGAAAGATCAATATGCCAGCAAATTCTGCGATATGAACTGCAAGAAGATATGGTAAAAGCGCTGCAGCATAAAGCTCCATCATAGAAAAGTATGCATATACTCCAATTATGTTATGCAAAAATAATAATCCTGCAAAAAATATCATACCTAATGGAAGCTGTGCTTTTGTTTTTTGATATATCTTAGCAAACACGCCAATCAAAACACCCAACACAATCATGTTTAGACCAGATACGATTGTGCTGATTGTCATTATTGGCTCCATTAAGAAAAATTCATCATCCTAAGCTTATTTACCTTTTTCCAATTTGGTTACAATTTCATCAAATGTTTCTAAATTGACTTCTAAGAATGTAGAAATGAAAAAAATGACACCATATTTGTCACCAACTCGTGTTATGAGGTTGTTTTTTTCAAGTACGCCTATATGATGTTGGATTGCTTTGTAATCCAGTCCAAGCTCCTTTGCTAGTTGATTAGCATTAAGTGGCGTCTTTCGTATGGTAGATATGAGACGCATTCTGTTCAGACCGCCTTTTGATCCAGCAAAGACAAACCACAAGAGACGTTTTGCATATGGATCACCTGCCATTTTGAACAGTTTCGTGTACCTTCAAACAATTAAAAGGTCTTCGGGAGAAAGTTCACATTACAAGTATAGTGTTGTGAGATATTTCATTTTGGCATATTCAGTATTTCAACAAGTTTTTCTTTTTTTGGTATGCCGGTAAATTCTAATTTTCCATTTAAAACCAAACCAGGTGCAGTGTATATTGGATATTTTTGAAGATATTCTGGTTTTTCAGTTATGTCAATTTTTTCATATGAAACACCAATGTCGTTGAGCATCTTTTCAAGTATGCTACAATTTGCACAGTCTGGTGTAGTCAATATTTCTACTTTCATGTCTTATTTTCTACAAATTGGTTGGGATTTTTTTCAAAAGCCCACCTGCAGCTAGCACAACAAAATCTGTACTCTTTTCCATTATGAGTTAAAGATTCACTTTTCTTATCTACTTCCATTCCGCACACTGGATCTTTCATATTATTACCTCCTTTTTCCTATTGATGACATACCATACAACGGGTATAGCTATTAAACCAAATAGTATGATTGGCGCATATTCTTTGGGAACTTCATATCCATAGATGTTTTCATGCATATGTTGTCCAACATGAAACTCTGGAGGCAGACTAGTGATAGATACGAGATTGTTCCATGCAATGTGAACAAATGTTCCTTCATACCATTGATGTCCTCCTGGAAGTCCATTGATTATTAGAAATGAACCAATAACAACAAGCATCCATCCTGTGGCTTTTTCTATTGGAACTCTTTTTGATGTGAGATTCTTTGTAGCATTGATGCCAATAATTGCAAGTATAGACATTAGAATTAATGGAATGGATCTTCCTATGCCATGTACAAGACCAAGTGACGCGCCAATTTCTACACTACTTGTGTTTGCAACATAAATTAACAACCAGTAAAACAATGGATTAGGGCATCCTACTCCAGCATTTCCCAACAAAGTACCCATCAAAAAAGACTTTGCGTAATCACCGCGATTTTGAATGAATCTTGGCGTACCAGAATAAGATGGCATTTTTAGTTTTATGAGTTTTAGTTGCGATAATCCAAAGACAAAAGCAGCAATTCCTGCAACAAGAAACATCAGAAAAGAAATTTGATCAAGTGATGCAGTTTTACCTAGAATTGCAACTCCAATTCCATAGGAAGTAATGGTGGTTGTTAATCCAGCTCCAAATAACAAAGCCATGAAAAGTCCTTTTTTGTGCCCTTGCCCCATGCTTAATGGAACTATGATGAAGACTAGTGGCAATGTACATGGTAGTACAATCATGGAAAGACCTGCAACATAAGCGATGATCAACCAAGACAGATAGGATGCGTTTTGATCCTCTCTGACAATAAAATTACTAGTTAGTGAAAAAACTATTCCAACAAAAACTAGAGAAAATAAGCCAAATGCTATTAACAATACTGATTTCTTTGCTACAGTTTGTACTGACATGTATTTTTTATCAATAGATTGATACTTAAGAACAGAACTTTACAAATGTAAAATGTTCAAATATAGATGGTGGAATATTGTCAGTAGATGCCATTTAGATTGGATGAGATTGATGTTGCACTACTTGAATCTCTCATCAGAGATGGAAGAAAATCCTTTCGCCAAATTTCAAGAGAGATCAAAGTCAGCACTCCTACTGTCAAAGCCAGATACGAGAGGCTTGTCAATGTTGGCCTGATTAAGGCAGTTTCTCCTATTTTAGACATGGGAAAACTGGAGAGTAAGACAAGTAAACGACTAGATCAAATTCGTTACAAGGTACATCAGGGTCATGGCATAAAACTTGACAAAGGTGCGTTGGTGAAACTGACTTGCGATTATTGTAAAGGTCCAGTACAAGGAAAACCAAGTATTTTCAAATTTGCAAACATGGAGAGATTTTTTTGTTGTACTTCATGTAGAAGTTTGTATAAAGAAAAACACAAAGGCAGAATTGAGTCACTATTAAATGCTAAAAATACTTTTTAATCTTGGAATAATTCTTGGAATTCCTGTTATTGTAGTATTGGTAACAGGAATCATAATGTATAATATCATAGTTGGTATCCGGAAATTCTAGTTAAATAAAACCAACAATATAAGCAACAAACGCCATTTAAGAAATAATGCAAAAGGACAGAACTTCAGAATGGTTTGTTCCAAGATTTGGTTCTAAAAACTTCAGAATTGGAGTAGGGATACTTTTTTTGCCATACACAGGAATGGTGGTATCATTTGCTGCATGGGGTTCGTTTGCTGTGAATTTTTCTTTAGAACGACTAGTAGCTATTTGTGTTTTGTATTTTCTTGCACTAGGAATATCTGCACATTACCTTGATTCGCTTGGCAGCAAATCAAAACCATGGGGAGTTTTACCAAAAAAATACATCTGGACAGCATCTCTACTTTCTTTGGGAGGAGCTTTTGTTATTGGAATATACTACGCGTCCTTAGATTCCCCACTTTTGTTTCCTATAGGGATTGCCGAATCATTCTTTCTTTTTGCGTATAATCTGGAGATGTTTAAGGGAAAATTTCACAACAATGCAACATTTGTCATATCATGGGGAATACTCCCAGTGTTAGCGGGTTCTGCCATACAGGCAAACACCATTACCATAGAAACTCTTCTCATGTCTGGTTTAGCTGGAGTGTTAAGTTACATATTGATTAAAACTTCAAGAAAGTACAAAGATCTCAAAAAACAGTCTACAGATTGTTCAGGAATTTACAAAAAAGAAAAGATTCTAAAGATAATCAGTATAGGAGTAATTGCAAGTACGGTTTTTTATTTTATCTTAAGACATGCTTAATTGATCTAGTTGTGATATAATTTTGTGGCAGTATCTCTTGATTTTTTGGCAAAAACTCTTCTTGATGCTCCAGTAGGACATGTTGAACAAACAATTGAAGAGATTCTCAAACAACCGGTGCGTCTGGATGTAATAGAACAGAATTTGATATCTGGAACTAGATACAGTAGAAAAATCGTCATAGCATTTGATCAAGTGCCAATTGTTCGTGCAACAGTAAAATTTGATTCCAAAAATATTCCAAAGTTAATAATGACAGAGTTGTTGCAAAAAAAGGAAGGAATTGGCAACATACTTAGAAAGCACAACATTACTGTACAACGAAATACTCTAGAAATTAATGTAGAGCTTGACGATAAAAAATTAACGCGAGATTATGAGATTCGGCATAATAATTTAATCTGGTTTGTTATCACTGAAGAAATAAGATTAGATCTTCTTAATGCCTGTCAGAATAGATGATGTATACAAAGTAAGAGATTGTTTGTCTACCTGAAGTCCATATTTTTTCATAGTATCCTCGTAATCATCAAGCCATCTTGTTTCTCTTATCAGTTTGGGAAGCTCCACAAACACATCTTCCCAATTAGGTAAAAGAAATCCGGCTAAATGTAGTACAACAAAATAGAGATTCCATAATGATCTAACGATTTTGTTTTTAGGACAAGTAAAATCGTGTAGAATAATTTTACCGCCTGGATTTAGGTGGTTCAAACACATTTTGATGAGAGCCTCAGCGTTACAGTATTTTGGAATGTAAGATGATGTTATACAATCAAATTTTTGACCAAGATTTAGTTTTTCAGCATCCTGACATAAAAAGGAAATTTTTTGATAATGTTTTAGTTTTTTTCTAGCAATCTCCAGATAGCTTTCTGTGATATCAACACCAAGTATTTTTGCATCTGGTAATTTCTTGGCAATCTGAAATGTCAGTATTCCAGTGCCACATGCGAGATCAAGTACTGAACTACAGTTTGGAACTTTTTTTATGATTTCTTTTTTCCAATATTTGTCCTTGCCAAACGTAGTCAGGTTTACAATTTTGTCATAAGTGTGTGCAGTTTTTTCAAAAAACCTTGGAACTAACTCCTTAGCAGATTGTGTTTTCATACATCTAATTTGCAAATCTTGCTTTAAAGCGGTTCGATATGGATTTGAATTAGAATAACCGATAAATTGAGCAAAATGGAAAAGAAATCATGCTGTCGTACGATTATCCATTATACAGACCTCCTTCAGAGGCAGACTCTCTCATATTTCAGGTAACACTTGGTTGTTCTTTTAACGTCTGTTCCTTTTGTAATATGTATAGAACCAAAGATTATGTAGAAAGACCTTGGGATGAAATAAAAACAGAAATTGATTTAGTCGCTAAACAGATGCAAGACACGAGAAGGATTTTTTTGGCAGATGGTGATGCACTAAACCTTTCTACAGACAAAATGATTCAGATACTTGATTATTTACATACCAAATTTCCAGAGATAGAGAGAATATCATGCTATGCGATGCCAAAAAATTTACTTGAAAAATCTTCTGAAGATTTGAAAAAACTCTATGATGCTGGGCTTACAATGTTTTACATAGGAATAGAAAGTGGTTCTAATAAAATTCTACAAAAAGTAACAAAGGGTGCAACTGGCCAAACCATTATCAAAGCATGTAAGAATGCTATGGATGCAGGATATACTATTTCATGTATGATAATACTTGGTCTTGGAGGAAAGACTCTTTCAAAAGAACACATTGATGACACGGCCAAAGTAGTTAGTGAAGTTTCGCCACAGTATCTTGGTGCTCTTACACTACACATCGAAGATGGAATTAGAGAGGAATTTATGACAAAATTCAAGGAACCTTTTGTACCAATAGATGATGCTGATGCCTTGGTTGAGCTTGAGAATTTAGTAAGTAAGATTGAGCCAAAATCTCCAATCATATTCAGAGCCAACCATGGCTCAAATGCGTATCCAATAGGCGGTACTTTTCCAGAAGATAAAGATGCAATACTTGGGAAAATATCATATCTAAAGGATCATCCTGAACTTTGTAGACCACAGGGGTTTAGAGGATTTTAGATTTAGTATGCCAAGGCAATTCCTAAATGGAATGGTGACAAGATCAGTCGATGTTCATGTTTCACCGCAAAGAGTTTGGAGAAGATTAAGTGAGATTGGAAATTTAGCGAGATGGATTGTCGGTATAAAAAAGTGTGTTATCACATCTAAGAAAAGAAAAGGAGTTGGTGCAACACGACTCATTACATTCCAGGATGGTTCTATGATTGAAGAGCAGATTGTAATCTGGAATAGTAGCAACTCTTTTTCATATTTAGTAATAGGCAAGAATTTGCCCTTTAGAGCATATTTTGCAACCTTATCAATAAAATCCCTAGGAAAAAACCTGACAAAAATTACCTGGTCGGGATACATTGGAACAAACAATGTTACAAAATCTAAATTTAACCAGACGATTTCAAAGTATGATTTACTTTACAAGAGTTCGCTGCCAAGACTCAAATTATTAATTGAAAAATAGAATCGGATAATATAATTATCCACATCTAGAATTTTTAGGAAATAGCAATAATTCAAAACTGAAAGTTGATCTGTCTCAACTCTGAATCCTATTTTTCTTGTAATTTGTCAGTCAATAAAAAATATTTATTACTTTGAAGGTTTTTCACTAATTTTTAATAAAAAATTAAGTTAAATTTGAATTTAATCAAAGGTTATAATCCTATTAATTAATTGGAATATGACAAAAAATGTCAACACAACAAAAACACAAAAAAATCGTTTTGCCTATTGTAATAGGAGCAATTGCAGCTATTGTAATTGGTGTGTACTTTGCCTTAGCATTTGCAAGTTTCAATGCAAGTCCTATTGATGCTAACAATGTGCAAGGAAAAATAGGTGAAAAGGAGTTTGAAGAACAGAGAGCCATAGCAATTCAGGAAGCTAGAAGATTCATCTTAGAATCTCCCACATTTGCGTTTGATGGGTTGATAGATACGCTTCAAGTTGAATATGTATCAGTAATGGAATCTTTTCCAGTACAGTACAACATTGAAGCAAGATACACATCAGCACATGCAGGATTTGGTAACAGAGAAGGACAAATGTTAGCTCAGGTACTGACTCCACATACAGTTAAGCTGATCGTTTCAGAAGGCAGAGTAATATCAGCAATAACCGATAAAGATTGGGATGAAATGAATAGTCAGTTTATTCAAAGATTGTCAGACTTGGATGACCTCTCAATACAAATAGCCCCAGTACATGATTATGATTCGTTCATTGATGCCCTTGAAAAAAAAGGCATTACTGCGAAAGTTGTAGAGATATTGGAAGATTCTTCATTTTCTGTTCCAACTATAGTAATATCGGTGAATGGAGAGAATCTTCAAGTCTATGAATTTTCTTCTGCAACAGAGGCCCAAAATGCAGCACTCCTAGTTTCTGAAGATGGAACAGAGATAGGTACGAGCATTATCCGCTGGATCGATACTCCACACTTTTACACACAAGGCGACATAATTGTTCTATATGTAGGACACACCCAAGAAATGTTGAACCTTCTTGAATCACTACTTGACAAACAGTTTGCAGGAATGTGAGTAAAGATGTTCAATTTTTCTATTTTTTATCATTTTGGATGTGATTGAAGTACATGAAGAAACAATACAGAACTGAATTGGTGATAATTTCAGATATTTTACATGCCACAATGGATTGTGGAACTAGTGGAACAATAATATCATCCATCGCGAGGAGAACAAATCTTTCACATAATTCTGCAGTAGAGAAATGTCAAAAGTTAATTGATAGTGGATTGATTGAGACTAAAAGTGAAAAGAAAAAGCGTTTTTTTGTTATCACGGAGAGAGGTATAGAGTTTTTCCATCAAATACAAAAATTCATAGAAATTGTACTGGAAATCAACCAAACTAAACAACACGCCATGGAACTAAATTAAATCGTCTGCTCATATTTTGAACCTATGGGATTAGCACGTGTACTCTTTTTTCAGATCTAATATCCTATTTTGGTGAAACCATAAAAAGTAGAATACAGTAGTGGGTCCACAGGGATTCGAACCCTGGATCTTCGCCGTGTAAGGGCGACGTCATAACCGGCTGGACTATGAACCCAACAAGGCTCCAATTAAAAATGCATTTAAACTTTGAGAATTTTCTAAAAAAGAATGTAGAAATTATCATGTGCTAAATTTGATGCATGTCTGATCTTGTTTTCTTTTCAAGTCCTATTGGTCTTGGTCATGCATCACGTGATATCGCTATTGCGCAACAACTTGATAGAAGAATAAACTTTGTTAGTGGCGAGGGAGGCCCAAAATTGTTTTCAGATAATGGTTTTGAGGCACAAAACCTCTACAAACCGCCAATTTTTGAGATTCAAAATGGTAATCTAAAAAACCCCTTGAGATGGTTACTTAGCTATTATTCATACTATAAAAAATGTAAAGAAATTTCCGCAGAAGTCATAGAAAAAGAGAGGCCAAAGCTGATAATAAGTGATGAAGATTTTGCTTCTCTGACTATAGCTCAAGAAAAAAATCTGAAAACAGTGCTGATAACTGATATTCTGGAGACAAATTTTGCCAGCGGCATTGGTTCATTCATAGAAAAAAAGATGAATAAATCAATGAAAAAAATAATGAATAACTGTGATGTTATCATCATTCCAGAAGATGGACCTAATGAAGACAACATTATTAGAGTAGGTCCAATTGTTAGAATGATTTCCTATTCTAGAGAAGAACTTAGAAAGAGATTTTCTTTTGACAGAAAAACAATTGTCCTAAGTATTGGTGGTACAAGTGCAGGACAATTTTTAATCGATAAAACAATCCAAGTTTTCAAAAAGCTAAACCTTGATACGGACATGTTAATTGTCTCTGGTCCAGCTCTGAATATTTCGGATCAAAGTATTCGAAATCTTGGCTTTGTAAATAATTTACATGAATTCATCTATGCGGCAGATCTGATTATTTCTCTAGCTGGTAAATCCACTATTGATGAAGCAGCATCTTATGGAACGCCAGGAATCTTTATTCCAATCAAAGGACATTTTGAACAGGAAGAGAATGCAAAGAAAGTAGGTTTTTCCTTTGAAGATCTTAATCGTCTAGAATCTTTGATTCCTACTAAAATTAATGAAAAAAGAGATCCCAAAATGTGTAATGGAGCGCAAAAAGCTGCCAATATCATAAAGAGATTTTTGTGATTCAGTTGTTTTGTTGAAAATCGATACATCCTGTTATTTCTTTACAAAATGATTCATGGTGTACCAATCCTACACCAGGAACAAACTGTAAAATGTGATTGGTGTTATTGTCCTTGAAAAGTTCACCTCGTTGAATCTCGTTTGGTTGTTCCTCTTCAAAAAAGCGTAGATTTGGAATCATGGGATCAATTTTATCTTCATGATATTAAGGAATACGCATAAGTTATTCTAAATGATGAGAGAAACCTTACCCTGATTTTTGCTGTATTAAATCGTGTTTTTACGCAATGCTTTATACTGGGATTTTGAGAGTTAATCCAAGTTTTGAAAAATCTAGTGATTGCAAAGTTTGGAGGCAGTGCCATAGGGATTGGATGGTAAGCTAATCCCGATAATAATCAAAAGAATTAATGAATTAAAAAAAGATGCAAAGGTAATAGCTGTCTTTTCTGCCCCACTTACGTTACATGAAGGCAAGCAACGATCACTTACTGATATTGCAATAATGATCGGTCAAAAAGCGGTAGCAGGAGAAGATATTGGTGTTGAAAATCTAAGAAAACCATATCAAAAGATACTTGAATTTGTTGAAAAAAAATACCAAAATGAATGTATGAAAACAATTGATTCCTTTTTAGAAAAAGCAAGCAAAGCTATAACACAAGCTGTAGAAAAAAAAGAATTTGCAGATGTAATCAGATCAAGTGCACTTGCTTACTCAGGAGAGATCTTGATGTCATATGTGATGAACTATATTCTAAAAAGTAATAACATTAAATCGGATGTAATAGGGTTTGACATATGGCCCATAATAACTGACAATAACATTGAATCCGCAAACTTTCTTACATCAGAGTCTGCTCAAAATATAGAATCAGTTGAAGCGTTATTAGAAAAAAATGACGTGCTGTCAATAGGAGGATTTATTGGAAAAACTGTTAACGGCTTGGAAACCACATATGAAAGAGGTGGCTCTGACAGAACGGCTGCAGATCTTGGCATATTATTTAATAAAAAATACAATACAAGAATAGATTTTGAGAAGGATAGTGCAGTACTTTCTGCCGATCCAAGAGTAGTAAAAGAAGAATTAGAAGACATCACACACCTCTCCTATAACGAAGCAAGAACTGCAGGAATGTTTGGCATGAAGATACTTGATCCTATTGCAATCAAAGAAATAGTGGAAAATGGTGTGGACGTGCACATTATAATCACAGACATGAATAATCCATCCAAGACTACAACAATAGAAAGAAGCCCGCCTGATAAAGATGGACACCCACTTAAGATAGTAACAGGAAAGAAAAACTGTGCAATCCTACGAATAGAAAGCGTAGCTGCACAAAGTCTGTTTGATTCACTTGAAAAAGAAAAAAGATACAGCGAGTTTATTGTATTATCGCCTTATACAAAAGACGACATTGAATTTACAAGAGTATTATTCCTTGATGCAGATTATGTAAAACGAAATGAAAGATACATCTTGGCATTTGATTCCCTAGCCACCATAACTTACAACAGAGGAGTAATCACTCTTATCGGAGACGAGATGTGGCGTGTGCAACAAATTGCGTCAAAAGCAAGCTATAGGGTAGGCGAAGCAGGACTAAACATCTTAAACATGGATGCACAAGAAGAAACCTCAAGGATTATCATAGTCATAGAAGATGCTTCAGACAACATAGAAAGAGCCATTCGTGCGGTTCATGCAGAAAGATCAAAGATCACCTTTGTATAAATAAAATTATTATAACAATTGACCCCTACAGGTCTTTACCTATAGAAGTCAAATAGGGTTTGTTCTTGGACCTCTTATCTAGAATCAGTCCGGCGTTACCCAAAACACGCGCTATTGTACTATACCATAGGCGATATTTAGACCTGATCTATATAGATCATTTAGGAGAACTGTCCTAGGTACCCGAAAACCAGACCTGCGCCAATCATTACATACCATTTCAAATTTCTTTTGTTAGCAAACATGTTTTTTGATGACAAATCTTCATCTTTTGTTATAGATGCCTTAATTTTTCGTAGTTCAAAACCTTGACCTACCAAACCAATAACCAGTAATGCAACAGCGATGAAAGACAGTATTGGTTCCATGTTCACAGTTGCATCTCATATGATATTAGTATGTTTGAAATTCTTGCATTTGAAATTAAATATTTGATTAATTCTTTAAATTACCATACTTACCGAGTTTTCTTATGAAAGAACAAGGCAAGATTTGGATGAACGGTAAACTTGTACCTTTTAAGGATGCCAAAGTGCACGTGCTTACTCATGCGTTGCATTATTCTACTGCAGTTTTTGAAGGAATAAGATGTTATAACACACCAAAAGGTTCTATGATATTTCGGTTACCAGAACATGTTGACAGGTTGTTTAGTTCAGCCAAAATGTATTCAATGAAAATACCATATTCTAAAAAACAAATTTCTGATGCAATAATTCAAACAGTTAGAAAAAGTACTATGAAGGAGTGCTACATTAGACCAATAGCATACTATGGTTATGGCATGCTAGGATTAACCCCAACTGCAAACAAAATCGATGTTGCCATAGCATGTGTTGAAGCATTGCAAGAATATACAAAGGCAGGAAAAATTCGTGGAACGCGGTGCAAAGTTTCAAAATGGTTAAGAATTGATTCTAGATCACAGCCTATGCAGGCAAAGGCAGCTTCAAATTATTCAAATGCAGCCCTTGCAAGAGTCGAGGCATTAAGCGACGGGTATGACGAATCAATAATGCTCAATTATGATAACAAGGTGGCTGAAGGGAGTGCAGAAAACATATTTTTAGTAAATGATGGCAAAATAGTAACTCCTCCTCTGAGTGCAGGCATCTTACCTGGCATAACCAGAGATAGTGTAATGAAGATAGCAAAGACCGAGAAATTATCTGTTATTGAAAAGAATTTTAATCTAAAGGAATTATTTTCAGCAGATGAGGTATTTATGACTGGAACAGCCTCTGAGATCAAGCCAGTTACAGAGGTTGATGACAAATCCATAGGAAATGGCAATCCAGGCAAAGTTACACTTAGGCTTCATAAGATCTTCATGGATGTGGTTTCTGGAAAAGACAGACGGTTCTCAAAGTGGCTAACACCCATCTAAAAGTAACAGTTTGAAAGATTCAATTATGTCAAATCATCATTTACATGCATGGTACTCTCTTTAGTAGATCAGCACAAACCCAAATGTTATCTTTGTGAGAACATATTTGAGAGTATAGAGGAGTTACGAAAGCATCAGGAAACTGTTCACAAGGACTTTATCGAATATCACCAAACCAAACGGGATCACTCCCCTGCGCCAGGCGATGTGACCGTATTTTAAAGAGAAAAAATATGGAATTAGAATCTCACAATACCAAGGTTTGTTGGTTTTGCAAAAAGGGACGGCATGATGAATGTATGAAAAAGATCCCCATTGATGCAGCCTCAGAAGGCCCACATGATTGTACATTTGACACTAAACTTGTAGATTGTCAGTGTACCCATTAAAATGGACTAATTTTCAAATTCCGCTAGACTTTTTCCATCCAACTGGTCTTGAATGCGCTTGGGTCATGTGTCTGAGCATTCTTTCTTCTTGTGTGAACTCCATGTTACAGATCTTGCAGATTGGAGTTGAAGGTACTTTTTTTCCAAACAGTTTCATGTAAAAAATAAAAATTTAACGTGTTAAATATGTTAGGAAAAATTTTGTTTTAAAAAATAAAAATTAATGTTGACTAGATGTAGCGGGTCTAGTGGGATTTGAACCCACGGCATAGGGATTTCTCTGAAATCTTAAGAGTCCCTCGCTCTACCTGGCTGAGCCATAGACCCGCAAAATAGCAGGCGCTAATTTCGTTATTTAAACTTGAGTAAGAATAAAATTGATTTTAGTTTTTGGCAGTCTCGATTTGAGAGTATTTCTCAAGAATTCTTGTCAAGACAGTAGACACTGGTGCGTTGTTCATCTTTTCTTTTTCTGCCAAGAGTTTTCTGTATGCATCAAGTGTAATGTAAACAGGAATTGAACCGTTTCCTTCAAGCAACCCTCTAACTTTGTATAGCGCAGTTTCCATTCCCTTTTCTGCAATCTTTGCAAATTTAATTTTGTTAAGAATTCCACCAAGGGGTCCAAGTGGCATGTCATAATTTACTGTCATTCCAAGTCTTGTCAGCTTTTCATCTAGTTCTTTGAACTCCATTGCAATATCCCATTTCTTAAACGGGCCCTTGATCATCTTTGCTGCAATTCTTTCGCCTTGAACGAATTCTGTTGTTTCACAATCCCATTCGAGTCTTTTTCCATCAAAATCACCAATTACTCTAAATGTAGTTCCAACACCCATCCCTGCTTTAACATCCATGGGTACTACAGTCATGCCAACTCGTTCTTCGAACTGGTCAGCGATGTGTTCTGGTCTTGCAAAATAAGTAAACACATCAGATACAGCTGCTTTGATGTCAATGGTTTTACTAACAGTAGCCATTCATTTGCAACTTCTTTCCAGACTGGATTTAAAGCTTTTGCTAATTTCCAACCAATAGCTCCATTTGTAATATATTAAAGAAAAGTTTTGTTTTAGAGATGATAAAGATAAGCCAAGTTTTTCTGATAATCGTGCTTGGTTTTTTGACAATATCACCAGTTTATTCTGCAAGTGCACATTCTCTGTTTAATTCTTCTGAAGAAAAAATTGGTGAACATCGAGTCCAGATCGCAACCTTACCAGAGATCCCAACAATTAATGAAAAATCTCAGATTCTCTTTAGAGTTTTAGATGATAATGAAGTTGAAGTTGAGAAGTTCAGGATGGGTGTAAGGATCTATTATAATGATGTGTTAGTAGATACATTCCCAGTACAATACCACGACAGTGGCCATTGGGAGACTGATTACGTGTTTTCCCAACCAGGAATTCATATTTTTAGAGTTGATCTGTATGATGTTTCAGAATATGGTGTACTAACTTACACATTTAATATCAGCACATTGAATCCATTTGGCTACATCTTTTATTATGTCGTAATTGTCGGTGGAATTGGAGGAATTGGATTAATCATATGGAGTGTCCTTTCAAGAAAAAAAGTTAGATCTAAACTTTAGCCTGTACAGAAACTTTACCTAATCTAAAAGCAAACAAAGTAGTAAGCAAAGTCATTGCAAAAAGCAAAATCCCAATGCCAAGATGTATCGCAACAAGCAATGCGTGTAGTTTCAGATCAATTACTATGGCACCTAAAGTGATTTGTGTAACAACAAAGATTCCAGCCAAGGTTCCTGTGATTTTTATTTTTTTGTCAGAACCTTTTGCTAACCAACTAGCAACTGCAGTTGAAACAATCAAAACGCCAGTTGTGGCTGCAACAAATCTGTGAGTCCACTCTATTAGATATTGTTCTGTTGGAAGCACTCCACTTGGACACAAGGGCCACTCTGGACAAGAAAGACCAAGCCCGCTTGCAGAAACATAACCACCAATAAACATCAAAGAATACAAAACTACAAGAGACGCGATTGCTAGATATTTTAAAATCATTACTCTACGATAAAGTTGCCTTGCATGCCTTGCAATGCATGGCCTGGAACCGTGCATATGTAATAATATGTGCCAGGTGCACCCGCGGTAAATGTAGTCTCTCCTTCTTGACCTGGTTTTAGCGGATTATTTGCGTCTCTTATGGCAGAACCTGAAACAACAGTTGTTGGATCTTCAGGATTTGTCACAACACCAAATGAATGAAATGACTTGCCTGCATTTTTGACTTTGATTGTTACAGAATCACCTGACTTTACTTTGATTTCAGGATTGTTTCCAGATTCACCAGGAAGTGCGTTAAATGCTAGTGTTCTAAAGTCAGAGCTTTCAACAAAGTCTAGATCAAAAGAAACTTTGTTTCCTGTTGGAGCTGCTGCTTGTCCTGCTGGTTTTGCTTCACCAACTGTGATCTTTCCAATCATTCCTTGTTGGGCATGTCCCGGAACTGTACAGACATAATAATATGTACCTGAATTTCCTGGTACAAATGTTGATTGACCACCTTCACTTGGTTTTAGTGGATTGTTTGGATCTTTTACAGTGGTACCTGAAATGACGGTTGCTAGATCCTCAGAGTTTGTCAGTACACCAAATGAATGAAATGATTTTCCTGCATTTGTAACATCAAAGATTATTTTATCACCAACATTTGCCTGGATTTCTGGATTATTTCCATCTTCGCCAGGAAGTGCGTTAAATGCTAGTGTTCTAAAGTCAGAGCTTTCAATAAATTTCAAAGAGACTTTGATCTCTTTTCCTGTTGCCACAGCAGGACCCTTTGTTGTATCCTGTTTTGGTTGTGAAACTGCCGGCGGAGAAGAGATCCAGTAATCCCAATTTGCAAAAAAGATTACAGCTCCAATAACAATCAGTCCGATAATAATTGCAAGCATCTTTCCAACTCTTGCTGGAGATGTTCTCAGTATTGGTTCCTCATGTTCTGTGTGGCTCATATCAATATCCTAGTGGTGTGGGGTTTTTACTCTGTGAGGGTAGTAGTACTTGCCGCCAATTCCCCATGGGTCATCCATGTTGGCTTCTTTGCCTTTGGAAGCGCTGTAGATCATGTTGAACAAGAAAATTATCATGCTAGCACCAATTATCATTGCACCAACTGTTGCAATTTGGTTCATTGTAATCCATTCTGGGAAGGGAGGATAATCGAAAACTCTTCTTGGCATTCCAAATAATCCTAGTATGTGTTGAGTAAAGAAAACCGTAACTGCACCAATAAACGCAAGCACAAAGTGTAACTGCCCAAGTTTTTCGTTGTACATTCTTCCTGTTACAAATGGGAATATGTAATAGAGGAATGCAATTGAACCAAATGCAATAGTGCCAAAGACAAACAAGTGGAAATGTCCTACAACCCAGTACGAATCATGTGTGATAAAGTCAAGAGGCATTGCTGTGTTAAGAACTCCTCCTGAACCTGCAGCAAAGAAGAGTGCAATTCCTCCTACTGACCACATCATAGGTGTAGCAAATCTGATTCTTCCTCCCCACATTGTTGCAAAGAAATTAAACACATGCATTGCGGAACCTGGT
>Ga0209431_10002174_pt1 | contig 15994 bp, 15 predicted proteins | sample RifCSP13_3_FD_184021 | JGI IMG/M metagenome (GOLD analysis project Ga0209431, IMG submission 184021) | Soil microbial communities from Rifle, Colorado - Rifle CSP2_sed 13_3 (SPAdes) (version 2) | ecosystem: Environmental > Terrestrial > Deep subsurface > Rock core/Sediment | place: Rifle...
GTCACGATGTCGACCCGCGCCTCGCGGAGGTCGCGGAGGGTATCGAGGACCTCGCCCTCCGTCTCCCCGAGGCCGAGCATGATCGAGGACTTCGTGTACACGTCCGGGCGGACTTCCTTCGCGAACCGGAGGACGAAGAGGCTCTGCTCGTAGTTCGCCCGTCGATCCCGCGCGACGGACTGGAGGCGCCGGACCGTCTCCACGTTGTGGTCGAACACCTCCTGCCCGCCCCCGAGGACCGTTCGCACCGCCTCCGCGTTGCCCTGGAAGTCCGGCACGAGGGTTTCCACGAGGATCGCGGGGTCCATCGCCTTGATTGCGCGCACGGTCTCCGCGAAGTGGGCTGCGCCTCCATCCGGCAGGTCGTCCCGGTCCACGGAGGTGAGGACGACGTACGTGAGGCCGAGGTCCGCGACCGCCGCCGCGACCTTCTCCGGCTCGAGGGGATCCACGACGCCACGGGGGTTCCCGGACGTCACGGCGCAGAACCGGCAGGCCCGCGTACACGTGTCGCCGAGGAGCATGATTGTCGCGGTCCCGCCGCCCCAACACTCGCCCACGTTCGGGCAGTGGGCCTCCTCGCACACCGTGTGCAGGTCGAGCCCGCGGAGGAGGGTCTTCAGGTGCGAGAAGTTCTCGCCGCCCGGTGGGCGGACCTTCAGCCACTCCGGTTTCCGCTCCGCGAGCATGGGATGCGCGGGGATGGCGGCGGCGCCTAAATAGATGATTCTAGCCGTACGCGAACTCCACGCCCTTGCCGCCGCGCGGGTAGTTCCATCGGATCGCGCCGTTCCCGAGCTTGGGACACACGATCGCGCACGCCCCGAGCTCGATGCACCCCTCGATGTTGTACACGAGCTGCCCGTTCTCCCAGCGGTACACCTGCGCGGGGCACACCGCCAGACACGGTTTCAGCGCGCACGTCTTGCACAGCTCCGTCTCCACGACGATGAACGGCTCGTCGTCCGGTTCGAACTTGTCGAGCGCGAGCCGGTCGTCCGTCGTCAATGCCTGCTCGGCCGGCGGGGCCTCCTTGGCGGCGGGCACAGGTGCCGATTCCGTCGCCGATATATGAGTCCTCGGCCCGTCCGCGCCGGCCCTAAAGACTTATACGCGCAGGGGGCTCCCCCGCCCGTTCATGGAGAAGTTCGAGGCGATCGTCGTCGGCGCCGGGCCGGCGGGGAGCGCCGCGGCGTACGCCCTCGCGAAGGCGGGGATCCGCACGCTGCTCGTCGAACGGGGGAAGGTCCCGGGCCAGAAGGCGATGTTCGGCGGCCGGATCTACGCGTACCCGCTCCACAAACTCCTCCCCGGGTTCGAGAAGGACTGCCCCATCGAGCGGTACGTGACGCGGGAGAACATGTCCTTCCTCGCGGAAGACACCGCGCTGAACCTCCAATTCGACGCGCCGAAGCTGTCGTCCGGCGCCGCGGCGTCCTTCACCGCGTACCGGGGGAAATTCGACGCGTGGCTCGCGAAGAAGGCGGAAGACGCCGGCGCGATGCTGATTACGGGGATCCGGGTGGATGCGCTCCACCGGGAGGGCGGCCGCGTCGTCGGCGTGCGGACCGGGACGGACGTGGTGAAGGCGGACGTCGTCGTGGCGGCGGACGGGGCGCTCGCGCAGCTCGCGCGCGGGGCGGGCCTCCGCGGAGACCCGGAGCCGAAGGAGTTCTCCGTTGGGGTGAAGGAGACCGTCGAGCTGCCGCCAAAAGTCTTGGACGAACGGTTCAACCTCGAGGAGACCGAGGGCGCGGCCTATGTGTTCGCCGGGTACGCGAGCAACTGGCTCCGCGGCGGGGGTTTCCTGTACACGAACAAGACGACGCTCTCCATGGGGCTCGTCGTCTCGTCCGAGGATTTGGCGGTGACGCGAACGGAAATCGGGACGCTGATGGACCGGTTCCGCCGCCACAAGGCGATTGCGCGACTCACGAAGGGCGGCAAGGTCCTCGAGTGGTCCGCGCACCTCGTCCCGGAGCTCGGCCTTCGGATGATGCCGCGCCCGTACGCGGACGGCCTCCTCGTCGCGGGGGACGCCGCCGGGTTCCTGTTGAACACCGGGTACACGTTCCGCGGCGTCGACCTAGCGATCGCGAGCGGGATGGCGGCGGCGGAGGCGATCCGGGGCGCGCATGCCGCCGGGCGGTACGACGCGTCGGCGCTGGCGGCGTACGAGACCCTGCTCCGCGAGTATCAGGTCACGACGGACCTGGAGACCTTCCGCGGTGCGCCGTTCTACATGAAGAATCCGAGGCTTTTCAGCGTCTATCCAAAGCTCCTCAACGAGATTGCGGAGCGCGTGTACACGATCGACGGCACGGGGCAGCGCCGGCTCGCGGACATCGCGCTCGAGGAGGTCAGGGCGGGGAAGGTGTCTGCCGTGAAGATGCTCCTCGACCTGATTGGCGGCGCGAAGGCGATGTGACCCGCCCGAAAACTACATAGCGAGTCATCGGTTCGCTCGCTCCGGGATGGCCGCCAAGGGGCCCCGGAGCATCGTCTGCATCAAGCAGGTCCCGAAGGCGCAGGAGCTGCAGGTCGACCCCGTCACGAACACGTTGAAGCGCGTGGGCGTCCCGAGTGAGATCAACCCGCCGGACCGGAACGCCTTGGAGATGGCGCTCCAAGTGAAGGACAGGGCCGGCGGGGAGGTGCTCGTCGTCACAATGGGGCCTCCCGTCTTCACGTCCTCCCTCGAGGAGGCCCTCGCGATGGGCTGCGACCGCGCATTCCTCTTGACGGACCGGATCCTCGGCGGCTCGGACACCGTGCCGACCGCCCACGCTCTCTCGGAGACGATCCACAAGATCGGCGGCTACGACCTGATCTTCTGCGGGGAGGAGACGACGGACGCGAGCACGGGACACGTCGGCCCCGGCATCGCGGGTCACATCGACTGTGCGCAGATCACGTACTGCTCCGAGCTCGAGTACCTGGGGGACCGGGTGCGCGGGAAGCGGACCGTGGAGGACGGGTACGAGTGGTGGGAATGCCCCAGGCCCTGCGTCGTGACCGTGAACTTCCTCTCGAACCGGCCCCGCCCCCCGTCCCTGACCGGCAAGATCCGCGTGAAGCGCGGGGGCCTGATCACGACGTGGTCGTGCGCGGACGTCGGGATCGATCCGGGCAAGGTCGGGATCAGGAACTCCCCGACGATCGTCGCGAAGGTGGACACGGTCCAGCTCCCGGACCGGAAGGCGAAGGTCTTCCGCGGGGAGCCGCGGGAGGCGGTCGCCCGGCTGATCGAGGCGATGGTCGCGGACGGGGTGCTCCCCGGATGACCCTCCCGAGGGACAAGTCCGAATACCGGGGCGTGTGGGTGTTCCTCGAGGCCCGCCGGGGGCGGATGCGCGACGTGAGCCGGCAGCTCCTCGGGGTCGCCCGCGGGCTCGCGGCGACCCGGGGCTCGGAGGTGAGCGGCGTCCTCCCCGGCTCGAACGTGGACCCGATGGCGCACGAGGCGATCGAGTACGGCGCGGACCGCGTGTACCTCGTGGAGGACCCGCGCTTGGAGCCGTACACGTCGCGGCCGTTCACGAAGGTCATGGCGACCCTGATCCGGAAACACAAGCCGGAGATCGTCCTGTTCGGCGCGACGAAGAACGGGCGGGACCTCGGCGGCCGGCTCCACGCGGTGATCGAGACCGGGTTGGCGGCAGATTGCGTGAAACTCGAGATCGACGAGGACGGGAATCTCGACATGATCCGGCCCTCGTTTGGCGGCAAGTCCCTCGCCCACATCCTTTGCAAGCAGCACCGCCCACAGATGGCCTCCGCGCGGCCGAACGTGTTCCCGATCCCGCCGCGACGGGCGGGGCGGACCGGGGAGGTCGTCCGGGAGTCCGTCGTGATCACGGACGCGGACCTCGACGCGAAGGTCGTGCGGTTCGAGGAGCGCCGCGGGCACAAGGGGAACCCGATCGAGGACGCGCGGATCCTCGTGTCCGGCGGCTTCGGACTCCGGGAACCGAAGAACTTCCGGCTGATCGAGGAGCTCGCGAAGGAGCTCGGGGGCGGGGTGGCGGCGTCCCGCAAGGCCGTGGACGCCGGCTGGGTACCGAAGGACTATCAGGTCGGGCAGACCGGACGGACCGTGCGGCCGGACCTCTACATCGCCGTCGGGATTTCCGGCGCGGTCCAGCACTTGGCCGGGATGCAGGAGAGCCGGAAGATCGTCGCGATCAACCAGGACCCGAAGGCGTCTATCTTCGAGATCTGCGACTACGGAGTCGTGGGCGACCTGTTCCAACTCGTGCCCGAGCTGATCCGCCAGCTCCGGGAGCGGAAGGCGCTGCGGGCCGTGCCCGTCGCCGCCCGATGACCGTTCCCGGTGGCGGCAATCGTCCTCGATAATCTCAGCGGAACCTTCATCCCCCGGGTGACCCGGGGAAAGAGTGCACATGCAGCCCCTCCGACCCGAGGCCGTGGCGGAACCCCGAGTCAGCGCGGAACGGATGGCGGAGCTCCACGTGCACGTCACGAGCCCGGAGGGCGCCCTTCAGGCCGCGCTCCACCATCTGGTCGAGCGGGTCCCGGGGGCGCTAGGCGCATCCGTCGCGGACGCGAACGGGCTCCCGATTGCGAGCACGTTCCCCGACCAGAACCAGCTCCGGCTCGCCGGCGCGTTGGCGGCAATGATCGGGCGCGCGGCGCGCGGGGCGTTGGAATGGCTCGGGCCGAACCGGTTCCAGACCGCCGCCCTTGAAGGCTCCGTCCACACGATCGTCGTGTGCGACGTGAGCGAGGGAACGGGCAGCCTCATCCTCGTGATCGACCGGGACGGGGACCTTGCCGCCGCGAAGCGGGAGATCCTCCGGGCCGCGATGGAGGTCACGACCGTCCTCGACTTGGACGTCGGCTGAGTGCTTCGAGAGCCGAGGCCCTCCGCCCCGCTCGGATATGGTGACTTCCGGCATGCCCCCGTCACCCTCAATACCCGCCGCGTCCTTCCGGCGTTTCGAGGGGACCATGAACGGCGACGTCACTCCGGACCGCCGCATGGTGCACGTCTGGGCGATCCGAGGGATTCTGGTCCATCTGGGAATGTGGCTGCTCTGGGTCCTCCTGGGCCTCGCAGCCGCGACCACGTTCGCCGGCTTGGGCCTCCTCTTGGCTCTGGTGCTCGCGACCCTGCTGATGACCGTCGCGGTCGTCACGTCCTACGGATGGGCGTTCCTGTTCTGGTCGTTCTACCGCTGGCGGCTCGAACCGGAGCAGATCCACATCTGGCGGGGGATCCTATTCCGCCGCCGGATTACGATCCCGTACGCGCGGATCCAGAACGTGAACGTGGTCCGCAGCCCCCTGCTCCTCCTGTTCGGCATCTCCGGGGTCGAAATCGAGACCGCAGGACAGAAGGGGATTTATCGCGGGATCACCTCGACGGAAGGGTTCCTCCCCGGCGTGCCGGAAGGAGAGCGGGTCGCGGACGCAATCATCGAGCGCGCGAAGCGCCCGGGGGCCACGCCGGGTCTCTAGGACCCTCGTCCGAACTCACTGCGGGATGAGGTCCACAAGGGCATCCGGGGGATCCCGCGAGACCTCCAGGTCGAACACTTCTGCGAACGCCTCGGCGACGGCGTCCTTGACGTCCGCCATCGGGACGGGGCGCCCGAGCTCGCGCTCCATCGACGTCATGATTGACGCGTCGAAGCCACAGGGCCGGATCTTCTCGAAGTAGGACAGGTCCGTGCTCACGTTGTGGGCGAATCCGTGGTACGTGACGTTCCGGTGGATCGCGATCCCGATGGAGCCGAGCTTCCGGCCGTCGACCCACACCCCGCTCTGGCGCGCGTCGCGACCCGCCGCCAGGCCGACGGACCCGGATGCGCGGATGAGCACCTCCTCGACGTCGCGGACGTATCGCTTCACGTCCAGACGGTCCGCGAGCCGCACGATCGGATACCCCACGAGTTGGCCCGGCCCGTGGTACGTCGCCTCCCCGCCGCGCTCCACGGGGATCACGGGGACGGACGGATCGAGCACGTCCTCCATCGTCCCGCGTCGCCCGAGCGTGATCACGTGCGCATGCTCGAGCAGCAGGAGGATGTCCGGGATCTCCTCGGCCGCTCGCCGTTCGACGAGCCGCCGCTGCAAGTCCCACGCATGGCGGTAGTCCACGAGCCCCAGGTCGACGGCGCGCGCTTCCCTCATTTCCGGTTCACGACGTGGATCGCGCGCCCGAGCGCAGCCTCCGCCGCCTCCATGATCGCCTCGGGCAGGGTCGGGTGCGGGTGGATCGTGAGGGCCACGTCCTGCACGCTCGCCCCCATCTCGATCGCGATCGCCATCTCGCTGATCAGGTCGCTCGCGTCCGGGCCGACGATCTGCACGCCGAGGAGCCGTTCCGACTTCGCGTCCATCACGACCTTCACGAAACCCTCCGTCTCGCCCGCCGCCAGCGCGCGCCCGAGGGCGGCGAACGGGACCTTGCCAATCCGGACCTCGAGGCCCTGTGCGGCCGCCTGCGCCTCGTCCAAGCCGACCGTGGCGACCTCCGGGTCCGTGAAGATTGCGGAGGGCATCGCCCGCCAGTCCGCGGTCGCCGCGTGACCCGCCGCGACCTCCGCCGCTACGAGGCCCTGCTTCGACGCCCGGTGCGCGAGGAACGGCTGGCCCGTGACGTCCCCGATCGCGAAGATGTGCGGCACGTTCGTCCGCATCTCCGGGCCCACCCGGACGAAGCCCTTCGGGTCCGTCTCGACGCCCGCCGCCGCGAGGTTCAGCCCCGCCGTGGTCGGCTTGCGGCCGACGGTCACGAGCACGTGGTCCACGAGGAACTCCCGGGCTCCCTCCGGCGTCTCCGCGGAGACGAGGAGGCGCCCCTCGACCTCCTTCCACCCCTTCGCCTGCGACTTGACGTGGACCTCGACGCCCAGCTTCTTCAGCGACCGCGTGACGATCCGCGCGACCTCGGGGTCCGTCCCCGGGAGAACCTGGTCCAAGAGCTCGACGACGGTCACGTGCGTCCCGAGCTTCGCGAAGTACGTGCCCAGCTCCAGGCCCGTGATCCCGCCGCCGATCACGAGGAGGTCTTTTGGCGCGACCACCAGCTCGAGGGCCTCCTTCGAACTCAGGATCCGGTCCGTGTCGAAGCGGAACGCGGGCAGGTCGATTGGCTGCGAGCCCGTCGCGACGATCACCTTGGCGGCGTCGATCTCCTCGAGGACGACGTTCTTCTCCGCGGAGATCCGGACCCTGTGCGCGTCGACGAACGACGCCTCCCCGAACAGGATCTCGACCCCGTTCGCCTTGCACAGCTGCTCGATCCCGCGGTTCAGCCGCTCGATCACGGAGGCCCGCCACGCCTGCAGCTTCTGCATGTTCACGCGGAGGCCCGAGTACTCGATCCCCATCTCCCCCGCGTGGCGGAGCTTGTGGACGAGGTTCGCCGTGAAGATGAGCGCTTTCGAGGGGATGCACCCGTAGTTCAGGCACTCGCCCCCGAGGCGGTTGTCCTTGTCCACGAGGAGGGTCTTGAGCCCGAGCTGCGCGGCGCGGATTGCCGCCACGTAGCCGCCGGGACCCGCGCCGATCACGAGGAGGTCCACGGGGCGGGCCATCGCCGCCTACCCCTCCACGAAAAGGAGCGCCGGGTGCTCCAGATACTCCTTGAGGGACTCCACGAACGCGGCGCCGATGTGCCCGTCGATCACGCGGTGGTCGAAGGAGCACGTGAGGTACATCATCTCGCGGACGACGACCTGATCGTTGTGGACGACGGGGCGCTTCTCGATCCGGTGGATCCCAACGATCGCGACCTCCGGCCAGTTGATGATCGGCGTCGCGAGGATGCCGCCCAACGCGCCAAGGCTCGTGATCGAGAACGTGCCGCCCTGCACATCCTGCGGGGTGAGCTTGTTCGTCCGTGACGCCTCCGCGAGCCGCTCGATCTCCCCGGCCAGCGCGTACAGGTCCTTCTTGTCCGCGTCGTGGATCACGGGCACGATCAGACCGGCGTCCGTCGCGGTCGCCACCCCGATGTTGTAGTACCGCTTGACGACGATCTCCTGCTTCTCGTCGTCGAGGGTTGCGTTCAGCGTCGGGTGGTCTTTCAGCGCCGCCACGACCGCTCGGATGAGAAACGGGAGGTACGTGAGTCTCACGCCTTTCCTCTCCGCCTTCCCCTTCAGCCTCTCCCGCAGGTGGACGAGGGGGGTCATGTCGACCTCCTCGACGTACGTGAAGTGGGCCGCCGTCGTCTTCGACTTGTGCATCTTCTCCGAGATTCGGCGGCGGATGCCGTGGACGGGGAGGCGCTCCTCGAGAGCCCCTGGCGGGGAAGGTCTGGCGGTGATGGATGGCACCGCGGGCGCAACGGCCATCCCAGGCTTTGCGCCGGATGCAGCGGCTCGGACCTCCTCCTCCGTAATCCGCCCGCGCGGTCCCGTTCCCCGGATCGACGCCAGGTCGACGTTGCGCTCTCTCGCGAGCTTCCGGACCGCGGGGGTCGCGAGGATCTCGCCGAAGGAGGGTCCCGACGGGGCGGTCGCCGCAGGTGGAGCGGCTGGTGCCGCCGTCGGTGCCGCGGGCGGCGCGGGTGGAGCCGCCTCGCCTTCCTCGCCGACGACAATGATTGGGCTGCCGACCCTCACGACCTCGCCCTCCTTCGCGAGGATCTTCAGGACCGTTCCCGTGTACGGCGACGGCAGCTGGACCGTGACCTTGTCCGTCATCACCTCGACGAACAGCTGCTCCTCCTTAATCGGGTCGCCCTCCTTGACGAGCCACTTCGTGATCTCGCCCTCGTGGACGCCCTCCCCGATGTCCGGCAGCTTAAACTCCTTCGCCATGGACCCTCGAGTGCCTCGAGCTCGCGTCGAATCCGGCGGGCGCATTAAAGGATTTGCTTCGCTACATCGGATTCGACCGACGTCGCGACGGGAGACCAAAGACTTATCTCCGTCATTGTCCGTGCGCCCAGCGACAGGGGTCGAACGGGGTGGGTGAGATTCGGTCCCGTCACGGGTGGAACGAGATGAGTGTGCTTGTTGCGAGGGTTTCGCGTGGATTTGCGGTGAGACGGATTGCGTTGGTCCTGGCGATGGCGGTCGTTGCCACGTCGTTCGTGGCATCCCCGCCCGCCGCGGCGTACCACACGTCGGGGACCATCCACGTCTCCGAGGGATTCGCGACTGCAGAGGACAGGCCGGGCGTGGCGGTCGGGGCCGCGGGGCAGATCTACGTGGCCTACGAGCGGAACAACGCGGGCGCGCGGGACATCCTCGTCCGCGCGGACCCCGACGGGTGGGCAAGCGAGGGCTTCCCCGTCTTCACGACGGTCGTGGTGGCGAACGACGTTCCGGGCGCGGCCCAGATTCCCGCGTTCTGGACGACGCCGATCGCGGTCGATGGGTCCGGCAGCGTCTACGTCGCGTGGATCGACACCCGATCGATTGGGACGACGGGGACCGACCTCCGGATCGCGCGCAGCGACAACCGGGGAGCGACCTTCGGGACGAGCGCTCGGGTGAGCGATTTCGCGGGTGCGAACGCCGAGACCTACCCCGGGCTCGCCGTCGGCCCCTCGGGGACCGTGTACATGGTCTGGTCGGACAACCGGAACGGGGCGCAGGACGTCTTCTTCGCGAAGTCGACGAACGGCGGCCTCACGTGGTCCGCGAACGTGGTCGTCAACGATCGCACGGGTGTCGACGTGCACACCTATCCGCGGATCGCGGTCGACAGCCAGGAGCGGCTGTTCGTCACGTGGACCAATTTCTCGGGCTTCGCACGTCCGATGTTCGACTCCTCCACGGACGGAGGTGCGACTTGGGGGACGGACCTGACCCTCGGCGAGGCGAGCGCGCCGAGCGGCGTCTCCCACATCGCCGTGGGGCGGAACGACATTATCCACGTGGCCTGGCTCGACTACCGGTCAGGGGACGCGGGCGTCTATTACGCGCGCTCCCTGGACCACGGCGCGTCCTTCCTGGCGGAGGCTCGGGCGATCGCACCCGGGGCGACTCGGGAGTCGTATCCGCGGGTTGCGACGACTTGGGACGGTACCGTCCACATCCTCAACACCCCGGAAGGCGGCTCGGATAGCCTGCAGGACGCGATCTTCTTCAACGACGGGAGCAGCGTCTGGTACAACTCGTGGATCACGTGGGGCGTCGTCTTGGCGGACATGACCGTGGACGCGGATGGCGCGCCGTTCTATATATGGAGCCAGAACGACGGCGCGCAAGGCCTCGAGGTCTACCTCTCGTGGCAGGACGCGCCGCCGCGACCCGTTTCCGGCCTAAGCGTCAACCCCGCGGGTCCAGGCGCGTTCACGATTACCTGGTTACCGAGCCCCTCCGCAGACGTCGCGGGCTATGCGGTCTACCGGTACGGCGCGAACGATCAGGCCGTGCTTGTCGCGACGGTCGGCGCGTCGACGACCTCGGTCTCGGACGCGGGGCTCGCGGACGGGCGGTGGTGGTACTACGTCGCTCCGTTCGACCGGCATGGTCACTCCGGAAACTCCGTCTCCGCCTACGGGGACATCGGCCTCACCACGGACGACCGGCTCGGCCAGCTGGAGACGGAGATGGACGACCTCCAGACCCAGCTCGGCGGTCTGCAAGGGGACGTCACGAACCTCCAGAACCAGAACAACGGCCTCCAGACGGACCTCGACGACGCGAACTCGAACCTCGACCGGCTGAGCGGCCAGCTCGCCTCGTCGCAGCAGCTGAACCTGATCCTCCTGATCCTCGTCGTCGTGCTCGTGGTCGTGAGCATGGTCCTGAGCATGCGCCGCCGGAGGGGCCCGGAGCCCACGCCGTCGTACCAGCCGCCGATGCAAACGCCGCCACCTCCGCAGTAGGTCGCGGGCCTTTCCTTTCGTGGGGGGCTTCGCCCCCCGCCTCTTTCCTAGAACGTCATGGCCTTCTGGATCGCGGCGAAGACACGGTCTGCGTTCGGCATGTAGACGTCCTCGAGCGTGTAGGGGAACGGGGTGTCGAACCCCGCGACCCGGAGGATCGGCGCGCGCAGGTACTCGATCGCACGCTCCGCGATCTGCGCGCTGATCTCCGCGCCGAACCCGCCGGTCTTCGGCGCCTCGTATACGACGACCGCGCGCCCCGTCTTCTTCACGCTGTCAAGGACCGCGTCGAGGTCGAACGGCACGAGCGTCCGGAGGTCGACGACGTCGCACTCGATCCCCTTCTCCGCCGCCCGCTTCGCCGCCTCTAGGCAGACGTGGGTCATGTATCCCCATGCGAACAGGGAGACGTCCTTCCCCTCGCGGCGGACCGCCGCATCCCCGAGCGGGACCGTGTAGTCGCCCTCCGGAACCTCTTCGCGGAACGCGCGGTAGATCTTCTTGGGCTCGAGGAACAGGACGGGGTCCGGGTCGCGGATCGCGCTCACGAGGAGCCCCTTCGTGTCGTACGGCGTGCTCGGCACGACGACCTTCAGGCCGGGCGTGTGGCAGAAGTACGCCTCGCTCGACTGGCTGTGGTAGTGCCCGCCCTTGATCCCGCCCCCGAACGGGGTGCGGATGACCATGGGCACGCTGTACTGGCCGCCCGAGCGGTACCGCATCTTCGCCGCCTCGCTCACGATCTGGTCGAACGCGGAGTAGATGAAGTCCAAGAACTGGATCTCGGGCACGGGCCGCAGGCCGTACAGCGCCATCCCGATCGCGGTGCCGATGATCCCGCCCTCCGCGAGGGGCGTGTCGAACACGCGGTCGGGGAACTCATCGATGAGGCCCTCCGTGCAGCGGAACACGCCGCCGTTCCGGCCGATGTCCTCGCCGAGGAGGACGACCCGGTCGTCCCGGCGCATCTCCTCCCGGAGGGCGTTGTTCACCGCCTGCACGATGTTCATCGGGGGCATGCGTCCCCCGCCAATCCGGTCTTCCGGTTAAGGGTTGCGAGCGTCATCCACCGCCTCCGCGAATCCGACGGATGTCCTCGAGCTCTTCCCTTAGGTGCCAGGGCATCTCTTCATACACGTCCGTGAACAGGGCGTCGAGCGGCGGCGGGGGCGCCGCCTCAACCGCGTGCACGGCCTCCGTGATTGCGTCGTCCAACTCCTGATGGAGCGCCTTGTCCGCGTCCGCGTCCCATACCCCGCGCGCGACGAGGTGGTTCCGCAGGATGTCGATTGGATCGCGGCGCCGCCACGCCTCGACCTCCTTCTCGTCCCGGTACCGCGTGGGGTCGTCCGAGGAGGAGTGCGGGCCGAGGCGGTACGTCACGGCCTCGACGAGGGTCGGCCCTTCGCCGGTACGCGCCCTGCGCTGCGCCTCCCGCACCGCGGCGACGACCGCCAGCGCGTCCATCCCGTCGACGCGGACGCCGTCGAAGCCGTACGCGACCGCCTTCTGTGCGATCGTCTCCGAGGCGGTCTGCTTCCGCAGCGGGAGGGAGATCGCCCACTGGTTGTTGTTGCACAGGAACACGACGGGCGCGCGGAACACGCCCGCGAAGTTCATCCCGACGTGGAAGTCCGCGGTGCTCGTGCCCCCGTCCCCGAAGTAGACGAGGCACGCGATCGGGTCCTTCCGAATCCTTGCGGCCCAGCCGGCTCCCACCGCCAACGGGATCTGCGAGCCGACGACGGAGCTGATCGACATGTAGTTCCCCGCGCGGTACACGTAGTGGCAGGGCATCTGGCGGCCGTGGATCGGGTCCTTCTCGTTCCCGAAGAACTGCGCGATGAGCTCCGTGAGGGGCATGCCGCGTACGAGGGCCGCGCCCGGCTCGCGATACTGCGGGAAGATCCAGTCCCGGGGCTCCATCGCGAACGCGGCGCCGACGATCGCCGCCTCCTGCCCGACGCTCGGCCCATAGAACCCGATCCGGCCTTGGCGCTGCAGGCTGAGCATCCGGCCGTCGAGGGTCCGCTCGAGGAGCATGAAGCGGTACAGCGCGAGGACCTCGTCCTTCGACAGCTTCGGGTCCGTCGCGGGGTCGGCGTGCCCGTCCTCACGGACCACGCGCAGCATGTCGCCCACGGAACGCCTCCGGCTCCCCGCCATTCGTCGGAAGGCGGAAGCGGGGATTAAGGTTGCGACCTCCGGAAGCGATTTGTGGCGGGGCTGTATCGGCCGCGCGTGGGAGAGTTCCGCGGATACACCGCGATCCTCGTCGCGTCCGCGCTGTTCGGTGCGTCCGCCACGGTCGGCACGCTGTTGCTCCAGACCTTGGGCCTGCACCCCCTCGTGGGCCTCGTCCTCGCGCACGGAATCGCGTCCCTCGTCTTCCTCCCCTTCGCGTCCCGCGCACGGCCCCGCCGGCCGGACGCACTCCTGTTCGGCGTCTGGGGCCTCAACGGTGCGGCCGTGGCGCCGCTTCTGTGGTTCTACGGGATCTCCCTCACGACCGCCACAGAGGCCGCCCTCCTCGCGAACCTCGAGGCGCTGTTCACCGTCACCTTCGCGTACCTGTTCCTGAAGGAACGGGTCCCGCGCCGCGGGTACGTGGGCATCGCCGCGCTCCTCCTCGGTGCCGTGGCGGTGACGACGAACCTGGACTTCGTCACATTCGGGTTCACGGCCCACCTCCTGGGGAACTCGATGCTCATCCTCTCTTCGTGCCTGTTCGGGATTGACAACAACGTGTCCCGCGTGCTCATCGGGCGCTACGACCGTCGCGGCATCCCATTCTACAAGCTCTGGATTGGCCTCGCGGTCCTCATCCCCATCTCCTTAGTGATTCGTGCCCCGTACACGGTGTCCCCGTCGATCCTCGGATTGGCGGTCTTCCTCGGCATTGGGAGCGTCGCGGGAGTGATGTGGTTCTTCTACATCGCGTTCCAGGAGATCGGCGCGATGCGGACGGGCGCCCTGATCTCGACGAGCGCGCTGTTCGGGGTCGCGATCGCGTTCGCCGTGTTCGGGAACGCGCCGAGCGCCGCGCAGCTCGGCGGGGGTCTCCTGATGGTCGCCGGGACGTTCCTCACCTCGGAGTGGACGCCCCGCCTCCGGCGGAACCGCACGGCGACGGGGTAACGTTCATCCCCGCGCGCCTCCATCGGTGCGCTCCTCATGGCCACGACGGAGACGCCGTTCCTCACGATTGCACACCTCGCCGAGCGGTTGACGGCCACCACGAAGCGCTTGGAGAAGCGACGGATGATCGCGGAGTACCTGCGTTCCCTGCGCCCGGACGAGATCGCTTCGTCGGTCCTCCTCCTCACGGCCCGGGTCCTCCCGGAATCGGAGCAGAAGGCCCTGAACGTCGGCTGGGCAACCCTGCGGAAGGCATTAGGATCCACTCGCCAGCGGACGCTCGTGGATCGACCGCTGACGATCCTCGACGTCACCCGCACGTTCGACGAGATCGCCGCCACGAGCGGCAAGGACTCCGTGGCCCGGAAGCGTCGCCTCCTTGAGGGCCTGTTCGGCCGGGCGAGCGAGCGAGAGGTCGAGTGGCTCCTCCGGAGCATGTTCGTCGACATGCGGATTGGCGTGAACGAGGGCGTGATGCTCGAGGCGATTGCGGACGCCGTGGGGGCGGATGTGGGCGTCGTGCGTCTCGCGAACATGCTTGCGGGCGATCTTGGGCGGACCGCCGCCACGGCCGTGCTCGAGGGCGAGGACGGGCTCCGGGCGCTCGGCCTCCGGCTCTTCACCCCGGTGAAGCCCATGATGGCGGAGATGGCGGGCGACCTGAAGGATGTCCTCGACGCCCACGGGGGCGAGACCGCCCTCGAGTACAAGTTCGACGGCGCCCGGATTCAGATTCACAAGCGGGGGGACGAGGTCCGCGTCTTCAGTCGCCGCCTGACGGACGTCACCGCCAGCGTCCCGGAGGTGATCGAGATCGCACGAGGGATTCCGGCCAACGAGTTCCTCATGGAGGGCGAGGTCGTGGGCCTAGATGCGCGGGGGAGGCCGCGCCCGTTCCAGGACTTGATGCGGCGCTTCCGGCGCGTCCACGAAACCGAGGAGCTGCGTCGCGAGATCCCGTTGCGCCTCTACCTGTTCGACATTGTGTACGCGGACGGGGAGGTCCTGATCGGGCAGCCGAATCGTGAGCGGTGGGAGAGGCTGGCGTCCCTCGTGCCCCCGGACGTCCTCGCAAGACGGATGATTGCGCGCTCTGTCCCGGAGATCGAGTCCTTCCTGAAGGAAGCGATGGGCGCGGGCCACGAGGGGCTGATGGCGAAGGCGCTCGACTCGGACTACACCCCGGGGAAGCGCGGCAAGAAGTGGTTCAAAGTCAAACCCGTCGAGACGCTCGACTGCGCGATCGTGGCGGCGGAGTGGGGCCACGGGCGGCGCACGGGGACGTTGAGCAACGTCCACTTGGCGGTGCGGGGCGGGCCGACGGGGGAGTGGGCGATGATCGGGAAGACGTTCAAGGGCCTCACGGACGCGGAGCGCCTTGCGATGACAGAGCGGTTGCAGGAGCTGAAGACGTCCGAGGACCAGTGGACCGTGTACGTCCGTCCGGAGATCGTCGTCGAGATCGCGTACAACGAGATTCAGCGGTCGCCGCACTATCCGTCGGGATACGCCCTCCGGTTCGCGAGGATCGCGCGGGTCCGGGACGACAAGGGGCCGCAGGACGCGGACGCATACGAGCGGTTGCAGGCCCTGTACGATAGACAGTTCGAGCGGAAGGGCGCCGCGGTCCGGGAACCGTGACGCCTTTGTAGAATTTGTAAATGAGAACGTAGATATATTCCGGCCGCCAATCGGGACCCGAGCGTGATGCGAATGGCGGCGTGCAACGACCCATGGATGCGGGCAATCGTCCTGTCGCCAGTGCGGACGCCGAGCCTGAGGACGTACGTGCGGACAGAGTACGGAGGATGCTCGGATTGGGTGTTCGCGGACCTGGCGAGCGCGGGCCGGAAGCGCCGCCAGCCGTTCTTCTTTCGACGCCTTCGGAATGTTCTCGACCTCCTCCGGGGAACCGCCCACGCAGCCGCGGCGCCGGACCAGGTCCAGGTGTGACATGGCGGAATCCGAACTTCTCCCGACGCCGGACTCCCAAGGCCCCCTATCCGGATATGGATCGACGAAGCGCGAGATCCTCCTCAC
>Ga0209431_10002181_pt1 | contig 15984 bp, 14 predicted proteins | sample RifCSP13_3_FD_184021 | JGI IMG/M metagenome (GOLD analysis project Ga0209431, IMG submission 184021) | Soil microbial communities from Rifle, Colorado - Rifle CSP2_sed 13_3 (SPAdes) (version 2) | ecosystem: Environmental > Terrestrial > Deep subsurface > Rock core/Sediment | place: Rifle...
AAACGGCAGCGCTAAACCGGCCGCGTAGGTCGCCAGCAAGACCACTCCTCGACCGACGTCGGCCGAAGCGCCGGCGATCGCCAGGATCGCGCCCAGAATCGGTCCAACGCAGGGGGTCCAGGCAACGGCGAACGTGATGCCCACCAGCACGGATCCGAGATAGCCGGCGGGTTTATCGCTAAGATTGAACTGAAGGTAGCGCTCCAGCGCGGCGATTTTAAAAAGGCCCATCAGATAGATCCCCACGAGAAGTATGAAAAGCCCCCCCACCGTGCGAATGACGTGTCGATAGCCCAGGAAAAGGCTTCCAAGATAGCTCGCGGAGGCGCCGAGGGAAACAAAAACCAGCGAGAAACCCAGGATAAAGGCGACGGAGTTCAACACCACGCGCCACTTCATCCGCGCCAGCGCCTGTTCGCCGCGCATCTCTTCCAAGGAAACGCCGGAGACGAAAGATAGATACGACGGAATCAGCGGCAGGACACAAGGAGAAAGAAAGGAAAAGACACCGGCGACAAAGGCGACGAGCGCGTTGACCTCGGTCATCTTTTTCCTTCGGTGATCTCTTTGATCAAATTGCGCGCGGCCGGACCATGCCACTCCGCCGGTCCCCAAGCGCGCGCCAGCCCCTCTCCCTTGGGCCCGATGAGATAGGTCGTCGGCAGACCCCAGGCGCCGTACAAGAGGCCCACCTCACCTTCGGGGTCGAGGCCGATGGGATAAGACAACTTTAGCTCTTTCACGAAGTTGATGGCGTCTTGCTTGCGGTCTTTGACGGCGACGGCCAGTACGACGAAGTTTTTGTCCTTAAACTCCTGATACAAGCGATCCATCGCAGGCATCTCTTCGCGGCAAGGGACGCACCAGCTCGCCCAGAAATTCAGAAAGACAATCTTCCCGCGGAAGTCTTTCAAAGAAATTTTCTTTCCATCCGGCGTCGGCAAACTGAAATCCGGCGTCGGAGAATTCTCCTTCATGGGTTCCAGATTGCGAATGACCTTATAATTGACCTTAGACTGCGCCAGGACGGACGACCCGCAGGCCAGGATGAAATAGCACAAAAGACAAAATACCAAGGAAGAAATTTTGCCTTGCATAGTCCTCACCGCCGCATAGTCTAACGAACCGTTTGAGGAGACGCAACCGCAGCCATCCGGTCGATTCGGCGGCGGCGAAAAGAACGCGCGGGGCAATGGCAGGGGAAACGTTTTTTAGAATTCAATTATAAGTGGGTGGAGCGCGTGCCGTTCGCGTCATCGAGCGCGAATGAGCTGGACCGGTGTATTGCCGTCAGTCAAGAACTGTCCGGCTCCGAGCGTGCGAGGCTTATAGAAGATTCGATCCGCAAAAAACAGAACCCCCCGGTATTCGGTGCCGGAGGGTCTGTCGAGTAGGAAGCCAGAACGGCTGCCTGATCGCCTGAGATTAAGGAGGGTTTAACTCACCACCACAACCTCACATAGTAAAACTATTTCTTTTTTTTCTTGGCTTTTTTCTTAGCGGCTTTTTTCTTAGCGGCCATAGACACCTCCTTATTAGGATTCAGAGGGTGGGTTTTAGCTTCGGAGAAAGGTGTAAGATCGACTCAGGCGGATAGAAGTGAATACGAAAACCCTCCCATAAGTTGTACTGAATTCATTATAGCGACACAAGAAATTGTATGTCAAGAAAAAAATGGCATTTTAGAATATTTTGTCACGCCACTAAAGAAAATGAAATCGGTCACAAAAACATACCGAGTGTAGAGGAAGAGTATCTGGAGCAGCGCATCCAAGCGGGATTATCTGAAGTGCGCATCATCCATGGCCGCGGCGTCGGTGTCCAGCGCGATATCGTCCGCTCGCTTTTCGAGAAACATGAACGGGTTGTTTCCTTCCAAGACGCGCCGCCGCAAGCCGGCGGCTGGGGCGCCACTCTGGTGGTTTTGAGAAGAGCGGATTAAGGCCGAGCAAAGGGGTCTTGTCCCTTGGCCTTGATGAGACAGAAAACCGTGATTCCGACTCCCATGGTAATAAAACTATCGGCGACGTTGAACGCCGGCCAATGATAGCGTCCCCAGTAGAAATCCAGAAAATCGATCACCTCACCATAGGCAAAGCGGTCGATCAGGTTACCGATGGCGCCGCCGAGGATGAATGCGAGCGCGGTAATTAGACCCGTTTCCTGCTCCGGCAAGCGGCGCAGCATCGCGACGACGAAGCCGATGGCGACCAGCGAGAAAATAATCAAAAACGGCAGGCGAAAGGCGGCGGCACTGCCGGCAAAGATGCCGAATGCCGCCCCGGTGTTGCGGATGTAGGTCAAGCTGAACAAGTTATCGATCACCGGGAGCGAATGATGCAGCGGCATGCTGCGGTCGACGATGAATTTGGTCAATTGATCGAAGCCGACGATGACCGCGAGCAAAACGACGACGCGTTTGGTTTTTGAACTCAACTCTGCGCTCCGGAGTTTAACAAGCTGCCGGCACGGCTTTCGTCAATTCTATGCTTACCACTTTGCCTTGAAATTTGAGGCTCGCTTTGTGCGCTTCGCCGTCGAGCGGCTCGGCGCCAAGCTCGAGCGCCAGCGTCTCGCCGCAGATATAATCGCGATGCGCCTCGAGCGCACGGCGCACGGCGGGCGAGTCGGTCTCGACACGGAGTCGGATGCGGTCTTCGATTTGCAGCCCCGAATTCTTTCTCAGTTCCTGGATGTGCCGGACCATCTCCCGCGCCGTCCCTTCGCACGCGAGATCTTCCGTGATGCGGGCGTCGAGTGCGACCTGCGTGCGCCCGTCCGCCACCCCGGACCAACCGTCGGCGGCTTTGGTTTGGATGAGCAGATCGCTCTGACCCAGCGCCAGCGCGGCACCGCCCGCCTGGATTTCAAGGCTCTCCCCCGCCTCGATTTTCGCTGCAACCGCGGCGGGATCGAGCGCGGCCAACGCGCTTTGCACGTCTTTCAGTTTCTCGCCGAATTTCGGCCCGAGCGATTTCAGATTGGGTTTGACGTCATATCTCAGCAGCGGTCCATCGGCCGGATCGTGCACGGTGATTTTCTTTACGTTGAGTTCTTCGGAGATTTGATCGGTGAAGCGCGCAATCGCGCGCCGCTCCGCCTCGCTCGACGGAAGGATTTTGATCTCCGCCAGCGGCTGGCGCACTTTAATCTTGACGGCGTTCCGCACCGAGAGGCCGAGCCAGACGAGCCGGAGCAGCGCCTCCATGTCGGCCGAGAGCGCGGCGTCGATCAGCGCTTCGTCGGCGCGCGGAAAGTCGCACAGGTGGACGCTCGGGGCCCGCACCGCTGCGCCCGCGCCGCCTTCGAGATTTTGATACATGCTTTCGCTTAAGAAAGGCATGATCGGCGCGAAGAGCCGCAAAAGCGTCGTAAGCACCGTGTAGAGCGTCTGGTACGCGGCGAGCTTGTCACTGCTTTTTTCGCTTTTCCAAAAACGGCGGCGGTTTCGACGGACATACCAGTTGCTGAGCTTCTCGGCGACGTAAGCTTCCGCCGCCAGGCAGAAGGTCATCGCGTCGTAATCCTCTAACTTGCGCCGTGCGGTCTCGACCAGAAGCTGGAGATCGGAGAGAATCCAGCGATCGATATCCGGTCGCTCGGAAACCGGAACGGGAGCGGCGGCGGGATCGAAGCCGTCGAGCCGCGCGTAATTGCAAAAGAATGCGTAGGTGTTCCAGAGCTTAAAAACGAAGCGGTTCCTGATTTCGTCCGCCGGGCCGTAGCCGAAATTGATGTTGTTCGCCGGATTATTGCGGCAAAACATCCAGCGCATCACGTCGGCGCCCATTTTTTCCGCCGCCTCTTCAAAGGGAATCGCATTGCCCTTCGATTTGTGCATCTCCTCGCCTTTTTCGTCACGCACTGTGGCGTGGCCGAGAAGAACTTTGAAAGGTGCCCGTCCTTCCATCAGCGCGCTCATGGCCAGCAGGGCATAGAACCAGTTGCGAAACTGTCCGGGGAAACTTTCGGTGACGAAAGCGGCGGGAAACCATTGTTCCCAGTACCGCCGGTCGTGGTTGTAGCCGAGCGTCGAGTAGGGCACGATGCCGGCGTCGAGCCACGGGTTGCCGACGTCGGGAATCCGATTCGTCCGGCCGCCGCACTTTGCGCAGTTGATCTTGACCAGATCGATCCACGGCTTGTGCGGTGTGTGGCCATCGAATTCCTCCCAGCCGGCGACGGCGCGGCTTTTTAGTTCCTCGCGGCCGCCGATCACGTCAAAGGCGCCGCAGCTCTCGCACAGCCAGATCGGCAGCGCGAGTCCCCAGTAGCGCTTTTTCGAGATCATCCAGTCGCCCATGTTTTTGAGCCAATCGAGTTCGCGCTGCAAGCCGAAGTCGGGAATCCAGCGCGACTCGTGGCAGATCTTTACGATCCGATCGCGCCAGCGCATGTCGATGAACCACTCATCGACGAGGCGAAACAGCAGCTCGGTTTTGCAGCGCCAGCAATGGGGATAGTTATGCGGGTAGCGCTCGACGGCGACCAGCAGCCCTTTGCGTTGAAGGTCTGCCAAAATCCATTCGACTGTGGCAGGATCAATTGCCGAGCGCCCTTCGAGCGCGCCGAAGCCGCGGAGAAAAATTCCGCTCTCGTCGAGCGGCGCGATCGGAACGAGATTTTGCTCCTTGCCGAGCGCGAAGTCTTCTTTGCCGCAGCCCGGCGCGATGTGGACGATGCCCGTGCCCTCGGCTTCGCTCACCGCCTCCCACGGGATGACACGGTGGATTTCGCGCGCCGGCGTTGCCGGTCCCCATTTTTGCTTGACCGCAACGTTGGCGACTTCCGCCGAGTAGCCGCCCGGATGCCGTTGCGCCGCAAGCTCGTCGAACGGCCCGTCGAACGTCCACCCAACCATTTCGCTTCCCAAAAGCTCGCCGAGGATGTCGTAGCCGCCTTTTTCCTTGAAAATCTGCTCGATGGACTTGAGCTTGGGCACGCCCTCGACCCATTCTTTTCTGCGGAACTCCTCATCGAGGCGCTGCGCCGTAAACGTGCCTTTAGCGAGATAATAAATCTCGCCGCGATGGCGCACCTTGAGATACGCGAGATCGGGATGGACCGCGGCGGCGACGTTGCTCGTGAGCGTCCAGGGCGTCGTTGTCCAGACGAGGAGATTTTCCCCATCTCGGCCGCGCACTGGAAAGCGCACGAACACGGCCTGGTGCGCGACGCGCTGATAGCCCTCGTGCATCTCCATCTGGCTGATGCCGACCGCGCAGCGCGGGCACCAGGGCATGGAATCGTATGCGCGATAGATCAGGTTCTCGTCGTGGCACTTTTTTAAAAAGCTCCAGATCGTGTAATTGTTCTCCTCCGACATCGTGTAGTAGCTGCGGCGCTCATCCGGCGGCTTCAACCAATCCTCCTCGCGGTCCCAATTCATCCAGTAGCCCAAGCGGATCGATTGCTCGGTCTGGACGCGGGCGAATTTGTTTACGCGCTCTTTGCAGAGCGCGACGAACCGGTCGATGCTTTCAAAGCGCTCGCCGGGAACCAAATTTTCGATGTCCTGCTTCGACTTGAGGCCGAGCTCTTTTTCGACTTCGACTTCAACCCACAGTCCCTGGCAGTCGAAGCCGTTCTGATAGCGCAGCTCACGCCCCCTCATGGCGAAGTAGCGGTTATAGACGTCTTTGTAGGTGCGGCCCCAAGCGTGATGGACGCCCATCGGATTGTTGGCCGTGATCGGGCCATCGAGAAAAGACCACGGCGGCTTCCCTCGATTTTTGTCACGCACGCGCTCAAAAGCGTCGGTCCGCTGCCAAAAATCTAGGATCGATCGTTCGAGGGCAGGAAAATCGACCTCCGTGGCAACCTTGTCAAAGTTAGCGGGCATATTCGGAAAACGCTCGAATGAAGTGAAAAACTCTTTTCGTGATGAGCCTTAACTAGTACCCTAAGGCAAATCGATTATCTACATCTCGTGTCATTCTGCTGCAGATTGGCTCGCATGGGAAAATCGGTCTTCGGTCGGTTCAGTGGCTCTTGGTAATTCATAGCCGTCGGACCCGGGAAATGAACTACCCCGCAGCAAGCTGCGGGGTATCGAAGCACAAGCACGTCGAGCGAAATTGTCGGGTGGGTGGAGGCGCAAAGCGCCGATACCCACCGCGGGGAACGATGGGTATCGCGGAGTCTATCCTGAGCAACGCCGAAGGACTCAACCCATCCTACGCGTGAATCGCGACGCAGCAAGCTGCGGGGAATTACACCCGTAGAGATTAAAAGCACCGAAACTTATTTGCGATTGTTCAGTCCCCGCACCATGCGCGAGGCAAACATGTCGGCCTTGTTCTCCGCATCCGCCCAAAATACATAGTGGCCCATCTCATGGTATACCGTGTTTATCCAACTTCTCTCAGAATTGTACTTGCGTCCGTTCTTCCAATTTTCCGGATGGACCAGATAGATTTGGCCGTCTTCATAGGTCTTGCCGGCGGTCTTTCCCCAGTCGAGATACTCGAACCACTCGACGTTCGGATTCTTCAGATGATAAAAACCACAAAGCGCCGCGATGGCTCTTTTGAAATCCTGAGGCTTGTATTTCTCGAAAAAGCTGGAAAGCAGGCGATCGATGACACGCCGCTCTCTTAGTGGAGGTAACATCATCCGCATGGCAAGAATCCTCGGTCACGATAAGTTTAAACTTTTAGCACAGAAAAGTCTTAATAGGAACAAGCCTGGCCGCATAGAGAATCCGTATTAGCGGGCTAAGTTGCTGTTTTTAAGATGCTTTATCTTTTGGAAATCAACCGTGACTGAAATCTGGGGAAGCTCCCGGCGCACTTGCGACGAAGGAAAAACTGTCGTAGATTGAAGCCCTTAAGCACTTCGGCCGAGGCTCGCTCGGGGATCAACGGAATTTGATGACGCGGTGGTTTGTTGAAAAAGTCGTGTATACGGTCACCCGGCTCGCTTTCAAACTGGGACGCCTCGCCGTCAGGATTGTCCCGCATAGATGGCTGTTTGCTTTCTCCGACGCCATGGCGAACGCGGGCTTCGCTCTATCTCGCGGCTTCCGTTTGAAATCGATTTCAAACATCACAGTGGCCATGGCTGACCGCATGGACCGCGGCATGGCGGGCGGCACGGCCCGGCGATCGCTGCGCAGTTTTTTTCGCGCCTGCGTTGAAATCACCATTGCGCTGGAATCATCTGAAGAGCAATTGCGCTCCGAGATGCCCATCGCGGGACTCAAATATCTCGATGCTGCGCTTGCGAAGGGCAATGGAGTGATCGTACTGAGCGCCCATCTGGGTAATTTTTTTCTGGTCGGCACTCGGCTGGCCATCGAGGGCTACCCGGCCCATGTCCTGGTCAGTCCACCGCGGGATCCACGGTTCGCTGAGCTGATGGACGATGTTCGATTGCAAGTGTGGCAACGAACGATTCGCGCCCGACCGCGGCGCGCGGCGCTCAATGCGCTAAATACCGTGCTGCGGCGCAATGAGATCGCTATTGTGGTTGCTGACGAATATCGGGACGAACGTGGAATTCTGGTGCCGTTGTTTGGCGGGAACGTGAACGCCCGGCGCGGCCCGGCGACGCTCGCCTTGAGAACGGGGGCTGCGATTGTCCCGGCTCTTCTCGTTCGGCAACCGGACGATAGCCTCAAATTGATTATCGAACCGGAATTGGAACTTGCGCGGGCCGGCAAAAGCAAAAACGACGTCCGTGAAAGCACGTTGCGCATCACCCAATGGCTTGAGCGCACCGTGCGCGCCTATCCCGATCAATGGAACTGGACGAATATCCAATGGCAAGATGGTTCTGATATTGAATCGGCCGCTAAAGGGCACAGGCTTCAAAGACTCTCTCACTAGGTTTGGAAAGGGGAATCGACGTGAACACCAGCAAGACGGATTTAGTGGAACTGAAGAGAAAGGTCGCGCTCGGTAACCGAATCATGTTCCACCAGGGATTGGCGGACTATCACGGACATGTCAGCGCGCGCATTCCGGGTACGAGAAAGTTTTTTATCAAGCCCGTGCTTGCCCCGCTCGGCGATATTTCAGGCAAAGATATCATCCTCGTGGACATCGACGAATACATGAAAGTATGCGAGCAGAACTACGCTAGAGCGGGAAACAAGCGGGCGGTTACCAAGCTTAAAAATCCGCCGCGCGAAACGATGATCCACGCGGCGATTTACGCTGCCCGGCCGGAGGTTAATTCCGTCGTCCACACGCATCAGACTTTGGCCACGGCGTTTTCAGTCGCCGGAACCCCGATTCTGCCCATTTACAACCAAGCCGCCGTTTTCGCTCCCGAGACGCCGATCTTTCCGAGCCCCAGGCTCATCTACACGATTCAAGACGGTAAGGAGATTTGCGAGACGCTAGGCGACCGAATGGCCATGTTACTCAAGGGACATGGAATTGTTGTGGTCGGCGACAGCTTGGAATATGCTACTGTGCACGCGATCTACTTGGAACGAACGGCGTATATGCAGTTTGTCGCGAGCTGCGTGGGCAAACCGACGATCATGCCACAAAAAGAAATCGACTCTATGAAAGAGAACATGATCTACCGCTCCTACGATGCCTTTGCCTATTTTAGATCCCTGCTGCCCAGGGGCAGCCGGCTTTAGGCGGGGCGAGCACCGGCGAATAATATTGGAGGAAAAATCGATGGCTAAACCCGAGGAAAAGATATCGGAGTCCGCAGGCCGGAGGCCGATTCAGGATTTGCGCGAATGGCTCGAGCGGGTCGCAGCGCTCGGCGATTTAATCCAGGTAAAAGAACCGGTGGGCTGCGAGGAGGAGATGAGCGCCATCAGTTACTTGGTAGCGAAGCAAAAACCATCACCGGCGATTATTTTTGACAACTTTAGAGGATACGAGAAGAGTTCCTACAAAGCGCGCTCGTTGTGGAACATTCTTGGTCCGAGCATGCCACGCATCGCGCTGACGTTGGAAGAGCCGCCTGACACGCCCATAGTCGAACTGATTCGTCGGGTCAAAGACAAGCTCAAACACCGTACGCTCCCGCGCGAAGTCCCGGCGTCGGAAGCCGGCTTTTATCAAAACACCCTGACTGGAGACCAGATCGACTTGAACCAATTGCCGATCCCGAAGCACTGGCCGCTGGACGGCGGCCGCTACGCCGGAACGGCGGACTGCGTCATTACCCGGGATCCGGACAGCGGTTATCTGAACGTCGGCACCTATCGGATGATGGTGCAAGGAAAAAAAGAGGCCGGTCTCTATCTTTCGCCGGGAAAAGACGCGCGCCTGCACATAACCCGTTCCTGGCAGATGGGTAAATCGGTGGAAGTGGCCGCCGCCTGGGGCATCGATCCGTTGTTCATGGTGGTCGGTTCGCAAACTTTTCCCAAGAACGTTTCCGAGTATGAGTTCCTGGGCGGTATCAAGGGCGAGCCCATTCCGGTCGTCAAAGGCAAGACGACTAACCTCCTGTTACCCGCGAACGCCGAACTTGTCGTTGAAGGCATCATCAAACCAAACTCCGTGAAGAACGAAGGTCCCTTCGGCGAATTTCCCGGCTACTACGGGCGGCCCGAGGCCGGTTGTCCGCTGGTCGAAATCACTGCGATCCATCATCGCAATAACCCGATCCTGACCAACGCCCTTATGGCGGATTATCCGTCCAATGAGCAAAGCGGTTTCTTTGCCATTATCCGCTCCGCGCGCATCTGGGATGACTTGGACAAGCTCGGCATCCCCGGCATCCAAGGAGTCTACGCCCATCCCGCCGCCGCGGGCGGCTTTGGCATGACCGTCCTCGCGCTCGAGCAACGCTATGCCGGCCACGCGGCGCAGGCGTTGGCGCTTGCGGCTCAAGTGCCCGGCGGCGCTTACTACACTAAATGGATCGTCGCCGTCGACGAAGATATCGACCCAACCGACACGGACCAAGTCATCTGGGCCATGAGCAGCCGCTGCAACCCCATCGACGATATCGACATGCTGCGCAACACCTGGAGCACCTGGCTTGACCCGACGCAAAACCCGCCGGAAAAACGGCCCTACGGATCGAAGGCGTTGATTAACGCCTGCAAAGAGCATCGCTACCTGCCGGTCTTCTCTAAACGGACCGCATTGCGACGCGAAATCTACGACAAAGTGGCCGGCGACTGGAAAAAACTCGGCTTACCCGGACAAGTCCCAACCGTGAGAGCGTTCGAAGAGGACAAGCAAGTCGTTTACCATGAAGTGGGCGGCTTCGAACCGGGAAAGCAGCCAGGCGAAGAAACACCGGGCGCTTCAGGGAAAGAGAAGAAGTAAGAGACTTGAGATAGCGATTTAGGTCAGAAATTTATCGTGGCCGTGACGGTGTTCCTATAGGTGCCGACGCTGACATCTTGCCCGGCTGGGATGCGTCCGTAGATTGTTAGGGTCACGTTCTGATTTCTGGGTGTCCTCGGGTCGGAGTAGACCTGGGTCCCTCCTGTGCCGTCTCCCCAAATCGAGGTTCCCGCGGCATCGCGGTAGAGATTGTAGTTCAGCGCCTCGCTGCCCTTAAGCATCCGTCTGGGGTTGAAGGTTGTAGCGCCCCCTTTGTTCAGCGTGATCGTGATATTTGCCCTGTTATCGCAGTTAAAGGTCACGCTCCCGGTAGAATCGAGAGGCGTGGAGGAAAAAACGTTGTAGGTCCCAAAGCTCACTGGAGTTGTGCTGATAGTACATGCCGCCATTGCCGTGCGAGACCATGCCAGTGCAACGGCCAACCCCAGAGACAGTGAGCACAAAAATTTCTTCACAGTCAGTCAATCCTGTCCGATCATTGATTCAAACAGCGCAGACTTCCAAGCCGAACCATCGGCTCCTCGGAATCCGGCACTTCGAGCACAAACTCACATAATTTTTCCTTGTACTCGATGAACGCCCCATAGCGACCCGCAGGCACATTCTCTAAATAAAACTCCCCTTGCTCGCCGATCGGCGATTCGAACCGTTTTCCATCCGAGGCGATGGTCAACTGGCCGTAAGCCGGGATCTTGGTCTGTCCTGAGCTTTCGAGCAGGACAATTCCCATAGTGCTCTGAATACGCTGAATGGGGAACGTCACGATCGCCCCACCGCGAAACGGGGGAGCAATGGTTTTTTCAGTGCTGTGGATGGCATAATTTAGCGGAACGTCCTGTCCGTCTATGCTTAGCCTATTTCCATAGTAGGGCAAGAGACTTGGCACGAGTAAGTCGCCGTCAGAGTTGGAAAGGCCCACCTCTTGGTTGCTTGAATAGCCACGAACCCCAGCCACACCTGGCACTTGAATGAGCGCAAAACTGTCTTGCACCGCTCGCGTAGGAAAAATGCTACCGCCGATCACCGCCAATCCTCCCGCGGCGCTGAGCATTGTGGAATCCGCACCCTTCGATCGATTATAACCCGCTTCGTAACGACCGTAGGGACCTTGGTATTGCAACAGTGTATCCAACCGATTCTCATTTCGGGTAGTGCTAGCCTGGAATCGATAGCCGAAACCGGTTCCCAGAGGCAACGACTTCTGGAGCGCTACGTTACCCGTACTGACGCCGTCCCGTTGTTGATAGGACAGGCTCCCAGTTGTCTGGCCGAAAAAATAGGTCAGGCCTGAGAAGATCTCATTTGAATTTTCTCGTCCCTGCCGCGAATGACCGCCGTTTACAAACAAATTGATTCGGTCGGTAAGACGAGTACTTGTAGATAAAGAAATCGCGTGTTTCTGACCTTTGATCTGGGAGTTTTCAAACGTGTATTGCAGGGAAAGATGAGTTCGCGAACTCACTGGGAAGCCGGTGATTGCATTGAGTTCTATCCACGACCGTTCCTCAGAACCCTTGAGGCTTGTCGTCGCGTAATGGGGGCTCAGTAGCCGTATGGAGCCAGCCCAGTTGAGAGGTGTTCCTGAATAGCTATAGCCAAGAGATGCGGCGGCGCCTGCCAGCCCTCGATTGCCGCTAGCTGCAGTGGAAATTTCCATTTCTCCCACCGGCAGACGCAATGAGAACGTAGGTCCGCCGCTGGCAAGTCTGGAGGAAGCTTCAAAACGCAATCCGGTGGTGAGGAAATCAGTTAGGCCAAAGCGATGTCGTCCAAGGAAAACCACCCGGCTGTAATCCCAACTTTCCGTCCCGAGGTTGTTTCTACGCGAACCAAAATTGTAGCTAAATTCTTGTAACCCCTCTCTTAGCAGCCCAGAAGTAAAATAGAACGGAGAAAAGGTTTCCTGTTCACGGCCAAAGGCATCTCGAACGACAACACGCGTTACACTGCTGCCAGCGGGAACACCCAAGTTTTTTAATTCGAATTGCCCGGCAGGCACCTGTACACGACGCAAGAGCTGACCGTTCACGAACACGTCGACAGTTGAAGGAGTAGCAGCGGCTCCGGAATAGTGCAACGAAGGATTACGAACAAAATAGGGATCCAAATTAAACTCCCGAAAGTAACTCATTCCCCCAATCGTCAAGCTGCCGCCTAGTACGCCGCCATTTGCGAAGCCATCCCCGAGCACGAATCGATTTAAATTCTCACGTTTGCTGATCGTTAGATTGGAAAGTCCGCGGACAATAGCACCATCCTCATTTTTTGAGATACCGCTGTAGAAAAGATTATCTTTTATACTGAAGCCGGCCTCGCCAAAGGCGTCATAACTTTTGAAGTCTCGCCAATTTAAGGAATAATTGAAAAACCCGCTCGCACTTTGGTCATAGCGGAGATCTGACGGTCTCTCCGATTGAAATTCAAACACCGCGGATCCTAATAAAGATGGTTGAGCGGTGAGCCGGAGAGTAAGGTCTCTTTCATCTATTGCAAAAGAGACAAGAGGTGCCAACGATTTGAGGGAGACGTAGTTGTCAGCCTGGATTATTTCCCGCAGGCCGGAGACTGCGCGCAGACCGGCCTCCGCTAGATCGGCGACGCGAGTGAGAACATCGTCGCCTCTGAGAAAGACAATGATCTCTCCTTTGTCGATTTCGTTAAGCTTTAGCTCAAGAATGGCACGTTGGTCCGCAGCGTGTGAAAAATTTGGCAGCAAAACAAGTACCAGCGAAGAAAGACGAAGCAGCCGCCAAAACATGCATATCCTTCAACTGCTTTCCGAATAATCGTCAGTCCTAATGAACTAACCGTCACAGGAACCCGGCGGCAGAGAGAAGTTTTCACGAAGAGTCTTCTCTTCCATCTTCACCTCGACGGTCAGGTGTTTGATCTTCGCGCACGTTTCTCGAGGAATGGCTAATCGATACTCGCGCGATCCCCCGGCAAGGATATACCAAGCCTGAACTTGACGCTCGAAAAGAACCTCCCCCGTTGATCCGCTCCCTATGACTTGAACTTCACGAGGCAACAAATGAACATTGCCTGCGTTTTTCACCTCAAAAGAAAAGTCAGACCTGCGAACAATCATCTCCTCAATCTGACCGTGGACCAAGGACTTGGAAGGCTGGAAGAAAATCGGGACGCCCATTTTCGTGAGAACGCGGATCTGATTTTCTTTCGCCTTCTCTAGCGGCGGGAGCTCCTCGACGAACATTCGATAGGCTTTTTCGGTCGCCGCCGTGGAACCCGCGGTACCCACACGCACTACTCGCTGTTCGCCTGGATCGACAGACAGTAAGACAGGGAAAAAAACGATATCCTCTGTTGGCTTAAGGACCATCTCACCCTGCCGGTCTTGACCCCAAGCGAATACAGCCACCTGGAAACGTAATTTTTCATTGCTCTCGTTGCGCACGCTAAGAAGAGCGCTCTTGCTTTGCGCCGAAAGCGTGATCCGAACCGGGCTAACTTGAAATGCACTGCCGTGAGCCACCTTCGCTGGAGCGAGGTTCAGAAGCAAAAGTGAAGCAGCGCAGATGGCTCGTCTTGACGTAATAAAAGACACCGTGATTGCGCTTAGAAGTTTACGGTCGCTACCACAATGTCGCTATAGGAATCCGCGGAAATATCCTGACCCTTTACAATCCTTCCATAGGCGGTAAAGGCTCGCGCTGCTTTACTCGGAGCAACAGTGATTGTTTGTTTGTTTGCACCAGTACTCCATACGGTAGTCCGGCCTACGTTCTGGTAGATCTCGTAATTGAGCAGATCACCACTTGTTCCGCCGATCAACTTCCTTTGACTGCCAACCGCATTGTTGCCGAGGCCAAGACTGATATCGAGGCCGGAACCCTTGGTGCAAGTTATGGTCACTGTGCCCGTGCCGTCAAGGTCACTCCCTCCGGAGTCGTTGGTTCCAATGGGATCATAGTTGCCAAGAGCCAAAGCTGTTGTGCTTATAGTGCAATTAGCCTGGACAGCCGCCGAAACGTTAAGGCTTGCGCTGTTTGACCCGGCGAAGCTGGGCCCTGGTTTGGCAGCGACTATTAAAGCCCCTGCTGCAATTGCCGATACTATTAAGTGAGCAGTTTTCATTGAGACCTCCTAGAAGTTTGCGGTGGCTAGTGAGCATGACTTGTGCCATAAAACTGACGGTCGTTCTAAGTTGTTGATATTACAAAATCTATATCTCCAAAGTAAGCCAACAGCGAAGGGTCAAGATGACAAACGCTTGTCAGTTTATGCACAGATTTCGTCAATTCTTGCGAAAACCGACGTTGCGTCAGCTGCTGGGATTTAGCTTGGCGGCTACCGGGCCGATAGTACGCGGGCAAGAGCTTTCAAGGATAGAAGTAACTAAAAATTGATAGAGTAGGTAACTGTATCAACGTCGCTGCCTCCCCCTACGAGTTGGCTGTGAGGGATACGGCCGTAAACGCTGATTGATTGAGGTGCAATGCCATCGGTCATTCTATGATAAAGGACCGCGCTCGCCGAATCTGACCATACCTGAGATTGGCCCGAGTTTCTGTAAGCTTCGCGCCTCAGATTGTCGCTTTCACCAAACGTCACCCGCGCAGTGACAACACCCGGAGTATTGCTTCCGCCATCTATTCTGATCGCTGAAGTTGCCCCGCGCTTGCAAACCACGGTTAACTCGGTACTCCCCGTATGATCAGTGGCAGCGATTCTAACTGAAGGATCGTAGTTCGCAATGGAGAAAGAACTCGTTGAAACACGGCAAGTTCTCAGCACCGCGGCCGTCACCGAGAGCGACGCCGATGCCGACCCGGCAGTCAGTGGTCGAGTCGGCACAAAGATGACTGTAATTACAAGCAGGGAGAGCGTGCACACAGGAGTGCCTATTCTTAACCGCGTACGCTTGCGATCTATTCCAAGCATTGCCGATTCCGTCCTTGTGGTCGCTCTTACCACAATCCGACCGGAGTGCCAACCCTTACCGAAGGGGGATCCGACTCAGAATTTTGCAGATGTTCTAGTGGCTATCTATCGGCGTTCGGGACCCGGTCTAAAACGTTCGGCGCGTTAAATTCTTGCAGGATCACTGGCGGTGAGAAACACCGGTAGCGAAGCCGAGAATAGAATCAAAAAGCGCAAGACCTCAGGCGGGCACACTAACCGTCCCCTCTGAGGTCTTGCCTATTTTCGAAATTAAATTTCTGAGGCGGGAGCTATAGAGGAATTCTAACTGATAGCCTCTTCACCGCGTTCATTCGTTCGAATGCGGATCACGTCTTCCACGGTAGACACGAATATTTTTCCATCGCCGATCTTACCGGTCTGAGCCGATTCGAGAATGGCTTCGATGATCTTCGGGGCCATTTCATCCGGCGCTAAGATTTCGATTTTCACTTTAGGCAGGAAATCTACGGTATATTCGGCGCCGCGGTATAGCTCCGTGTGGCCTTTCTGCCGGCCAAAGCCTTTGACTTCGCTGATGGTCATGCCGGTAATGCCGGCGGAAGTAAGTTTCTGTTTCACTTCGTCGAGCTTGAACGGTTTGATGATAGCTTCGATTTTTTTCATCGCACCCTCCTTTAGAAGGCTTAAAGCGCGCTGTCTGCCAATCTAGATATCGAAATACAGAGCGAACTCCCAGGGATGGGGTCTGAGCCGGATGGCGTCGACTTCGTTCTTTCTCTTGTACTCCAGCCAGGTCTCGATCACATCCTTGGTAAACACATCCCCC
>Ga0209431_10002184_pt1 | contig 15971 bp, 12 predicted proteins | sample RifCSP13_3_FD_184021 | JGI IMG/M metagenome (GOLD analysis project Ga0209431, IMG submission 184021) | Soil microbial communities from Rifle, Colorado - Rifle CSP2_sed 13_3 (SPAdes) (version 2) | ecosystem: Environmental > Terrestrial > Deep subsurface > Rock core/Sediment | place: Rifle...
ATGTGCGTCAAGCTCATAGCAGTTCCAGGTATTGTTGGATTACACGCTGGTATTCGAACTGCGCCAGCCATTCAGGAGGGGGTTTACGCGCCTCCCCTGCGATCGCTTCAATGATGGCCTGGGCTAAAGAAAGCTCGTCGCCCACGGGCGCTACGTGACCGAACTCGCCATAGTTGATCAGCTCGGCAGAACCTCCCGGGCTGTTCGTCGTCACGATGGAACACCCGCATGCCATAGCTTCAATTAAGACATTTGGTGAGGCGTCGTGTATGGATGAAAGGACGAATACAGCCGCGTGTTTCATGAAGGCATAAGGGTTTTGTTGAAAGCCCGGCAAAGATGCCTCGGCTTGCAACCCCAGATGATAGATCAACCCCTCCAATTCCTGGCGTTGCTCGCCCTCGCCAAGGATCATCAAGCGGGCGGGAATGTGTTTACGGACGTGAGCGAAGGCTTTGATCAGGGTAGAAAATCCTTTGACCGGGCTCAAGCGACCCGCACTCATGATCAGGGGCGGCTGGTCTGCCTGTAACCAGGGATGATCCACCGTCTGCTGAGCCTTCTCTAAGAGCGCAGGGGTAATCGTTGGGTTGTAAATCACACAGATTCTGGAAGGTGAAATCTGTAAGTATTGGGAAAAATCCCGTGCAGTCTCCTGCGAGACGGCGACAATCTCGTCTGCCAGGGGGAGAATCATCGCCATGAGAGCTTTTTCGAGAGAGCGATGGGGGAGGAACGAGCGCCGGTATTGGGAAGTAACGCTGCGAACAGAGATAATCACTTTTGTTTTCCTGCCCGCCAATATATTTGCCATCACAGCGATGATGTTTGGCAGTTCCAGGCCGGTGAACAGCGCTCGAGGGCGATAGCTGCGCAGATAACGAACCAGGCCCGGCAGGGTGGCTCCCATTCGGGGCGCATTGAGATCGATGAGCGTAATTCCTTCAGGCACCTGCTGTATATAATCGCCGATCTTTTTCTTCAGAACAATGTCAACCTGGTAGCCTGCTTCGCACAGGCCTTTTGCCAGATTGAGAAACGAACGTTCAGTTCCTCCCCCGCCCAATGTGGGCAGCATGAAAGCAATCCGATTTAGGTCCAGGTTTCCCACTTGTTAATCGTTATTCTCAAGCTGTTGCTTTCAGTTCGCAATAGCCAGCCCAGCCGCGAGCGGGTCTTGCCTCAGTCCCTAGTTTGTGCACTTCGTAAGGATTCGTGAACGCTTGATTCTGGTATCGGGCTTCAACTTTAGAGGGTGTCGGTGCTAATGGCCATCGGAACCCACCAAAGGCTTCCCTTACGAGTGGTATTTTTTGCGGATCCATTCCTAATAGCAGAGCGTGTACCCAATCCGCTGCAGGGGAAGAATTTGAGAAGGTTACCGCGCCCAATGGACATGGTTCAGAAGCTAAAGGGCCTTCTCCTTGCCCGCAAATGATAGCATCCGACAACGACCATACCCGACGTTGGGGTGATTCAGCCATGCTCCCATCCAGGCAGCCATAGATCAAGATGCGATTGATGTCCAATGCCATGCGCCAGGTGGTGTCATTACCGAACCAGCCTCCTTCAAGATCTGGGTCGCCAAAAAGGCCATGCACGTGTTGAGTCCCGTGGGCCAATCTTTCCCAGCGGGTGTACTTTTTTGTTCCAATGTTCTGATTGGCTTTATCCAGGAAATATTCAGCCAGGCGCTTGAGCGGGGCAAACCCCGGGTAGCAATCCCCGCCCCACGCAGTTCCCCCAACCCGATGGTGCGGCAGGTAATCCTTGTTTCCATTTATCCCTACCAGGTTCTTCAGCGCGCCTGTCAGCCCAGCTTTACGGTGCGTTTTCAGCTTGGGAAGATTCAGGATCAAATCTGCCTCGAATGCTTCACGACAAATCAGGTATTGGTGAATGCCAGGAGCATGGGTAGCGGCCAGTTTGCGAGGGTCGTACATGGTTACTCGGAAGCGCCCGGGGGGGCGAGAAATTTGCTCGAGCAGGCTATCGGCGCCCAGGTTAAATAAAATGAACCGATTTTCATCCCTCAAGTCAGTTTGAACGCCATTGACCATGTCGAAGCGATGCAGGATGCTCCGTCGAAAATCCACAATTTTGACTGGCGTGTTGCCAGAGACCTTACCCACCTGTTCGAGGAAGCCAGGTGTGACGAGTTTCTGCCAGTCACATCCCTGGACGGGCGCATCGCCGATGATGACCTGCCCGGCGCCGGCTTCTACCACCTCCCTGAGCACGGCAATGGTGAAAGCATGCTGGGTGTACATGCAATCCAGATTTCCCCTGCCTTTATTGGACTGGTTGTAATGAAGCACCCAGTTGGGTTTTAGCAGCACGGTCATTCCGGGTTCGACGATCCTCTTGAGTGGGTGATCTACTCCAGTATCTCCCGGAAATGCTGCGGCAACACATTCGCGAATCAGCCTGGTCAGGTTCTCCTGAGTGTAGAGCTGGCTGGCTGGCTTTTCCAGGTCAGTTATTTTGGCAATTCCAACTTGTAACGTAGACATGTATACTTCCACAATTTTTCATACGTGTGTCCTCGGGTAAGTTGGCATAACGATCTTACTATCAAACACCCGTCCATGGTACATGCGAGACGGTCGGGCGGTGTTTACCCGAGGCCGTCAGTGGTATTTCGCTCACAAAATGAAAGGCGAGCTGCATGCCAGGCGTGTATTGAGAGATCGTCCGGCGAATTCTTTCGGTAGTCCCATCTCCAAAGTTTTCTCCTTTGACTATGTAAATCTCCAACCGGTCGATAGCAGGCTGGATGACCTGGAAATTCCGAATATCATACTCTTTAAATAGATGGGGGAAGAATAATCCGCTGAGATGCCCGCCTTGTGGCAGGGCGATTAAATCACCAATGCGCCCTTCTATCTGGCTCAGGGTGCGGAAGTTGCGCCCACAACTGCATGGTTCATCTGCCAGTGCAAACGCACTTACATCCTGTATAGCATAGCGTATGAAAGGCATGCCCAGATTGAACAAGCCCGTGAGCACTACCTGACCCATTTTCCCCCGCGGCGCTGGCAAGCCCTGATCATCGACTATTTCTACATACAGCCAATCCTCGCTGATGTGTAACTTGCCGGCTGGGCATTCGTGGGCAATCGTGCTTAACTCCCTCGTTCCGTAACGGTTGAAAACCCGACCCCCGAAAGTCTGCTGAAGTATTTCGCGTTGCCATGGAAACAAAGTTTCTGCCGAACAAACAATGGCTTTGACGCCCAAATCGTCGCCAACAATTCGATTCTGCTGGTTGAACTCGGCCAATTTCGCCAGCAGGTTGGTGTATCCGATAATCATGGTGGGTTGGATGCGGCTGATCTTCTCCAACCACTCGCGCTGAGATTCCCTGGTCATCTCGAAGGCGGGTAAGGTGGTCTCGTTTTTTAGAAAATTGGTGAATTTTTCCTTTACCTGTTCCTGTAAACGGATGTCGAAGCTCGATCCCCATACTTTTACAATCGGCTCCCCGTAATTCCAGCCCGTCCACAATTGGTTGCGCAGGATCAGGGCAGTGTTGTATCTCTCGTATTCCCTGTCGTGGAAGAAAGGAACCGGCGTTCCGGTCGAGCCGCCCGTGGCAGCGCGGATGATGGTCTTCCGATCATAGTTCTCGGCAACCAGGCTGTCCAGTTGTTCGCGTATATCGCTTTTGGTCAGGAGAGGGAGCTGGGCAAATTTCTCCGCAGTGCTGACCTCCGCCGCGCGTATGTTCAGCTTCCGGAACAGTTGCCGATAGTAGGGAACGTGTTCTTCGGCGTGGCGGAGCAGGCGGTTAAGCAAAGACCAGCGCAGCTTTTCGATCTCCGCGGCTGATTTTGTTTCGTTGTTCTGGAACCAATCCAGGCGTTTTCCCAAAGTGCCATTATGCTTTCTGGGAACCCAGGTTGTGTAATAGGCTTTTGAAAGCAAATCGTGGATATTCGCCATGAATTGAATCATTCAAGCTGGATGAACAAATCTTCCAGTTCGTCTATCATCTTCGAATTATACTTCTCGCTTATATGTATTTCGGTACAGCCTGTATATCCACAAGCCCAGCTCTCCAGACGCAAGGATCAGCCAGTACAAATTTATGCGCAGGCTGAATGGCTCCAGGCGCCGGGCGTGGGCGATAAAATTCCGCGCCTGGCTGAGTTGTTCCTGGGTGAGATACACGATTCCGCAATCGAGATACTTTTTGGCTAACAGCTTGTTCTTCAAGGGGCCCAATCTGTCCGCTTCTCTGGAAACGGCGCGCTCGATTGCAGCTAATTGAATATGAAGCTTTTCAGCGGCTGAGACGCTTTGCATCATGCTCCCGGGATGCTCGCGCTTTAGAGCTAAGTTCTGCCGCACAACCCCCAGTGGGTGGCGAGCCGCTATTCGCAGCCACATATCCCAGTCTTCTCCAATCCGCGCCTCTGGCGCCTCATTAAAATAACCAACCTCGGAGAAAATGGATTTCTTGACGATTGGCGTGGGGGATAGGATAAAGTTTTCCAGGAATAATTTCTCCAGCACATCACCCTCGAAGAGTTGTACGGAGTAGGCAGGCAGCGTTCTTCCACTGCGATGGTCAAAAAAGGTGGCTTTGCAGGTAACCCAGGCTACTTTTTTGTTTATGATGCAGTCCACCTGGCGCTCGAGTTTTTCCGGTAACCACAGGTCGTCTGCGTCCAGAAAAGCGATATATTCACCTTGCGCCTGCCGGATCCCCAAATTACGGGCTGCTGCGGCGCCCTGTTTTTGCTGGCGTAATAGTTTTATCTGCTTTCCATAAGCTTGCACAATCTCGGCTGTTTCATCCGTGCTGTCATCATCGACCACGATGACTTCCACAGCCGGGTAGGTTTGAGCGAGGGCGCTATCCAGTGTTTCTTTAATGAAATGGGCTGCATTATGGGCTGGAATGACCACCGAAATGGCAATCGCTGGCGGAGATGTTGCCATCAGTTCAGTCCTGCTTGCTGGAAAATTTCCAGGAATCTTTTTTGGTAGGTATGCTCTCGGATCGTTCTTAGATAACCGGCGTGAGTAATTTCTTGCCGTTCTTGTTCATGAGAAAGATAGTAACGCACTTGCTGAATCAGATGCTTGAGACTGGTAAAACAAGCAATTTCCTTCCCGATCAGGTAGTAATCAGCGAGATTTTCTGCAAGATCTGTCAGCAAGAAACCTCCGCAACCGGGGATTTCAAAATTACGACCTTTGATTTGTGCCATAGGATGAACAATCCTTAAAGGATCGTACAGCAGTCCGAGCGCCTGCCTGAATATTTTGCCAAGCTTTGACCAGCGCTTTTCTATGATCCGAATAACGCTTTCAAACCCCCTCCCGTGCGCCGAGGGGCTAGAGAAGTTCAGGTTGATGCGGCTTTGGTTGAAAATACGCACCATTTTTGCCTGCTCCACGCGCCCATTTTCCCACCCAGATCCCCAGGCATATGCTTGAATGCCAGCATTTTGCAGGGCATAGATCACCTGGCGGCGGACCCCATGTGCCATACCCACAAAGGTTACATCATACTGTAATGGGAGATCTAAATTCCGATAGGCGTAATGGTTGCATGCCCATTGGCTCTTGATAACATTGTGTATTCCAGCTGCCTGATACTTAAGCATTGCTCTGGCGGAAGTTGTTATTACCCATTGGAAACAGGGTGCCCAGAAGCGCGAGAAATTATCAAAGCGCCAGTGATCGTCCGCGAACCAATTCAGGGTTAGAGTACCGGTTTTTTCTGTAATCCTGCGTATCACCTGGCGATCGATTTCTTCTCCAAAGAGGAAGCAGAAGAGTACATCAGGTTTTTCAGTAATGGTTACTTCCCACAGCCGATCATTCATTCTCTCACGACCGAATTCCTGGTACAAAGACATGAAATCAAAGTACAGGATTTCGTGTCCCATATTGGATAGAGTGCTATAAAAATTTTCGTGCTCGAAGCTAAACCCTCGGGCAGGAAGGCCATAATCATATTTCATCGCCACATACAATATGCGCATATCTCATGCCCCGTTGTTGGGGAGATCCTGTTTGCATTTTCCGGGGGCTATGACACCTTTTGGAATTCAAAAATACCACAGCCATAGATGCAGCCGCACTGACATTCAATTGCCGCTTGAGTCAGGGGGATATCGCGGTGAAGTTCCCCGGCGTCATCAACAAAGGAGAAGTCCAATAATTTAAAATCGTTCTCAGCCATACTTAAAATAGTGGCGATAGCAAACGCACGATGAGCGTTAAAATCGATTCTTTCAGGGCCAATAGGTACCGAGAGGTACATGATTCCGCCAACTTTTAAGATCTGACGCAGGTTCTCAAAGCCTTTTACATGCCCTCCTATGTCGATTGGGTCGCCATAACGCCCAAGCCCAAAGTGTTCTAAAGCATGAAGACAGGATAGCGAGTCGCAGTAATCGATATATTCATTTTGAGGCTTTGTCAGATCGTATTGTCGAAAAGTTATATTTGGGACTTTTGAGCTGATTTGGCGGATGTCGAAGACCTCAATGCTTCGAAAAGAGGCCACGTGTGCGACAAATCCATCTACTCTGGAGGCCACATCCACATGACGGGTGGGGTTGCTCTGGTAGATTTTTTGAGCAACCAGCAAATCTTGATGAAAATAATGACCAGAGGCGATCCCGGCCGGTTCATAACGATCAGAAAAAACAGGGTACGAAAATTTTATCTCGTACTTTTTCCCCAGGAGTGCATTCTGGGATTTGATCCTCTGGTACTCCCGAAATGTTATCAGTAAGCCTCGCAGTGCTCTTTTGGTCCGAAAGGGATCAAAGCCGAAAGCTAAAGTCCAGGGATAGAACACGTCGATCAGTTTCTTCGGCAGCCAACTTTTTTGTTTCGTGATTTTTATGACTTGATGCGTCATGGCGAGTGTTAATCTATCACAACAGGAAAGTCATTCGACAAGTAAATGCAGGCGTTTCAATCCATGGCGGATAAATTGGCTGGAAAGCTCCAGAATGACATTTCGCTGACCCCTGTCGATTATGGTGAATAGGAAAAACGCATAAGCAATAATCAAGCTCAATCTGATCAATGATGTCCATTGGAATGGCAGATCCATTCGCAAGATAAGCATTGAGACAGAAACACATATCAGAAACCCAGCCAGAGATTGGGCGATGATTTTCTTGTTCCAGGATATCGGGTATAAGCGGTTAGAGATGATAACAACGAGCGCGCTGTTGGTCAGGACCCCGATCAGCTCTGAGGTCGCTGCCCCATAGATGCCCAAACGGGCGGTAAGGAGCAGGTTTGAGGCCAGGTTGGTAAGCACGCCAGCTCCTAACGCGAGGGAGGCAAAAATCGTCTTCTTGGAGATGACGATCCCGATTCCCGAGATGTAATCCACGCCGGGAAGGATTTGACGCAGAACCAACAGGCTCACCAAGGCTGCGCCAGGCAGGTAGGCGGGTGTTGCGATCAGCAGAACAAGCTCGCGGGCGAAGACCGCCAGCCCTGCGCCAAAGAGCAGCGTGATCATCACGAAGTAATTCAGCGTAATTCTATACAGCTTAGGCGCTTCCGGTTTTTTGAGGTTGGCGAGCATGAAAGGCTGCCAGCCAAGGATGAATGAGGAGACCACCAGGGTCATCGCCAGGGTTATTTTGCTGGCCAGGCTGTAATAACCGACCTGGACCACACCCACATGTGCGTTTAAAAAATAACGATTGACGGCTGCCAGCGACCAGTTCAAAAAAGCGGCTGGCAGGAGGGGTAAACCGTAGGCTGCCATTTTGAAAAACCATTTTTTTGAAAAAGTGAACGCCAGCAGATCGCGCGACAGCCATAAAGTCGCCAACGCGCCACAAGAGTAGGCGATCAATTGGGCCAAGAAAATGCCCGGGATGCCTTTTCTGAACCCAATAATAAACACCAGGATCAACAAAAAGTAGAGCAGTGAATATCCGACATTGATCAGCAGGTAATACTTCGGGCGGCGCTTAAGGCGCTGTAAGCCAATGAAGAGGTTGTAGATCGCCATGATGGGCAGGGCGAGTACGGCGAGTTGAATGGCAGCCGCGTGGTCGGGCTTCTTGAAAAGGGAAACCGATATCTCGGGAGCGAAAGCAGCAATCGCGACCGCCACAGGCACGCCGATGATCAGCACGAACCAAAGCAGGCTGGATACCATCTGCTGCCGGTCTTTAATATCCTCCTCTGGCACTTCATAGTAATAGCGCCACAAGCCGGAGCCGATATTCAAGCCCATTAATATAGCAAAATAGCCAAGCGTAGCGTAAATAATATCGAGCGTCCCGAACTCATTTACCGTCAGCAGGCGAGTTAGAATGGGGACAGTAATCAGGCTGAACACTTGCCCCAGCGAGCCGCTCAGCCCATAGATGAATATGTCTTTAGATAGGCTGGTAAATTGCCCGATCAATCTTTCCGGGAAGGTTAGATCGCTAAGGATATTACCATCCGCGTGCAATTCGTCTGTCAACCTTAATTTTCCCCAATCACTGCTAATGCATTATCGAAAATCTTTTCGTAACCGTCGGCGATCGCCTGCAAGTCGAAGCGGTGTGCAATCCTGCGACTCGCTTCGCGGGCTGTCCTGAGCAGTTCTGTATTGCATAGCAGCCTTGACAGGCCATTGACCATCCCCGCGGTGTCATCGGATGGATAAAGATAGCCGTTCTTGCCATGATCGACAATATCCACCATGCCGCCCACCCGGCTGCCGACCACTGCCAGGCCCATAGCAATCGCCTGGACGGCTACAACTGGGAACCCCTCCGACAGAGAAGGCATGAGCAATATATCGCTCTTTTGAAACTGCTCAATGACCTCTTCCGGGGTGACCCAACCGGGAAGCGCAACCCTGGCTTCCAGGTGGTGGGCTTTGATTGTCCCTTCCATAGCCTGGCGTGTTGGACCGTCGCCCAACAAAACACATTTCCAGCGCAAATCCTTGATCTCAGCCAGGATGTTGATCAACTGAATCAGGTTTTTTTGGGGCACGAATCGTCCGGCGAAGATGATTTGCGGAGGGTTTCCAACCCGGATCTCGCCTGGATCCAGTTCCGCCAGATCCACCCCATTAGGCAGCACCAGGATATCTCTGGAATAGTGATTCAGGGCGAGCTGGCGAGTGTAATGGCTGACTGCTACGACCTGCGCCGCGTCCTTCCACACTGGGTGGGTGAACGGGTAGAACCAGCGGAACCAGTTGCTGGTTTTTTCTGGCACCCCGCCAGGGACATCGCCGAGATGGGCGGTCAGAACGTAAGAGGTGCGAGTTAGCCGGGAAATCACCCAGGCAAGCGCTCCGGAGGGAACCGCAAAATGAGCGTGGATAACCTCCGGACGCCAGATTCTGGCCAGAGATGTACCCATCCACAGGCCGGACAGGATAAACGCCCCCATCGTGATCAAGCCGGCTTCATAGGGCTGCTGCCTGAGCGCCGGCACGCGCACTATCCTGACGCCATCTTTTGTCTCCTGGCGAGGCAAGCCTCGATAATTGGAGGTCAGCACAGTGATATGATGGCCGCGCTTGTGCATCTCCCGGCACAGGTCTTGGGCTGCTCGTCCACCTCCGCCTCCAACCGGGGGGTATTCATAAATAATAACCAGTATACGCATTAACCTTCGGATGATCTTTTAGTTTGGTGAGTGTGGCGCAATATATGTCGAACCGTGTAAATAGGTTTGCGCTGCGATTCGTGATAAGTTCTGACCAGCAGCTCTGCAATCAGCCCCATCAGGATCGATTGAAAGCCGAGGATCATGAACATTAAACTGGTTTGGAAAAGCGGCGAATTCACTGCACTGATTTGAAAAGCCAATCTGCGGATCGCCAGGTAAACAAGCGACAAACCACTGATCGTTATTAATATGATCCCAGCGCCGCCGAATAAATAAATTGGTTTTTTGGCGTAGCTTAGCAAGAATTTGACGGTGACCAGATCCAAGAAAACTTTTAGTGTGCGATCAAAGCCGTACTTGGTTTTTCCAAACCGGCGGGGGTGATGTGTTACAGGCACTTCGGTGATTTTCGCCCCCACGCTGCTGGCATAGGCTGGGATAAAACGGTGCATCTCGCCATATAAGCGAAAATCGGTGATCACCTCCCGGCGATAGGCTTTTAAAGTGCAGCCGTAATCGTGCAGGTGCACCCCGGTAACGACCGAGATCAACCAGTTGGCAATCCGCGAGGGCAGGGTGCGGCTGAAGAAGGTGTCTTTCCGATTGACCCGCCAGCCGCTGACCACATCGTAACCCTGTTCGATCTGTTCCAGCATCATGGGGATATCTTTGGGGTCGTTTTGCAGGTCGGCATCCATCAAGACGATAATCCCGCCATCCGAATGGTCGATCCCCGCGGCGATAGCTGCGGTTTGTCCAAAGTTGCGGCGTAAAGATACCACGCACACATGCTCGGGGTCTGAAGCCGCCATCTGGGCTAAAATTTCCGGGCCGGTGTCGGTGCTGCCGTCGTCCACGTAAATAACTTCCCAGGAGATCTGCCCATCCCCCAGGGCCTGTTGCAGGCTGCCGTGCAGCAAGCCCAAGCTCTCCGATTCGTTATACACAGGGATGACAATGGAAAGATTCACGCTGTGATTGCTCCCTGAGGCTGTAGAATTGAGGTTCTCATGGCTGGATTATCTCGATCTGCGGAAGATGCGTATCCCGCTTTTCTCTTCACACTGGCTTATTTGAACGGTCCGCTCCAGCTCCTGGAACTGCCCTGTCTCCAGGAAATTTTTCCACTCAGGATTATAGCGCCTTTCTTCAATTAAGATAAATTCAGCTTCCGCGCGCCATTTCTCTCTTAACTCATCGTTCCATAAACCGTAACGCAGCAATTGTTCGGCGTCTCCGCCGAGGCGATAAGAATAGCCGTCATTGATCTGGGGAGGATACAGGTCCACGCCCGTTAAATAGAGCATGGGCACGACGGAAAGCCCGCCCTCCCAAAACACCCTGGAGCCGGGCGAAATTACACGGCTCAGGTATTCGCCGACCTGCTCGTAAGCTGCAATAACATCCCCTTCGCACCTTTCTAGTTCACCGGCAGGAGCCAGGATTGGCGTGGGGGATAAAATCAATCCAGTTAATAGAAACACGTTGATCGCGAATAAACCCAGGTTTTGCCTGCCGCCTTTGCCAGCCTTTAGTCTTGGCAGTACAACGAGTAGAATCAGGATAAGAATAACCCCAAACAGGAAACCGGCGAGAGCAGCTACGAGGCGCTCTGCCTCAGGGTATGTCATGTGGAGCAGGTTTTCGAGATAAGCAAATAACGGGGCGCTGCCGCCCTGAATCTGACCGCCGCTCAGGCGTGGTAGAGGAAGATCGAGCAATCCTGGCCCGATTTCCTGGTAGCTGCCATAACCAACCAGGGTTGAAGCCACGAGCACCAGGAGGATAGAAAATCCTGAGTAGAGGGGGGCTTTTTCAATGCTCACGGATTGATTGGTGATAACGATCAAGAAGATCCCCATGACCGAGAAGAACATCAGGTACCCGGAGAAACAGAAGACGCAGTAGTTCTGCCACAGTGAAGCCCAGGCATGCGCGCCAAACAATACCCCAAATAATGCGCAGAGGAAGATCGCCGCTCTCCAATTGGGGTTGGATTTCCAATACCGCCTGAACAACGCAAGGGCGCCAAAGCCGAACACGCCGATTAATGGGATAAAGTTGCCCCGCAGCCCCTGCGCAAAGCTATACACTCGGGGTTCGGGTGATATATCCGGGTCCCAGATAGCTGCGCCGCCCCCTTGTATTCTCCATGGATCCAGCAGGTCTGTAGGTATCCAGCCTGCCCAAACGCTGAGGATTCCGGACCAGAAAACCGCGTGAATTACGCCGATCGTGAGCGCCCCTGCCACCGCCGCCCATGCGCCGGCCCGCAGGCCATGCTGCCAGAAGATATAGAGCAATAGCAGTGGGAACAGAGGCAGCAGGTTCTCCCGGGTTGTTAGTGTTAATCCAGCCAGGACGGCTCCGAGGGCGAGCTGCCATGTCGGGCGACGGTCCCCCAGCGTGAGCACCAGCGTCCAGACCAGCATGCAGGCGATAAGGATTTGGGAAACAACAATGCTATAGGCATTTACCATTGCCGGATTCAGCACAATGGCAGCCACTGCGGCGGCTGCCCACCATTTCCCGCCAAATCTACGCGCCAGGATCCACACGCCGAGGGACAAGAGAAGACCCAGGAAAATGACAAAGTAGCGCCCGCTGCGCAGTCCGGAAGTAAATAATACTTGCGTGGCGCCCGGGATTAAGAACGACAGGGGCATGTGGTTGGTCCATGGGCCGTATTCCTGGTAGGGCGAGTAACGACCCGTGACGAACAGCAGGCCTTTATATAAATAAGCGCCTTCATCCAGATTGGAACTGCTTGTGTGAGCGTAAATGACCGCCTGGACCAGATAAAAAATTCCCGCGAGCGCAGCAACCAAATATGCCAATGCCCCCGCGGAGGCGATGCGTTGGTGAAACCGGCTGATTTGCACTAAGAAATGTCCTTAGCCACCTGTTTGAGGTCGGCATCGACCATGAGCTGCACAAGTTCCGCGAAACCCACCGTGGGCATCCAATGCAACTCATTCATGGCCCTGGTAGGGTCGGCAACCAGCAGGTCCACTTCTGCCGGGCGATAGTAGAGCGGGTCTTGAACGACGTAATCGCGATAATCCAGGCCAACGTAACTGAAGGCGGCCTCGCAAAACTCGCGCACCGAATGGGTCTGCCCGGTTCCCATGACGTAATCCTGTGGCTCGTCGTTTTGAAGCATCAGCCACATCCCCGCGACGTAATCGCCGGCAAAGCCCCAGTCTCGTCGCGCCTCCAGGTTGCCCAGGCGCAGTTCATCGGTCAAGCCGAGCTTGATGCGGGCGACGCCGTTCGTGATTTTGCGGGTGACAAATTCCAAGCCGCGCCGCGGGCTCTCGTGGTTGAAGAGAATCCCCGAAACTGAGTGCATGCTATAGGATTCGCGATAGTTGACCGTGATCCAGTGAGCGTAGATTTTAGCCACCCCGTAAGGACTGCGCGGGTAGAAAGGGGTTGTTTCCCGCTGCGGCACTTCGCGCACCTTGCCGAACATTTCGCTCGAAGAGGCCTGGTAGAAGCGCGTTTTGGGATTCACGTGCCGGATGGCTTCCAGCAAGCGAGTGACGCCCAGGGCGGTCACCTCGCCGGTGAGGACCGGCTGGTTCCAGGAGGTGGGCACGAAGGACTGCGCTCCCAGGTTGTACACCTCATCCGGGCGATATTCCTCGATCATGTCCACCAGCGAGCTTTGATCGTGCAGGTCTCCCTGGATGATGGTGATCCTGTCCTGGATGTGCTGGATGCGCCCAAAAGTCACCGTGCTGGAACGGCGCACCATGCCGATCACCTCGTATCCCTTGGCGAGCAAAAAATCCGCCAGGTAGGAGCCATCCTGTCCGGTAACGCCTGTGATCAGGGCAGCAGGCATGAGCCACCTCCATTGTAAAATTCAACTATTGAATTATAACCGGTTCTTTGGGAATCGCCATAGTGTACTTTCCGCTGTTGCGCAGGGAAGGGGTGTACATGCTATAATCAAACCCATTGGAAAATCTCATCCTACCAAGGAGAATGAAAGATGGACTACGGAAGCGTACTCTCACGTGCCTGGCAAATCATCTGGAAGCACAAGGCGCTCTGGATTTTTGGCATCCTGGCGGGCTGCGGCAGCGCAGGCGGGGGAAACCCAAGCTTTTCCTATAGAGAGGATCTGCCCCCAGATTTTCAACAATATTTTCAGATCAATCTCCCCGACTGGCAGATTGCCCTGATTGTGGGGGTTGTCCTGCTGGTGGTGTTTGTGCTGATCGTTCTGGCGATTTTCTTGAGCACAATCGGCCGGATTGGCTTGATCCGCGGGGCACAGCAGGTTGAAGGTGGAGCCGCCAGCCTGGCGTTTGGGGAGCTGTTCAGCGGTTCGATGCCCTACTTCTGGCGGGTGTTCGGGCTGAGCTTGTTGGTTGGGATTGTCTCTACGGTCGTAATCGGCGGCGTCTTATTGCTGGCTGTGTTCGGTACAGTGATCACTTTTGGTTTAGGCCTTTTGTGCCTAGTGCCGCTCATTTGTTTGCTGGTGCCCTTAGTCTGGTTCTTAAGCCTGGTGGTCGAGCAGTCGATTATCTCGATCGTGCTCGGTAATCTGGGCGTTCTTGAGGGCTTGCAAGCGGGCTGGGACCTGGTGCGGGCAAACCTGGGAGCGATCATCGTCATGGGCTTGATCCTGTCCCTCGGCGTGGGACTGATTGGCGGTTTTATCATTGGCCTGCCGGTCTTCTTCATTGTCATTCCGGCGGTTATCGGCGCCATGACGGAATCGCGCGCCGTTTTGAGCGGCGGCCTGTTGATCGCCGGGTTGTGCCTGGTGGTATATCTGCCCGTCGCCATCTTTCTGAACGGAATCCTGCGCGGTTACATCGAGACCGCCTGGACTTTGACCTATATGCAATTAAAAGGACGAACGCTCGCCATTGAAGCGGCTCTTGCCGAGCCCATGTAGTCAACGGTGATGCTGGCCTCCGGTGTTGTTCAGCTTTACTGCCGGTAACAAATTCTTCCGCGTGGTCCGTTTGGGATGGGGCAGCCTGCTGGGTTTGTGCCTGCTACTGGGCGCGGCGCGCGCTGGCGCGCAGGAGGCCAGCAGTGTGGTCATGTTTCCTCCCGACATGGCTGCCTTCCCGCGCCTGAACCTCTATTTCGACGTTCACGATGAGCGGGGCGAGTTTATCCATGGCTTGAAGGTCAGCGACCTGCAATTGTGGGAGAATGGGACCGCTCTGCCAGCCTTGGAACTATACGAGCTCCGCCCGGGCGTGCAGGCGGTGTTTGTGCTCAACCCCGGGAATTCCTTCGCCATTCGCGATAGCCAGGGCATCTCACGCTACGACTTTGTGGCTGAGTCGTTGAGCGCTTGGGCGCGCAGCCGGCAGGGTTCAACCGTAGATGATCTCAGCCTGTTGATATCAACGGGTGTGGAGCGCGGCCATTTCACCGACCCTCTGGAGCTCGTCTCCGCCCTGGAATCTTTTGTGCTGGATACCAGCCGTGTGCCGCCAGGCCTGGAGGTGTTGAACAGGGCCGTGGATATCGCCGCCGATCAGACTCCCAGGCCGGGCATGGAAAGGGCCATTTTATTCATCACCTCGCCGATTGAAGGGGATATCACTTTTGGGGTGCAGAACCTGGTCGCGCGCGCCAGCCAGGAGAGGGTGCGCATTTTTGTCTGGCTGGTTGCTTCCCCCCAGGTATTCCAAAGCTCCATCGCGACTTTGCTGACCCAGCTTGCCCAGCAGACCGGAGGCGAGTTATTTGCCTTCTCAGGTGAGGAGGCGCTTCCCAACCCGGAAAGTTACCTGAACTCGCGGCGGGATATTTACCGCCTGGTATACGATTCGCGCATTACCACCGGCGGCGGCCAGACGCTCAAACTGGAGGTCCTGCACGATGGCCAGGTGATCGCTTCGCCAGATCTGGCTTTCGATTTCGACCTGCGACCGCCAAGCCCGGCTTTTATCTCGCCGGTCCTGGAGCTCCATCGAACGCTTCCCGTGGACACGGATCGCACGCTGGCAGGGGAGGGTAACATTGACGAGCTGGCCCCCAGGGCGCAGGATTTACAGGTTTTATATGAGTTTCCGGATGGGCGTATTCGCCCCCTGGTGCGCACGGCTCTGTACGTTGATGGTGTGCTGGTAGCCGAGAATCTCCAGCCCCCGTTTGATCGCTTTACCTGGGATCTCAGCCGGTATGTCGAGAGTGGGCAGCACATCTTACAGGTCGAAGCACAGGATAGCCTGGGCTTATCCGGTCAAAGCGTCCAACTGCCGGTTGAAATCAGCGTGGTGCTTCCCGAGACAAACCCCTTATCCACGGTTCTCCGCTACTGGCCTGCCCTGGCTGGACTTGCGGCGGTATTGGCCCTGTCGGCGTGGTTGCTC
>Ga0209431_10002194_pt1 | contig 15932 bp, 18 predicted proteins | sample RifCSP13_3_FD_184021 | JGI IMG/M metagenome (GOLD analysis project Ga0209431, IMG submission 184021) | Soil microbial communities from Rifle, Colorado - Rifle CSP2_sed 13_3 (SPAdes) (version 2) | ecosystem: Environmental > Terrestrial > Deep subsurface > Rock core/Sediment | place: Rifle...
CCGTTTAAGTACGATTCCGTAAATACGTTATAAGCTTCTTCCAGAGAAACCTCATCTAATCCCGTTAACAAGGTTTTATAAAGGCTGCCGTTAAAGTCTAAATTTCTAACTTCTACTCTTTCGGTCTCTACATATTTTTTATATCTGTCGTCATACGAAATGTAATAGTCGAGTGTATCATCGGCGGTCGAAGTACGAATCCAATTATATTTTTCGGTCAAAGGTATGGTTTCAAAGTTATTAAATATTTCTGCCGGCTCCAACGGTTCGGGACGGACTTCAGGGGGATTGGGGCGAATCGGTTCTGTAAGAATTACGTTTGGAACTCGCTGCCTCAACGCAAAAAAGAAAAACACCACAATTGCTACCACACAAACGCTTAAAAGTATAATCAACAGTAATGACGTTTGTCCGCTATTACCTATAAGTTTTCTTCTGCCACTATCGCTTATCACTCAAAAACCATTTTACCCAATTTAATAGGAAAAGTCGTGTTGTACTTTTATGTTAGAGCTTTTGTCGGGGCCAACGTTTTTTGTATTAATTTACAATTCATTTACGGATAGACAAGTCTATTAATGGTGCTCCCACCTAGGATGGGCTTGACCCAAAGCCCGGCGCTCTTTCAAATATTCTATATGGCCCTCACGCTCAACTAATAATTTAGTATTGTCCGAGTGAGCTTTCTTCGCAAGTTCGGCGGCAAACTGCCCTCCTATAAAGTGCGGCATAATTACATAGGTTGCCTGATGTTCGTAAAGTTTTATAGCTTCCTCCAAATTGTATGAAATCAAAATCACTACAATGTTTCTGTTAGCTGCTTTAGCTTTCTTCAATAAAAACAAATTTGTTTCATAATCGGGAATAGTAGATATTATTATTTCCGTACTTTCAAGTCCGAGTTCTTCTAAGAATTCCGGATCTTCGGCGTCACCGTACTTAACGTTTACTCCCTTTTCCCGTAACGTACTTACAATTTCCGGGTTAAAATCAACTGCCAGAAAAGAAGATCCAAGTTTTTTAAATGCGCGGATAAAATCATACCCTACTCTGTTGCACCCGAATAAAATCACTTCATAAATTCCAATTGATTCCACTTCTTTTATAGTTTTTTTACGTTCAAAAATACTTAAATAACCAGCAAAATAAGGATAGATTTTATCTGAATACAATATTAAATAACTCGATACCGCAATAGTCACCACACCGACGAATGTAACCAAAGACACTATTTGCTGATTTATGTGGCCAAGTTTTAATCCGAGTAATACTAAAATTAATGAAAACTCGCTGATCTGCGCCACTGTTAAACCGGAATTGAAGCTGGTTTTTTTATTAAATCCCTGCATGCCGGTTATAATTACTATTATCATAGGTTTTACAATTAAAACGAAAAGTGAAAACACTATCGCCGGAACTATAAATGATCCCAGATTTGAAACTTCTAATGTTGACCCTAGGAGTACAAAAAACATTATCAAAAAGAAATCTCTCAAAGGTTTAAGTTTATTACTCATTTCCTGTGCAAACGGTGAAACTGACAAAGTAACACCCGCTACCAACGCTCCTATTTCAACTGAAAATCCTAATAGGTTAAATAGAGAAGCCATTCCAAAACCCCAGCCGATAGAAAACAAAAATAGGTATTCCTGCGACTTCGCAAAAAAACTGCTGAGCTTAGGCAGAAATTTAGAGCTGACAATCGAAAACAGTATCCACACTGCGAGACCTTTTAAAGCGATAAACAATATTTCCAAACCGGCATTATCTCCGCCGGCAAAAGTGGACACTACAATTAAAATAATTGTCGCGACTAAATCCTGAACAAGCAGCAAGCCTATCACAATCCTCCCGTAAAGCTTTTCAACATCTTTTTTATCCGACAGAAGTTTTAAAGTAATAATGGTGGAAGAGAAAGTTAGCGCAAGGGCAATATATAGAGAAGAAACCAAACTGTAACCAAAAGCCAGAGCTATTAAAAATCCGAAAAACGTAGTAAAAACAATCTGGCCCAAACCAGTAATTAAAGAAATCTTTCCCACCTCTTTAACTATTTTGGGAGAAAGACTTAGACCGACTATAAATAAAAGAATAGAAATGCCAAGCTGGGAGAAAACTTCAACCGTTTCTTTGTGAATAAAAATTCCTAAAAAGTAAGGTCCTACCAAAATACCGGTGAGGATGTGTCCCATTATTAAAGGCTGTTTTAAAATGCGCATTACTCCGGCAATAACGGTGGCGATAACTATTATGAGACTTAGTTCGGCGAAGATATTCATGGCAGCAAATCAATTTTAACAGGTTAAATTAATCATTTACACAAATTTTTAAATTAAATAGTAAATATGACTATAAGATTTAACAAATATTTAATTTAAAATGTTATTCTTTATAAATAAAATTTGCTCTTGGGGGCCAAGAAAAGGCAAATGCGGCTACTCATAATAGACCAGGACTTTGAATTCACACAAACATTAAACTTGCTACTAAAAAGTAGTTATATAGTTGACACAGAAAACACAGGAAAGGATGGTCTGCAAACCGCTCTTACAATTAAATACAACGCCATACTTATAAATATAATATTAACCGACTTAGACGGGGTTTCAATTTGTACAATGCTTAGAAAAAAGCAAATTGACACACCTATTATTATGATGATAAACAATAACGAAAAGATGTCTCCGTGTACCGCTCTGGACAATGGTGCGGACGACTGCATAGAAAAACCATTCGACATTCAGAAACTCAACTCCCACCTTAGAGCTGTTATGAGAAGAAAAATATTAAACAATTACACGGACATTGTGCAAATAAAAAATATAGAGGTCGACTTAAAAAACAGACAGGTATTTAAAGATAAAAAATATGTAAAACTGAGAAGGAAAGAGTATCAAATTCTGGAATACCTGATTGTAAATAAAAATACAATTGTTACGAAAGACGCTTTAATTGAAAGTTTATGGGATGTTGATAATTACAGAGAATCGAACACATTAGAGGTGCATATAAGCTGTTTGAGAAAGGCCCTGCAAATTAAAAACTTAATAATAACTGTGCATGGAATCGGTTACAGAATAGTAAAATAATTTACTTGCAACTACCAAATAAACCCCGTATCATCAAACAATGAGGCCGTAGCTATGATTAACACTACTTATCAAATTATCCGAACAATGCGCCCGAGACAGTGGCTCAAAAATTTGAGTGTATTTGCTGCTGCAGTATTCTCGGGTAACGTGCTGGTTCCTTCGGTTTTTACTATGGGAGTTAAAGCTTTTATTGCTTTTTGCTTTATTTCCTCGGGTGTTTATCTGGTAAACGACATCATTGATGCTCCAAAAGACAGGCTTCATCCAATAAAAAGGAACAGGCCTATTGCATCAGGGAAGCTTTCGCCTTTTCTCGCATGGATGGTAGCTTTTACTTTTATTTTCGGAAGTATTTTTTACAGTGTAACTTTTATCGGTACGTATTTTACGGTTGCTATTATCGCTTATATTTTGATGCAGCTTTTTTATTCGCTCTGGATTAGAAATGTAATCATTTTGGATTCCTTAATTGTTGCAACCGGTTTTGTAATAAGAGTATTTGCAGGAGGATTTGCCACCAGCAATTCTCTTTCTTCATGGCTTATACTAACCACCATTGGTCTTTCACTGCTGCTGGCGTTCGGAAAAAGACGCTCGGAAAAAACTATACTGAGAAGGCACGATATACCTACAGAAGTAGCCGAAGAAAAAACAACGCGCAAAACTTTGAAGCACTACCCCGACAGCCTTTTGGACAGTATGATTTCGATGTCGGCTTCATTTACCATAATAAGCTACGCGCTTTTCGCATTTCAAACATCAACCGATAAAGTGAGTCAAACTCTAAAATCAATTTTACCGTCAATTCTGAGTAGCCCCAAATGGATGATGGTAACCATTCCCTTTATTATTTATGGAGTGGCGCGATATCTTTACGTAATTTATGAAAAAGGAGAAGGTGAATCTCCCGAAAGAGTTTTGTTAAACGACATGCCTCTGCTTTTAACTGTAGTCCTGTGGGGCGGAGTGGTAATGTCTATTATTTATTTGATTCCTTCTTTAACTTAATCTTCTAAATATAATTCTTCGGTTTATCGCTTGACTGGTTTTAATAGTGGGATTAAAGTCTTTGCATGATCTTTTCGGAAAAGATTCAAAAAGCCATAGACCTCGCCATAAAAATCCACCAAATAGAGGAAGCACAGGTACGAAAAGGAACAACCGTTCCAGTGATTACTCATCTATTAATAACAGGTTTAATTTTAGCCCGCGCAGGAGCTGACGAAGATTTAATAACAGCCGGGATTTTGCACGATATAATCGAAGATTCCACCAAAGCCAAAATAACCGGAAAATATTTAGAAAAAGAATTCGGAAAAAAAGTGGCAAAAATTGTAGTAAACCTCTCGGAAAGAAGCAAAACAAAATATTCGTGGGACCAAAGAAAACAAATGAAACTGAATCAGATAAAAAAATGGGATAAAGACACTATATTAGTAAAATCAGCCGATGTTCTGCACAATATACGAGACAACATAGTAGAAAGCAAACTTAACGGAAAGGAAATATTCGCGAAGCACTTTAACGCTCCATATGAAAAACAAGCAATAAATAAACGCTTAACGATTGAAGCTTTAGAAAAGACGTGGCCGCAAAACCCTTTGATGCCGGAGATTAAAATGTATTTGAAGATGTTTGAAAGTCCAGTCAACTAGTTCTAAAAAGCAATACAACCCCTTTTGATACTACCGCAGTATCTGCGCATATTTCAATATGCACAAATGACACGGCAGTAAACTTAGGTTTTGATTGATTATGAACCTTTGTTCACTGCGAAGCTCGGTCGTATAGATCGGACTTCAATCGAAACGGCAGACGTTTCGACCCAATATTGGCTATGCAGGTGCGGTTGTGAATAGCTTACTCACTAACAGCAGTACCCCTGCAACCAGATATATATCCGCGAGGTTTATGGCATACCTCACTCGGGCAAGAACTATGTAGTTATTTGCCCCGTGACGGATAACTATAGACACACTTTGGGATAAAACTCCCGCCAGGAAAAGTACTGCTTCTGCGTGCTGTACGTACGGCAGCCAGACAACGAAAAATGCTGCCGCAAAGGTAACCCTCACCAGAATGCCAGTCCGCGAAATATGGTGAAAGTAGCCTTTCCTGGTCCCTACAGTGTAAAGCTGCAAGACTTGTTCGAATAGAACAAGCCCTAAAAGAACCATACCGATGTTCATTCCTCTACTCCTTATCCAGAGAGTGTTACTTTAGATTTTACAAAATTTACATAGTAAACACAACACACTATAGGACTGACTGTTCTAATTTCATGGGATCTGTGAAAATTATTTACAAATATGGAAAAAGCCCGAAATCTGAGAAAGACTCCGAGCTTTTTAGGGATCCCTGGATAGGGTACTATTTCTGTGAAACCATAAAATCCGCCTGAAACTTGGATCTAGTTAACCCCGCCACTAAATCCATTCCAAACATCAGGCGATCATATTCCGGAATTACTTCCGGCCAGTAAATGTGCACCATAATAAGCGGATTGCCAGAGTTCCGATCCGGCGAATTCCACTCAATTTCGGCGGTCAGCCTGCCACCGAACTTCAAATGTAATGCATCGCAGATCCACTTTTCGAAGGGACCGCGATCCTCCGCATCCAGCGGAGCCGTTTGCGTTACTATGATCTTCACGGCGGTGCCTCCTTTGCAGGTTTGGGATCCAATATTGTTATAACAAATAAAAACCGACTCAACAATGATAAAACCTATGTGGTTTTACTATATAGATTTTTTGTGATAATTATTAATTTAAAGATGTGAGCGAAAATGAAAGGGGAACGTATGTGCACAAATGAAGTTTACATATCCCGAATCTTTTTGCTGGTAATTGAAACAGTCATGTTAATTTTCCTACTCAACTCCGGATTCGGGAAATTTTTAAGAACTGTGAGAGGCTGGATCTGGTATTCACTGCTGTTCTCCTTCCTTTTCCTATTCGCTGTCAGTATTTGGGATCTGTTTTTCTGCTGACATACGGAGAATAGCAGTGATACTAATTAACAAACTACGGACTAAAGGCGCAAACCTTAAAGCACCGGTAAATACACCTGTGCTGTCCATAACTAAATTTCCCTAAAAAATATAAAAGCTTCCACACTTGCTCAAAAATGTATTATAATTTACTTCATCATGACAATCGGGACACTTAATCCACCTTCAGAGTTTGTTGATGCTGTTTTTGACGACCCGTTCGGAGAACAACTAACTAAAAAAAGTGGCGAAGAACCACAACCAACAGAGACAGAAACCACGTCCGGATCTGGTGGACTTACAAAATTGCATAGAGCTGCTGCCAGAATAGCTACAGCTTTTAGAGCACAAGCCGGTGCAGCTGCAAAACCACAAGAAAAAATTACACCTGAAAATGCAGTCAGAGCATATATCGACTCGGAAAGCGAATTTTTTGGAAAACATCCGGAACTTGCAGAAGCAATTTTAAAAATGGAACGTGGCAATGCAGAATGGGTTTGCCTCGAAGCAAGTCGACTATCACTAATATTATCAATGCATGATTATCCGAAACAGTCCCGAAGAGAGGATTTGGATAGGGCTGGCAGAGTTATATTTGTAGCCAACAAAATGCTTCAGAGTAAGGAACTTAGTAAAGAGGCTGTGGAAGCATTTTCGAGAGCAGTTGCCCTGGCAGAAAGGGAAACTCCCTTTTATTATGATGAAGACCGCAAGTCGGATCAACCGACCAGACAAAAAATTGCAGCGATCGATGTATTTACTCAGATAGGTGAGATAGAAAGAAAAATACAAAAGAGAGGACTTAGAAATGACATGGAATTTTTAGTGGACTTAAATGACCTTGACGCTTTAGCGAATGGTATGAGAATTGTTGCGGTTACGGCAACAGAGGAACTTGAAAATGAAGCTTTAACTCCCAGGCAAAGAACCGTTGTTGGATTACTGCAAGAAAAGTCCTTGCCATTATCAATAGCTTTATTAAAAGCACATGAGGAAGCTCTAGAATGGCATAAACGGGAGGCTGAAATGATTTCTGAAGCTAAGGCAAGAGAAATTCTCTCTGATGAAATTGAAAAGTATAGGTTTCAATTTGTTGAAATACTTATGACGCTACCTGAAATTAAGGAAGGCAGCGCCGAAGATCAGCCGGGATTATATTTGGATAGGAGAGACATTAGCAAAACCTGTGCGAAGTACGCTGCCAGAATAGGTATTGAAATAACCGATGACTCGCTGGATAGATTTATGAATAATCACCCCGAAGTTACTTTAGGTATATCCCATTTACACGCTACTTTAAGTGTACTTCAAACTATGCACGAAAAACCCAACGTTACCCAGGAACAAGTTAATGAACTGACAGGTGCACTTTTAGCCGCATCAATGTCACCTGATACTTATGATACCAGCAGGGTGGCCGACTTAGGATTGATTCAGGGACTGAGAGCTTTAGTTTCAGCGGAGTATGTTGAACTAAGAGGTCCGGGCGAAAACCCCCTCATAGTTTTTCATGAAGGCGGAACTTCTATAGAGTTACTTAAGACCGACAGACCGGAAAAAGTAATTGAAAAAAATAAAAGATCGTGCGCAGAATTAGTGGTAAATAGACTACGCAGAATGATTTATCCGGGTAATTTGCAAGGCGAGGATGAAGAGGGTAAACATGACAACTTAAACTTGGCAACCTTACACACACTTACCGAAATTGACTTTGCAAACTCGACAAGAGAGACTGCAGCAAGAACTAATGAAGTAGAGGCCGAGAGTTGAATTTCCAGTACGTTTAACTGTCCTTCTCATAAGAGTTTAACTTTTGTATTTGCAAAACATCTCAATAGTGTTAGATATAACTAAAGCCGCACCCCAAATTCTATTAAATAAAGGTGCGGCTATACTAGTCTCCCGAACTTCAAGTCCCAATCGTTATCACGAATAAACCGCGCTAAAGCAAGTTTCGCTTGCTGCGGGTGGTCCGTGTAGAACCTCAAATCTTGCACGGTTCCACTTTGGGCGACAGTGACAAGAATGCAATGACTTTCGTCAATGATCTTCACTGCCCAAATTCCACCCCCGCCATTTCCGCGCAGGTTTTGTATGGGACCAAGCGAAATTTTGGAGACCGTTTCTAACTTCTGGAGGAAATCTACAACTCTCGACCCCAGTTCTGTAACCGTGGTATGAGAGCTAGTTATTTTTCCCCCCTGTCTGTGGGGCATAAAAGCCTCCTTAGTCTAAAGTTTACCGAATTATATAATAAAAACGATCCATTATCAATGCTATGGGATATAAATGCATGACCCTAGCACTACTGCGTAATTATAAATTCTTCCAATTCCTTAATATTTCCAAAAGCGATCCGATCTTTAACAACACTTTTAGCGTCAAGCATGCGGGCGGGCGTAATCACGTAATTCCCCCACTTATCGGTTATTGTATCCATGGCATCGGTAAGCCTCCTCTTTTTTCCCACATCGTCAAACATGTCCAGCTGGCTGTAATTGCTTTTAATTAAGTTAAAACAGGAGACCGCCAGCGTGTGTACGGGAAGTTTGTACGGGGAATGGCACAGTATTTTATATGCAATTTTATAAATATCTCCCGAAGCAAACAGCTTATCATCAACACTTGTTCCGTGATGCCAGTGCGTGCCGTTGCGATAAAGAGCGGCAACATGCACACCGCGCGCAACAAAACCGGCACGCCTCATTCTGCGCGACATTTTATCAACCAGCTTCATCAGCACTGGAGACAATTCTTCAGATGTTGAGAGGGGATTGTACAATGCAACCGAATTTCCGAAACTGTGCCTCCCGAAAATCACATCGTCCGGCTCCCATCCTTTTAATCTCATATACCAGTAGTAGCCTATTACGGAATGAAAAGCCAGATAAAGTTTTTTCGGCGCCGCATTATAAAAGTCCAAAACGGTGTAAATGCCGGCTTTGTTCAACCGCACAATATTGTTTATTTTAATTCCGCAAAAGTCGTATAACCCCAACCGTGAATAAGTCTCATAATAGTTTGTTGCATCAATAGTTTCCAGCCCGTCGGGCTTTTTTAAACCCGCTGCAGTTTTGGCCAGCAGGCGGTTGGGGGCAATGCCCGCCGAAACCGTTATCCACTCCCCAACCTCTTTTTTTATTCTATCCTTTATTTCCCGGGCCACATTTGCAATGCCCTTTTTCATAGCCGGAAACCCCTCAAGATCCAGGATAAATTCATCAATAGATTTCGGTGTTAAGTTTTCGGTGTAAGTGGACAGAATATTTTTTAATTTAAGATGAACGTTCCGGTATTTCCACGGGTCCGGCTCAAGCACAATAAGTTCTGGGCAGATCATTTTCCCGTCTTTAACCCTCATCCCCACTTTAATGCCCAATTTTTTAGCCTCAACAGAAGGAGCAATTATGCACCCGTTCGGGGTTTTATAAGCGGCCACGGCCAGCGGCTTTCCCCGGAACTTTTTGTACGCCTGCTGTTCAATAGTGGCAAAACACGAGTTAAGGTCAACGTGCATTATGGTAGGGCTTTTAGGATTAAATGCCAGATTATTCGGGAAGACCATCGGTTATCTGCTCCACGGTCCAAAACAGATTCTCCGTGTTCAGGACCAATTTAAACGACAACGTTTCGGTGGAAACTGAAAAAACATGATATAAAACCGCCCCGCTTTTATACGTATAATGAAAATCCAGACTCTGAACTTTATAACCTCTTCCGTCCCACTTAAGCAAAAAGGGAAACACCCTGTTTGTTCTATGTTCATAAGCCAAATATGCAGTTATAGGCGCTTTTACATCCTGAATCATATACCGAAGATAATACGAAACTATTATCTTTATACATTAACTTGGAAGAGGTTTCAAGAGGGGTTTGGTGTTTAACTTTTTGGTAAAGTTCGAGTTCGGAAAATTTTTGTAGGATGATAAATTCCTGGTTTTAAAAAGATCAGAAAAATCAAAATAAAGTATAATAATTAGTAATGAACTCTTTTATTACATACATCAAAAATTTCCTGAAAAACTATCAAAAAGCCGACAATTTATTAAGTGATGTACAGATTGGCGAAGGCGCTATTGTTGAAATTAATAATAGAAAGGTTGCCGCCTACAAAAAAAGCGATAGTGAAATAATTAAGCTTTCTTCTGTTTGTACACATTTGGGGTGCCAGGTAAATTGGAATACTGCCGATAAAACTTGGGACTGCCCGTGCCACGGTTCAAGATTTGATATTGACGGAAATGTAAAAAAAGGGCCGGCAACTATACCTCTGCATAAAGTTTTCAACTAAATTGGCGTGCCCGGAGGGAATTGAACCCCCGACTTCGACGTCCGCAACGTCGCGTTCTATCCACTGAACTACGGGCACTCATTCCATATTTTTACACTTAAAACACAAAAAGGCAGAACCACGGACTTGCTAATTATACATCGGAAAGGTTGTATTTTCGGGAGTCTTCCTACAGTGCGGTCAACCCACCCAAACCGTGAAAAGAACCCCTATAAAATTTTCTCTTGGAAAAAACTTACTTGCTCTCGAAATTGAATTTGTCTAAAAGGTTGTAATACGCTTTGTTTATAACAGTGGTTGGCTCTTCAGGAAGGTAAGGTAAATAAAGTGCGACCAGTTCTTTAAGTTTCTCTCTTTCGTCGGGTCTGAACCCAAAAAACAATCTTCCGGGCAATCTGTCTTTTGTATCAATTGCTAAAAGTTCTGGATCCGTAGTATTTGTAAAAAAGAACTGCTTAAGTTCGTACCAGTAAAAGTGCTGTTCACCGGTTTTTATTCCGTGGGTGCTTATTTCATGTTTTAAGTTTTCCATCGGAGAATTAGACAGAATATAACTGATAAATATCACACTCGCTACAACAAGAATTAAAAAGAATTCCTGCATTAAAAACAGCAGAAGTCCTACAACCACTCCAATCACAATTCCTGTTCTAACCATTTTCGGATCCCATGATTTTTTTTCCAGTTTTGACGATGATTCCCAGGCATATAAAACTTTTTTCTCGCCTAAGGATTCGGGAGTGCTTCCCAGCACGGGGGCTGCGGGCTGAACGGGTGCTTCGTCTTTCTTTGCTGTAGTAACACCTATGTAGCTTGCTAAATTCCTAAGGTTCATAATTGATTTAATTGTACATAATTTTGGCTGTTGTGCAAATAAAGTGATTTTTATTCGTGTTATAATCACCTCAAATTATGAAAAAAGTTAAAATAATTCTTGATAGAACCACCTGCATTGATTGTGGAGCTTGCATACCCGAAGCCGATGGATTTTTTGTGGAAGACACTAATAAAGAAGTCCATCTTGTGAAAAAAACTACAAATAACGGAAATCAAGAAGTCCTGGAATTAGAAGTAGATGATAAAACACATAAAGCACTTTTATCTGCAAAAGACATATGCCCGGTCGCGGCAATAGAAGTTGTGGAAATCAGCTAAGCTAATTTTTAGAAAACCTGCACATATAAAATGTTTATAACAATTCTAAAGCTAAGATAGATAGCTATGGAAAGCATACTTCAACAACAACCTAAATCCCGCATCCTCGAGAAAGGCTATATAAATGTTTATTCTGAATTAAATTCCAAGGAAAAACGTCAATTGCCTTATAGGAGGCGCTTTAAGAAGGAAGAACCGTCTTGGGACGAAACTATGGTCTATTTAAGTAATAAGTTTTCCTCACTTGACATAAAAAACGCTATTGTTTTGGACGCCGGCTGCGGAAACGGGAATTACATAATTGACGAAAATCGTGGAAACATTGCTTGGGCTGTGGGTGTTGATATATCTACAGAATTTATAAAGAAGAATATTTGTTTAGATGAAATAAAGACAGCAAATTTAGAAAGCCTGCCTTTTGAGGATAAAAAGTTTGATGTAGTTATTAGTCTGTGGGCACTGGAACATCTAGAAAATCCAGCAAGGGTATTTAGCGAAATTAATCGTGTTTTAAAACCAAATGGTATATTTATGTTTACAACTCCCAATTCAAATTATTTACCTTTGAAAATTGTTCATACGATAAAGTCTGTTAAGCTTAACCGCTTGCTAAACAAATATTTATTCGGCAGAGAAGAGAAGGAAACATTTCCAGCATATTACAGAGCAAATACTCTGGAAGATTTAAAGAAAATATCTGAAAAGTTTTTCAAAGTCGAAGAATTAAAATTAAATCCGGATATTAGCTATACATCTTTTAACGATATCTCTTATTCAGTTTCAAAAATACTATTAAAGCTGCCAAATACTTTTAACGGATTATTACATACTCATATTATTGGGATTTTACGCAAGAAAATTGTTTAATCTGAAACATACAGATTGCTAGCTGTTAATGGCGGAGGGTGTGGGATTCGAACCCACGCACGGCTTTTTGGACCGTGACGGTTTAGCAAACCGTTGCCGTAACCACTTGGCTAACCCTCCTCGATTCCTCAACTCACCGTGGGGGTGACAGGGCTATTATACTTTAGAACAACCTCAAACTAAACCTTCAGCTTTTTGCTCAATACAAAGCATTCCACGTTTGCCGCACCTGCATTCAGCAGCACTTTGGACGCTTCGAGAAAAGTTGCTCCGGTAGTGCAAATATCGTCCACAAGCAATATATTTGCACCTTCCACTTTCTTATTCACTTTAAAAGCATTTTCAACATTTTTAAACCGCAACGCCCTGTCAAAAGTAGTTTGATGCGGCGTATCTCTTTTTCTAACTAAAATAGAAGTGCCCATTTTGATTTTAAAATTTCCGCATATCACCTTGGTAATCATTTCGGATTGATTAAACCCTCTTTCCCTCATTCGATTTGAACTTACCGGAATAGGAACAGAAATAAAATCTCTGAAATCCAGTCCGAGCTCAACCGCATAAATACATCCAAATTGAGCTAATCTCTTAAATGCCAAAAACTCTCTGCTCGAAAACTTGGCCCGCTTTATACATTCCCTTACTACTCCTTCATATGAAAAAAGTGTTATAAGCCTGGACGGAAATTTTACATCAGTTTCATTCTTAGTCTGCTGCTCGTTTTGTAAATTCATACAATCTTTGTGTGTAGAACCGCCGATTGAAACGTCATCGCAGACAATACAATAGCTGTCCATTAGTATCTTGCACTTCTTCAGACATCCAACACAAAAAACATCTCCGAATTGTCCGCAGAAAGTACATTTTTCAGGAAAAATCAGTTTTAAAAGCTTTTCCATAAGTTATCCACAACTGCTCTTTTATTGCTACAACAACATATTTCATTACATGAACTTATAGTATGTGTATATACGCGCCCTATAGTTATAATAGCCGCATATACCCTTTATTCAACCCCATTTTCTCTATTTTCATTAGAGGAAAAAATATTTTTCACCAGAATAAATACAAGACAAAACGCTAAAAATATATTAAAATTACCTTACACAACCGCAAAAAAACGATTCGGACCGCGATATAAAATTTGACCTGAATACGCAAAATGGTACAATGACACGTGCTTCATTGGGAAGCCCAAAAAATGTTTGAAAACCGATACATAAAAGAACATTTAGAAAGAACTTACTGCTACAAATGCGGAACAAGTTTAGAAGGAGCTAAACTGGTAACTATTTCCGAAGCTCCGATTGCTATAATTGCGCATGCTATATGCCCAAAATGTCAGGCGGAAAGTATGGTAACAATCACTACCGCAGGCACCGGAACAACTCCGATAGTTACCGATTTAAAAGCTGACGAAATAAAAAAATTTATATCCGCTAAAAATGTTAGCTATGATGATTTGCTAAATTTGCACAAACTGCTCGAAAAGGAATCTTTATGGAAATTGCTGCAGAAAAACGAAGCCAACTCGGAAAAAAATCAAAAAAATTAAGACTGGATAGAAAACTTCCGGCAGTTGTGTTTTCAAAAGGTGTGGAATCATTGCCTTTAACAGTTGACTTCAATCAATTTGTAAAAGTGTTTAAAGAAGCAGGCGAAACCACTCTGGTAGATTTAAAACACAGCGGCTCATCCGAAAAAGTATTAATAAAAGACTTGCAGCACGATCCCGTAACCGGAAATCCAATTCATGTAAGTTTTCAGAAAGTAAACTTAAAAGAAAAAATCACGGCGGACATTCCCGTTGAAGTAGTGGGCGAAGAAAATAATGAACTGCTAAAAAGCGGTGAGGGTTTGGTTTTACAGCTATTAAATGAAATTACAGTAGAAGCTCTGCCTACCGATTTGCCCCGCAAATTTGAAGTGGACGTATCTAAAATAACAGAGGTCGGAGTAGGACTTAAAATTTCCGATTTAGAATACGACAGAGATAAAGTTGAATTGGTAGACCACGAACCCGACGAGTTGGTAGTAAAAATAGACAAAGCTGAAATGGAGGAAGAAGTAGAAGAAGTTGCACCTGTTACTGAAGCCGAGCTGGTTGCTGGAGTTGAAGCCACCGACGAACTTACACCTGAAGAGAAAGCTGAAAGAGAAGCTAAAGAAAAAGAGAAGAAAGAGAAAGAAGAGAAGGAAAAGAAGTAAATACCTTTAGCATTACCCCAAGTTAGATATATACTAATTATGTGTTTGAACCAATAAAGGAACTAGGCCAAAACTTTTTAATCGACAGCGAAACGATAACAAGAATGGTTGACTATTTGGAACCCGCGGACGGTGATTTGATTGTCGAGGTAGGTCCGGGTCTCGGAGCACTAACCGAAGAACTATCTAACAGGGTTTTAGATAACTCAGAAGTGTACGCAATAGAAATAGACAAGAGGTTCGTATCAAAGCTCGAAAATATGTTTTTGGAATCGTTAAACTTAAACATTATTGAAGGAAATATTTTGGACTGGCTGCCAAACTTCAAACCAAACAAACCATATAAATTACTCGGATCTCTGCCATATTACATAGCCTCCCCCATAATTCATACAATTATAAAAGCGCCAAAGCAGGCCGAAACTGTTGTAATCCTCATACAAAAGGAGGTGGGAGAAAAAGTGGCTGCGAGAGTTCCCGACGCCACATACTTCTCGTCCTTTGTTCAAACTTTTTATGATGTGGAATATTTGGAATCTGTGCCTAAAACACACTTTGACCCAATTCCCGAAGTAGACGGTGCAATAATAAGAATGAAAAAACTTCCCGAGCAAAATATATCCCGGGAGCTAATAGAAAAATACGAAGGCTTTTTGCACAAAGGATATGCGAACCCAAGAAAAATGCTCAACAAAGCTTTCTCAAAAGAAGAGCTGCAGCTTGTAGAAGTTGATGGTAATTTAAGAGCCCAGGACATTGACGTTGAGAAATGGGTGGAGATGTTTAATAAACTAGTATTATGAGTATGAAGGCGGAAATATGCGTGATATGGAGCCCGCACGGCTCCACCATATTGTCACATGATGAGATAATAATCCGCACGGACTCCACACGGAATCCGTAATGCAGGAACTGACATCACGGAGACATGTCTCCTTTTATCACCCCGCCTTAAGGCGGTAGGCCGTTCCTAAACACAGGTTACTTTAAAAGTGAGAATTGGTCAACCTTTCATTGGATATTTTCTTTAATTCCATGCAACGCCGCTTCATGAAGCTCAGTTAGCTTTTGAAAAGTAAGCTTGGTATCACCAACTAAATCTTCGGTTCTATTTTTATCAAAATATTCCTCCATATTCTTCATTGCTTCACAAAAAATCTCAACATTATGTCGAACCTTTTCCGGAACATCCTCGTATGAAAATGACCCGCCATCCAAATATCCATGCAAAAAAGAGGCACCTTCCACTGAAAACATCCAACTTAAGCTTCTGGAAGTTGAAGCGCTGTAGGCCCTTGTTGCTTTTTTCACCTTCAAGTTCAGCACAT
>Ga0209431_10002197_pt1 | contig 15921 bp, 14 predicted proteins | sample RifCSP13_3_FD_184021 | JGI IMG/M metagenome (GOLD analysis project Ga0209431, IMG submission 184021) | Soil microbial communities from Rifle, Colorado - Rifle CSP2_sed 13_3 (SPAdes) (version 2) | ecosystem: Environmental > Terrestrial > Deep subsurface > Rock core/Sediment | place: Rifle...
GTACTCCGCCAAGCAGAACGGCAGGAACAGGGTCGAGGTCTATAGCTGATCAGGAATTACCGCGCGACTGACAAGGGGCATTATGATCCCCCTCACCCCTGCCCTCTCCCCCCCCAGGGGAGAGGGTAAAAAAAACAGGGCTGCTTATTAAAAAGGCCCTGTTGTTTAATCCTCTTTCCCCCGATAGTTGCTTGTTGCGCAATGCGCACCGAAAATAATCCCCCTCAGTGCCCCTTTAGAAAAGGGGGACTGAGTCTGTTTCCTCTCCCTCGGGGGGAGAGGATTAGGTGAGGGGGGCTTTGGTCTATCCCGCCTGCCCTTTCCCCCTCCCCTCGAAAGCGTACGCGAGTATCTTGTACGCGAGCTTTGCCGCAAGGAAGTCGCAGTAGTGCATGTCCTTTACGGGCGAGAGCTCGTTTATGTCCGCGCCCACTATGCGCGCTACCTTCGATGCCTCTTTTATGATCCTTATCGCCTCGTCCCACATGAGCCCGCCCGGCTCAGGCGTGCCGGTCGCGGGCATCAGGCTCGCGTCAAAGCAGTCCAGGTCGAACGAAAGATAGACAGGCCTGCCCTTGAGCTTTGAAAGGATATCCTTCATCTTCCAGTCCGCCTTGTCCTTTGCCCAGAATATCTTTATGCGGCGCGAGTTCTCTTCCAGGAACGGTATCTCCCCGGCAGAGATATTCCTTATGCCACATGAGATAAGCGAGATGTTTTTGTTATCGAGGCACCGGCGCATGGCAGCCGCGTGAGAATAGCGCTCGCCCTCATACCCGTCGCGCAAATCCGCGTGAGCGTCGAAGTGGAGTATCACGAGGTCCTTGTACCTTTTGGCGAATGGGCGTATCGAGCCTGCCGTGATGGAATGCTCGCCGCCGAATATCAACGGGAACTTGCCATCAATCAATATCCTCTCCGTGACGGCCTCAAGGTCCTTTAGCGCCGCCTCGATCTTCTTTTTTACCGGAAACTTCTTCAAGGTCGCTATGCCGATATCCCAGACCGGCTCTCTCCAGAGGTCTTCGTCAAAGAGCTCTACCTGGCAGGATGCCTTTATCATGGCCTCCGGCCCGTTAGCCGTGCCGCCTCCGTAGCTCACGGACGCCTCCAGGCCGAATGGCACCACGACAGCCTTTGCGTCATCATACGAACAGCCCTCTTTATCCGGTATTGCCAGGAAGCCCTTTATCGGCTTTAGAATTTCAAGTTTCTTCTTCGCCATCTATCTGCTTTCCTCCGCTAAAAAAATCTTTCTTTGTGCAAATCCCCCCTCACCCTTCCCTCTCCCGCAAGGGGAGAGGGCTGCTGTAAATCTCCCCTCCCTTGACGGGAGGGGAACAAGGGGAGGGTGATATTTCTTTTAAGGAACCTCTGATTAATCCATTGATTCGTCATTGCGAGCGCAGCGAAGCAATCTCGTCTTTAGGTAAATCAAGCGCTTGGGGATTGCTTCAACATAGGTTCCGTTCGTCCTTATGGGCTGCGCTCCGAGATAAACGAACAGCGTCGCTTTGCTCCACGCAATGACAGCAAAAACGAGAATTAATCAGAGCTGCCTTTAATAACCCAACCACGCGCCCGGAAGTTTCAGATAAACTCGTTTGAAACAGCCAGCAGGTCATACCCGCCCTTTACATATAAATAACCTGCTGAGTCCAGCATGCGCTTGCAGGCGGTCCGCTCGGCCTTGGGCATGTTCACTATCTCCATGTTGATGACCTTTGGCCTGTACCTGTTAAAGTCGAGCTGCTTGCACACATGATAATCGAAGCCCTCCGCGTCTATCTGAAAAATATCTATCTGCTCAACTTTATATCTGGCAAGCAGTTCCGGCAGGGTGAGGCAGGGCACCTTTTCGGCAACGACGAACGGGCGCACCTCGTCGAAGCCGAGCGCGTTCCTGTCGGTGTAGAAAGATGCCGCGCCGAGTCCCCACCTGGGCACGCTTCCATCAAGGACATGCTCCGAAGGGACGCGGTACATCTCGACCGTTCCGCAGTGGGCCGCTATGGCCACATTGGCGAAAGACAGCCCCGTATGGCCGCTGTATGCCGCCGCGAGCTTCTCAAAGTGCTCCCGTATGGGCTCGACAAGCAGGCCTCTCCAGCGGAAGCGCTCGATGAACTCGTGCACCGGGTCAAAGGTCTTTCCGTCCATTGCCCCTACCTGGAGGATGAAGGCGCTCTCACCCATCTTCTCTCCGACGGTCTCAAGGAAATGGCGCAGGTCAAAATGAGGCATTCAGCACCAGCCGCGCGTTTTTTGAAGGTATGAAAATATCACCCAATTTAAAAAAATTGTAGCTCTTTTTTTGAGCGGATTTAAAAAATATCTCTTCCGAAAATCGAGGATATGCTCCCGCGCTTTAAAATGTTTTCCGGTTTTTTTCTTGACAGTGTCTCTCCTTACTGCAATAATTTTACCAACGCGCCATTCAAAAGGCGCACGGTTATCGGCCACTGCTTTGGGGCCGATAATTTTTTTGGAGTTAAAAAAACCAGCCAGTCTCCACGATGTATAAAGGCATTCCGGGTGAAATGGACGACGACCCTGCAATAAAGGTTTCATTCCTCAGGTTCTTTTCTGAATTCGAAGTGCTGGACCCCTTTGATGAAGGCGCGGGCAGGGGGAGAAGACTGTGACAATGCAGTCCCCCCTTGATCTGACGATAGCTTCGGTCCTGCTCTTTCTCTCGATAGCGCTCCTTGCCCCGATACTCTCTTTCCGCCAGAAATACCTTGTAACGATCTCCTTTGTCGCTTCAGCGCTTGCATCGCTTCTTGCGGCCGCTGCCGGTTTTTTGTGCGTAGCCAATGGCAGCACGGGCTCCATGACCCTGCCCATAGGACTGCCTGACCTGCCTTTCTACATCAGCCTCGACCCGCTTTCCGGCTTTTTCATTCTGCTCGTCGCGCTCCTCGGTTTTATCGTATCGATATACTCCATAGAATACGTCCAGGCCTTTACGGCCCGCAGGTCCGTGACCCCTCTCGTTGTCTTTTACTGCCTGTTCATGGCAGGCATGCTCCTTGTCCTCATCTCGGCTGACGCGTATTTCTTCATGGTCTCATGGGAGCTCATGGCCGTCTCGTCCTTCTTCCTCGTATGCTTCGAGGACGACCACCCCAGCAACAGAAGGGCCGCGTACATCTACCTGCTCATGGCGCACATCGGGGCGATATTCATATTGATATCCTTCGGGCTCATGGCCGGGTTCGCCAAGGGCTTCGAAGACTTCTCAGGCTTCAGCTTTCAGGCGATACGCTCATCCCAGTTTCCGCACGGCTGGGCAAGCATAGCTTTTCTGCTGGCCTTTTTCGGCTTTGCCGCAAAGGCCGGCATCTTCCCCCTGCACGCGTGGCTTCCCGAGGCGCACCCTGCCGCGCCGAGCAACGTCTCCGCCCTCATGAGCGGGGCCATGCTCAAAACCGCCGTCTACGGCATGCTCAGGGTCTCCTTCGACCTCCTTGAGATAACCGACTGGTGGTGGGGCGGGGTCGTGCTTGTCTTCGGCCTTCTCTCCGCGATAATGGGCGTTATCTACGCCCTGATGCAGAACGACCTTAAAAGGCTGCTCGCCTATTCGTCGGTCGAGAACGTCGGGATAATATTCGTCTGCATCGGGCTCGCGATGATATTCACCTCTTTCCAGATGGGCCTCCTGGCCTCGCTCGCGCTCATAGCTGGGCTCTACCATTCATTGAACCACGCCATGTTCAAGGGGCTTCTCTTCATGGGCGCAGGAGCCATCATTCACTCGACTCACCAGCGCAATATGGAGCATATGGGAGGGCTCATTCACAAGCTCAAGTGGACCGCGCCGCTTTTCCTCGTCGGATGCCTGTCGATTGCGGGCCTGCCGCCCTTTAACGGCTTTGTCTCAGAGTGGCTTACTTTCCAGAGCTTCCTTCTCTCCCCTGCGCTCCCGAGCGGCCTTTTAAACCTGCTCATACCGCTCGGCGCCGCGCTCCTGGCCCTTACTGCCGCGCTCGCCGCGCGGTGCTTCGTCAAGGTCTACGGCGTCTCCTTTCTCGGCCAGTGGAGGAGCAACCAGCAGGTGCAGGTCCATGAAGTCGCCTGGCCCATGCGCCTGGGCATGCTCCTTGCGGCCTCGGCATGCCTCGGGCTCGGCGTATTCCCTACTTACGTACTGGGCTGGATGGACATTATCCCCGAGGGGCTCATAGGGACTAAAATATCTCTTTCGGCCGCGGAATCGGGCTGGCTCTGGCTCACGCCAGTTGCCGCTGACAGGGCGTCATACTCGGCCCCCCTCGTCTTCTTTGGCCTCTTCGCGATAATACTCTCGGTCTATGTCATATTCAGGTCGAGGACAACGCCCGTGAGAAGGGCGCCGGCATGGGACTGCGGCTTCGGCTACGTTACCAGCAGGATGCAGTACAGCTCCACCTCGTTTTCCATGCCCACGAGGAGGCTCTACGGGTTTCTATTCAACATAAAAGAGAGCGTCAAGTCCGGCGTCAACCCCTACTTCCCGATGTTCAACAACCGGTTCCTCTACCATCTCAAGATAAGGGACCGGGTCTGGCACATACTCTACAAGCCTTTCTCGGACGCCGCGTTCTGGCTCGCCAGGAGGGCCTCAAGACTTCAGCACGGCAAGATACAGCTGTATCTCCTTTACTCTTTCATTACTCTCATCGCGTTGTTGGTGTTCTCATGAGAGAGGGCCTGTACCCCGTATTGATAGAGTGCCTTCAGGTAATGACCGTGCTCATCGGCGCGCCGCTCTTCGCCGGATGGATAAAGGCCTTGAAGTGCTGGTCGCAGGGGCGCTCCTCAGCGGGATTGCTCCAGCCGTTCAGGGACCTTTCCAGGCTATTCATAAAAGAGACCGTCCTTGCGGAGAACGCGTCATGGATATTCACCGCGACGCCCTATATCGTCTTCGGTTCCGCCGTCGTTGCGGGCGCCATAATACCGGTTTTATCGGTCGACCTGCCGCTTTCGGCAATGGCCGACATCATCGCCCTTGTCGCCATATTCGCCATAGCAAGGTTCTTTCTGGCCCTTGCGGGCATGGACACGGGCACAGCCTTCGGCGGCATGGGGTCGAGCAGGGAGATGATGATAGGGTCTCTCACGGAACCGGCCGTGCTGATGAGCGTCTTCACGGTCTCGCTCGTGAGCAGCTCGACATCCCTTTCGCACATGGCGCACGTCCTGACCTCGCATACGATAGAGCTCAGGCCGTCGCTCGCTTTCGCGCTCATGTCGTTCGTGATGATAGCGCTCGCCGAGACCGGGAGGATACCGGTTGACAATCCTTCGACCCACCTCGAGCTTACGATGATACACGAGGCCATGGTGCTGGAATATTCCGGGAGGCACCTGGCCCTGATCGAGTGGGCAAACATGATGAAGCTCTTCCTGTTTGCCGCGCTCGGCATCGCCTGTTTCTTCCCGTGGGGCATAGCCGGCGCGAACGAGATATGGATGCTGCCGGCGGCCGTCCTCTTGCTCGTGCTCAAGCTGGCGCTCATAGGCGTGTTCATCGTGTTCATAGAGACCATGTTCGCGAAGATGCGCATTTTCAGGGTGCCCGAGTTCCTCGGCATGTCCTTTCTTCTGGCGACCCTGGGCATGATATCGTTTTTCATACTGGAGAGTTAGATGAGCACAAGCTTTGCGGCAGAGATAAACAGCGTCCTCGCGGCCCTCATACTCCTTACCTCTTTCGGACTCCTGGTGCAGAGGAGGATCTACGGCCTCCTGCACATATTCGCGTGGCAGGGGCTGCTCCTGTCCATCAGCACGGCCATAGTCGGATATACTGCGGGCCTGCACCACCTGTACATCTCGGCTCTCCTGACCCTGACGATCAAGGTAATAGTGCTGCCCTACATACTTTACCTGCTGATACACCGTCTGAGGATACACAAGGAAGTGGAGGACATGATAAACATACCTACGACGATGCTTATCGGCATCATCCTGGTCATCCTCTCCTATCACCTGATGTCGCCCATAAGGGAGCTCTCCACGCTCGTCACGCGCTCGACCCTTGCCGTCGCGCTCGCCACAGTCATGCTGGGGCTCCTTATGATGATAACGAGGAAGAAGGCGGTCACGCAGATAATCGGCTTCCTTGCCATGGAGAACGGCCTGTTTTTCGCCGCGACCAGCGCGACCTACGGCATGCCGCTCGTAATAGAGCTCGGCGTGGCCCTCGACATCCTCATAGCCGCGTTCATCTTCGGGATATTCTTCTTCCAGATACGCACGACTTTCGAGACGCTCGACCTCAAGGCCATGGAAAAATTGAAGGAGGAGGAATAACGGCAAAGATGGTCATATTCGCCCTTTTAGGAGTAAACCTAATCTCCGCCATAATCCTCGCCTTCCAGGGCGACAGGAGGCACGCCGCCGAGCTCAATATCCTTGGCTCGGCGGCCACCTTTGCCGTCAGCCTCGCGCTCGCGTTCAGGGTATATGAGGAGGGACCTTTCATAACCGGAGACGGCTTCTTCTTCGTGGACGCCTTCAACGTCTACCTCTGCGTGCTTACCGCCTTCGTATCCATGACGACCGCGGTATTCAGCAGGAAGTACATGGCCCATGAAAGGAAGCACGGCAAGGTCGGCCATAAGGGCATGCGGTTCTACCATGCCATGTTCCAGGTCTTTATCTTTGCCATGCTCCTGGCGCTCCTGACGAACAACATCGGCGTGCTCTGGATAGCGATGGAGCTCGCCACCCTTTCGACGGTCCTCCTCGTCTCCCTCTACAGGACGCCCGCGGCCGTGGAAGCGGCGTGGAAGTACTTCATCCTCTGCGGCGTCGGCATAGCCCAGGCGCTCTTCGGCACCGTACTGCTCTATTTCGCCTCCGAGAAGATCTTCGGCGAGGGCTCAAAAGGCCTACTGTGGACGAACCTCTCCGCGGTGGCGGACAAGCTCGAGCCCACGGTCCTTTCGCTCGCCTTCATATTCTTCATGGTCGGCTACGGCACCAAGGTCGGGCTGGTGCCCCTGCACAACTGGCTGCCTGACGCGCACAGCGAAGGCCCCACGCCCATATCCGCCGTCCTCTCGGGCCTTCTCCTGAATGTCGCCCTTTATGCTTTGGTGCGCTGCAAGGTACTGGTAGACGGCGCGACGCAGAGCCACATGGCGGGTCATATCATGATGATATTCGGGCTGCTTTCGCTCCTTGTCGCGTCGTTTTCTCTCCTCAGGCAAAGGGATATAAAGAGGCTGTTCGCCTATTCCTCCATCGAGCACATGGGAATAGCGACATTCGCGTTCGGACTCGGAGGGCCCATAGCCACATTCGGCGGGCTCCTCCATATGCTGGTGCATTCGCTTACGAAATCATCCATTTTCTTTACGGCCGGACACGCCTCCCAGATGCACTCCACCCAGGACATGTCGGGCATAGGAGGCCTCATAAAGGGCAACCCCCTTGCGGGCTGGGGCCTTATGCTGGGCGTCATTGCCATAGCGGGCATGCCTCCGTTCGGGGTATTTACAAGCGAGTTCCTTATCCTTACCGCATTGATAAAGGAGGCGCCCTATATAATGCCTTTCTTCCTCCTGGGGATAGTGGTAGCCTTCGCGGCCCTGTTCAGGAGGGTGATGCCCATGGTCTTCGGCCCCGCGCCCTCGAATCAAAAAGCCGTAAAATTGGCGCACCTGCCCGTACTGGTGCACCTGGGGCTCGTGCTGGCGATAGGGCTGTACCTGCCCGCATTCTTGAGCGACTGGTTCCATATGGCGTTGAAGATATTGATAAAATGACAGAGAAGCTAAACAACCTCCTCATGTATCTCATAAGCAAAAGCGCGGTCGCGATGGACTCGTCAGTCCACGGCGCGCTCGCCTGCGAGGTGCGGAGCACCCTTTTCGCGCAGACCGCCAAGATATTGAAGGGCGCTGGCTTCAGACTCGTTGCCGAATGGGCCGCTGACGAGACATTTTTCGACAGGGCCTTCGCCGTCTATGCCGCGTACAACGAAGGCCAGGACTATATAATCATAAAATCGCCGCTCCCCTTCGCGGACTCGTCCTTCCCCACGCTCGCGAGGCACTTCCCTGCCGCGTACCGCCTTGAGAGGCAGATAGAGAGCCTTATGGGCCTGAACCCGGGCGGGCACCCTGACCTGAGGCCGTGGATAAAGCACGAACACTGGCCTGAAGGCGCGTATCCCCTGAGGAAGTCCTTCGACGGCGCAAAGGCGATGGAACGCTCGCAAGGGTCGTACAGGTGGATAAAGGCCGAAGGCGAAGGCGTATTCGAAATAGCGGTCGGGCCGGTGCACGCGGGCATAATAGAGCCGGGCCACTTCAGGTTCCAGGCGGTCGGCGAGGACATAATAAACCTCGAAGAGAGGCTCGGCTACGTCCATAAGGGAATAGAAAAGCGCTTCGAGGCCCTTTCGTGGGAAGAGGCCGTGAGGCTCTCGGGCAGGGTATCGGGTGATTCCACCGTCGCCCACGCTGTTGCCTTCTGCATGGCGGCTGAAGAGGCCTCAGGCTCTTTGCCGCCCCCAAGGGCCTTTTACCTCAGGGCGCTCATGATAGAGCGTGAAAGGATAGCGAACCACCTCGGGGACATAGGCGCCATCTGCAACGATACCGGTTTCGGTTTCCTGAACTGCCAGTTCGCCATCCTGCGGGAGCGGGCGCTGAGGACCAACCTCAATGTATTCGGCCACAGGCTCATGATGGACCGGGTCTGCCTCGGAGGCGTTGCCGCGGACGTGTCAAAGGAAGGCCTGGAGGCCATCCTCGATGAGACATCCCGGCTTACCGATGAATTCAACAGGCTGGTGCGGATATACGAAGACAACCCATCCATAGAGGACAGGGTCTACGGCACGGGTATATTGAGCTCGGCGGCGGCAAAGGAGCTTGGGGTAGTGGGTTTCACGGCAAGGGCGAGCGGCCAGCGCCTGGACGCGAGGATACAGAACCCGTTCTCCCCTTATGACAGGTTTGCCCCGGCTGTACGCGTACTCACATCGGGCGACGTCCATGCGCGAGTATGGGTGAGGATAGAGGAGATACGGGATTCCATCAGGCTGATATGCGATATAATAAAGGAGATGCCGGGCGGGATGGTGCGCTCGGCGTGGTCGAAGCCGCTGCCCGGCCTCTCGGGCTTTTCGGCCGTGGAGGGATGGCGCGGCGAGATAATCTACTGGGTACAGAGCGCCCCGGACAGGAACATCAGCAGGTGCATGGTCCGCGACCCGTCAAGCATGAACTGGCCCGCGCTCGAGCAGGCGATCAAGGGCAACATAGTCCCTGATTTTCCGCTCTGCAACAAGAGCTTTAATCAAACATATTCAGGCCATGACCTTTGAGGCTTAAGCAATGATAAAGATGCTCTACCAGATATTCCGGACAGGCATAGTGACAGAGCCCCTTGACCCGGCGGAAGAGGCGCGGGTGACCCTTACCGGAACCAGGCTCGAAGAGGAGGTCATGCGGCGTTTCAGGCGGAGCATCACGGTACGGCTCGTGGACGCGGGCTCATGCAACGGGTGCGAACTTGAGATAAGCGCCATCACGAACCCCATCTACGACTCTGAACGCTTCGGGATACAGTTCGCGCCCTCGCCGAGGTCCGCTGACCTGCTTCTTGTAACAGGGCCCGTATCGAGGAACATGGAGACGGCTTTAAGGAGGACATACGACGCGATGCCCGGCCCGAAGATGGTGGTCGCCGTAGGGGACTGCGGCTTTGACGGCGGCATCTACGGATGCAGCTATGCCTCGCTCGGCGGCGTCGGGAATGTCTTGCCCGTGAACGCGTACATACACGGCTGCCCTCCGTCTCCTTCTCAGGTCCTCAAAGGCATACTGAAGGCCATTGGAAGGCAGTAGTTCTATTCAGGAGGTCTGAATGAAACAGTTTATAATAGCGGCTGTGTTGCTCTTATCGATAGCTTCCGTCTCGTCAGCCGATACCATTGATGTCCAGATAATCGACTACAGCTTCATGCCAAGCTCGGTCACGGTAAAGGCCGGGGATACCGTAAGGTGGGTGAACGCCGCCGATAACCAGCATACGGTAACGAGCGGAAAGGACGGGGTCGCAGACGGCGCCTGGGGGTCTAAGAGGCTCAACAGGAATGAATCGTTCTCGATAACCTTCGATAAGGCCGGGGAGTTCCACTACTTCTGCGACCCGCATACGGTCTTCAGGATGAAAGGTGTGGTGGTCGTGGAGTAAATACGAAAATTCTGCTGTAATCCGGCTGGATTTGTATTAAAATTGCCCAAATCCCGGGCCTTGTCCATACTTGGTTTGCAGAAAGATTATCAGTCGTATGAGGGTCAATCATATCAGGTATGCTGCCGCAATATTCTCGATAACGCTTACATTGGCGCTTTCACCGGTCTACGCCAGCCTGCCCCCGTTCGGGCCCATCCAGCCACATTCACAGCCTCATTCAAAACCCGATCAGCAGCACAGTAATGATTTCGGGATATCAAAGGGCAAGTTCCTTGTAGCGAGCAAAAAGATGAACGACCGCAACTTCAGCTCTACGGTCATATTGCTCGTGGATTACGGCGATAACGGCGCCATGGGCCTTATCGTCAACCGCCCCGCGCAGAAGAAGGAGACCGGCACAGATATACCGGCCAGAGACGGCCACGGCCCTGTATTCTCAGGCGGCCCGGTCGCGACCAACACCCATTGGGTGCTCATCCGCTCAAAAGAGCCCATAAAGGGCTGCACGCCTGTCCTGGAAGAGGTCTGCATGGCCGAAAGCTCTGGGGTCCTGGATATCCTTGTAATGTCGCAATCAAAACCTCCGGAATTCAGGGTCTACATAGGTTATTCAGGCTGGATGCCCGGCCAGCTCGAAAGAGAGCTCTCCAGGGGGGGCTGGCACCTCATCGACGCCCAAGCTCAAGAGGTCTTCTCCGGTAAGCCCGAAGAGCTCTGGGACGGGCTTCTTCCCAGGGTAACCGCGCCGTCCATCTGACCCGCTTCCGTATCCCCGACCAATCTTAAAAAGCCTTGATATATGGGCGAATATTCAATATAATCCCGCCTGATAAGGATGAGTTTTTCCCATACGCCGGAAGGGAGAAGGCAACCCCACACCATGAATAGAAAAGGCTCCGCAGTAGTACTTGTTACGGTTTTTGCCGTAAACTTCTTGTCCCTTGTCTACCAGGTTATATGGACCCGCAACATAATGGCGATATTCGGCTCGACAGCCCTGTCGGTCTCGACCACGCTTACGGTCTTCCTCTCGGGCATAGCCCTCGGCGGGTATCTGGGGGGCAAATGGATAAGGAAGATAGATAACAAGCGCCGGGCCGTGGGGATTCTCCTTGCCGTACTCGGAGGCTACTGCTTCTTCGTAGGATACCTCTTCCAGGTCATTGACCTTATCTTCGGCCTTTTCCATGGCATTGAATCGGCGGTCCTGACAAACCTGCTGAAGCTCTTTTTTACATTCCTGATACTGATATTCCCCACTACCATAATCGGCTCGATCTTCCCGATAACGACATATCTCTACTCGGTCGAGACAGGCAAGCTCGGCAAGGACGTCGCCTTCATCTACTTCCTCGACACCTTCGGCGCGGCGCTCGGCGCTCTCATAAGCGGCTTCATACTGGTGCCGATGGTGGGCCTCCGTGAGTCCTCTTTCATATCAGCCGCCCTATATATCCTGCTCGGCATCCTGATGTTCGTAATGAAAGGGAGCGCTCAGGAGGCCGCCCCTGCAAGACAGGCGCATGCAAAGAAACCCGTCCAGCTCGACTCTGTCCGGGTCTTCATCCTCGCCGCCCTTTTCTTCTCAGGCTTCTCGGCCCTTGTCCTTGAAGTGGTCTGGGCGCGCTACTTCCACCTGATATTCGGGACGAGCATATACGCGTTCTCCATAGTCATCGCGGCCTTTCTCATGGGCCTGTCCATAGGCAGCTTCCTCATAAAGCGCCGCCTGGAGAACATGAAGAACCCGGTGCTGGTATTCGCCTATATCGAGATTTTAATCGGCGGCTTCGCGCTCCTCGTCATCCGCTCCTCTGAATGGCTCGAGGTCCTCTACTACAAGCTCTTCTATCTGATAGACAGCTTCTATGTGTTCCAGGCAGCTCTCTTCACAATAGCCTTTGTAATAATGCTCATCCCCGCCGCCCTCATGGGCGCTAACTTCCCCCTTGCCATAAAGATATTCGGCAGGGACACGGAGACCAGGGGCGAGGACGCGGGCCTTACCTTCTCTTTCAATACAGCAGGCGGCATAATCGGGGCATTCGCAGCCGGGTTCATAATAATCCCGCTTTTGGGCCTTGAGAAGACCAACTTTCTCGCCTTTGCGGGCTATCTCGCAATAGGCTTCGCCGCCCTGTTTATCGCAAAGAGGCAGGCCCTGCACTATGCCGTATGTACAGGCGCGGCAGTGGCCTTCATAACAGGCGGATACCTCTTCGGCTCTGCTCCTTCGCTTAACTACGGGGTCTACTACGGCGGCATACGGCACAAGACAATCGAGAGCTTTCTGAATTATAAAAAGCGCATGGAGAGCGAGATAACCTATTCAAAGCATGGTTTTTACGGCCTCGTCTCAGTGCGCTACAATCCCGCCACCAGGGAGACCCAGATACTGCACAACGGCAAAGTGGACGCGACGAACTCGTTGAGGGACATGCCTTTGCAGGTCATGCTCGGCCATGTTCCGCTGTTCTTTCATAAGAATCCTGAAAGGGTGCTGAACATAGGGCTCGGCGGCGGCTTTACCCTGGGGGCGATAAAAAGCCATCCGAACGTTAAGCAAATAGACATGGTCGAAATAGACCCGCTCGTTGTCGAAGCGACAGGCAGGTACTTCAGGGAATTCAACAACGACGCCCTGGCAGACCCGAGGATATCGATACATGTGCATGACGGCAGGCACTTCCTCAAAACCGCGCCAAACAAGTACGACGTAATAGTATCCGAGCCGCCGAACATCTGGGTCTCTGGAGTATCGATGCTCTTCACAAGGGAGTTCTACAAGATCGTGGATGACCACCTGAACCCCGGCGGAATCCTATCCCAATGGGTGCCCGGCTATGAAATGGACGTTGACGACCTGAAGCTCATACTGAGAACTATCAAGGAGCGGTTCGAATACGTCACCTTCTGGATGCTGAAATCCGACGTCATCATCTTTGCCTCCCATACAGAGCCCGTAATCGACCCGGCGTACATTGCCGCACTCCTCCAGGTTCCGAAGATAGGGTCTGACGTAAATGTCTCCCTGTCAGAATCGACTCCGGACGCGGTCATCTCGTTCCTTTCAGAGCCGCAGGTCCCGTTCGAGCAATTGGACTATTATTTCACGGGGATGAACAGCGTCAATACGGACAACCTCCCCTACCTTGAGTTCAATACCGCCCGCAACGTCTTTCACCTGCGAAAGGAGCTCATCAAATCGAATCAGTAATGCGGTAACGCGCTGCTTAGGGATTGGCATTAGGGGGCAAATCGCAATATGACAAATGGCTCCGTCACTGGCTACACTCGCACGGCAGTCGTACTGCACTGGACGACCGCCTTATTGATATTTTCTGCTCTTGCGCTCGGGATGTACATGGTCGGCCTGGCATTCTCTCCGGCAAAGCTCAGGCTCTTCTCGTATCATAAATGGATAGGCGTGACCGTCTTCCTCTTCGCCCTCGCAAGGCTCGTCTGGCGGTACTTCCATAAGGCGCCCGAACTTCCCGGGAGCATGCCCGCCTGGGAGAAGAGCGCGGCAAAGGCCTCCCACTCTCTCCTTTACGCTCTCATGTTCATCGTCCCGGTCTCAGGCTGGCTCATGAGCTCGGCCCACGGTTTCCAGACGGTCTATCTGGGGATAATACCCCTGCCTGACCTCGTGGAAAAGAACAAGGAGCTTGAAGAGTCGCTCGAACTCGCGCACTTCATCCTCAACAAGACGCTTCTCGCTTTTGTACTGCTCCATATCGCGGCGGCCCTCAAGCACCACTTCATCGACAGGGACGAGGTTCTCAAAAGGATGCTCAGGTTCGGGACTGTCTGCGTTGTAGCCGTTGCCTCGCTCGTGAGCGCCAGCGCCCAGGCGGCGCCTGTCCTCAAGGACGGAAGCCGGATAGAGTTCGTATCAAAACAGATGGGCGTACCCATAAAAGGCTCTTTTAAGAATTTCGACGCCGACGTACTGTTCGACCCTGCCAATCTCAAGGCAGGCAGGACCGCGATTTCCATAGACCTTGAAAGCATAGACGCCGGCTCGGACGAGGCGACGGTCGAGATAAAGCGCAGGCCCTGGTTCGACGTAAAGAATTATCCCAGGGCCGAATTCACTTCGAGCACAGTCACTGCCGTCGGCCCCGGACTCTACAGGGTAACGGGCAAGATGACCATAAAGGGTCGCACGCGCGAAGTATCGGCGCCGTTCGCCGCCCAAAAAGCCAATGACCGGTGGACGTTCGACGGCAAGTTCACATTGAAACGGCTTGATTTCAACATCGGCGAAGGCGCGTGGTCGGATACAGGAACGGTCGCCGACGAGGTCGAGATACTTTTCAGGTTCGCTGTCCCTGTCCCGAAAAAATAAGATAACCCCAAGGAGGCTGGCTGATATGAAGAGACTTATGCTGACCCTTTCCGTACTGCTCCTGTCAATGCCCGCATACGCCGGGATGGAGAGCTTCACGGTAGACCCAAGGCACACTTACCCGAGCTTCGAGGTGAACCACATGGGCCTCTCGACCCAGCGCGGCAGGTTCAACGGCGCGGCAGGGAAGATAACCCTCGACAGAGAGGCAAAGAAAGGGAGCGTCCAAATAGAAATAGACGCTGCAACAGTGAGCACAGGCCTTGAGGAGCTTGAGAAGCATCTTAAGAACGAGGACTTCTTCAACGTCGAGAAGCACCCGAAGATAATATTCAAGTCGAACGCAGTCGAGTTCGCGGGAGATAACCCCAGGAGCGTTCACGGCGACCTCACGCTCCTTGGAGTTACCAGGCCGGTGACCCTTTCCATATCTTCGTTCAGCTGCAGGGTCCACCCCATAAACAAGAAGTACGTCTGCGGAGCCGACGCCTCGACAGCGATCAAACGCTCGGATTTCGGGATGACATACGCAATACCCGGCGTCTCGGACGAAGTAAAGCTCTTCATCCAGGTAGAGGCCTTCAAGGACGGGCAGTAATGAACTAAGCCGCGATGGCCGATTGCTTTTCTCCTTCTCCCCTCCAGGGAGAAGGTTGGGATGAGGGGGACGTAATTAATAGACCCCCTCACCTTACTCCTCTCCCCCTGGGGAGAGGATATAAAAATATCAAGCCGCAAGCCGCGAAATATGGAGAGAATAAAAAAGGCGGCGCATCTTTAAGAGATGCGCCGCCTTGAACCAAAATCCGAACTAATTCCCCTGCATAATCCTCTCAATATTTTCCCTGGCAAACGGATCCCCCGGGTCAATGGCCAGCGCTGCCCTGTACTCTCGCAAGGCCTCTGCCTTCCTCCCAGCCATCAAGAGCGCGTTTCCGAGATTATTGCATGCCTCTGCCGACGGCCTTACCTGCTTTGCCCTTTCCAGAAAGCCTATGGCCCCGTCAACATCCCCGGTATGGGCAAATAGAAAGCCCAGGTTTGAAAGTGCGCTGTATGAGCGCGGGTCGATAGTCAGTGCCTCCTCCAGATAGCCCTGCGCCTCGCTGAAACGCTCCATGCTGATGAGCGCGTTGGCGAGCTTGTTATAGCCGGGGACGAAGTCACGCTTGAGCTCTATTGCCTTCTTGAAATATGGCAGCGCCTCCTCTGCCCTGCCCGCTTCAATAAGCAGCGTCCCCACGTTGTCATACGCTATCCAGAGGCCGGGCCTTATGGCGATGGCCTTTTCAAAGTACGGCAGCGCCTCGTCGAGCCTGCCCTTCTCCGCCAGAAGGAATCCGAGGGTATGATACCCCCTCGCC
>Ga0209431_10002205_pt1 | contig 15905 bp, 17 predicted proteins | sample RifCSP13_3_FD_184021 | JGI IMG/M metagenome (GOLD analysis project Ga0209431, IMG submission 184021) | Soil microbial communities from Rifle, Colorado - Rifle CSP2_sed 13_3 (SPAdes) (version 2) | ecosystem: Environmental > Terrestrial > Deep subsurface > Rock core/Sediment | place: Rifle...
TCTGCGTGGAAGAGCACGAGGCTCGCCTGCGTCCGCATGGCCAGGCGGGCGGCGAGGCGGGACGGCGCCTCGGCCGCAACCGAGAAGTCGGTCGGGTTCAAGATCCGGGTGATCTTTGCGCTCATGGTCACACCTTCCCTTCTGCCGGGTGCAGGACCTCGATTCCCGCTCTCTCGAGAATACGAAGGATCTCCTGTGGCTCGAATGCCTGGAACCGCAACACGAGGATGCCGTCCGCGGCATGGGCAGGGTCGGTCCAGGCTCCCATGAAGCTGCCCACCTCCGGGGGGACTTCGGTAAAGAGCCGGCTGATCTCTTCCAGGCGTCCCGGTACGTCGCGAACGGCCACTTTAAGGCGTGGTGACCCCGACAGGTCATCCAGGAACGCGGCGAACGCGCGGAGTACGTCGGTTTCGGTGACGATCCCGACCAGCCTGCCCGCCTCGATGACGGGGAGACAGCCGATCTTGCGGTCCGCGAGCAGGTGTGCCGCCTGTGCCAGTGGGGTCCGCGGTGTCACGGTGATCACCTGTTCGGCCATCACCTTCCAGACGGCGATGTGATCCATCGCCGCCGCGTACTCTGCGGCGCCGTCCGGGCCGATCGGCGAGGGCAGGGCCTCCCGGACATCCCGGTCGCTGATCACGCCGACGAGCCCGTCGGCCGAGATGACCGGGACGTGGCGGATGCGGTGTTCGGCCATCAGCCGACAGACCTCTCGGAGCGGCGCCTTCGGCTCGACCACGACCGGCGTGGGGCTCATGACCTTACCCACCGTCATCAGATCCATCGACGTTCGCTCCTCGGCACGGCTCACGCCGGCCGGTCAGCTGATCCAATCACGATGACGCCTGGTGCCACCAACCGCGGCTCGCCGTGATCCCCGGCGGGATGACCAGCACCGGGCACGGGGCCTGCCGCAGAACCTGGTCGGTCACGCTGCCCAGGAGGATCCGCGGCAGGCCGGTCAGTCCCCGCGTCCCCATGACGATGCAGCTCGCCCGGATGGCCTTGGCGACGTGGACGATCTCTGCCACATCCACGCCGGTCACGAGCGACACTTCCATCTGGCCGCGGTCGAGTCCGAGCGCATCGCCAGCCGACCGCAGTCTGGCCGCGGCCTCGCGACGCAGCCTGTCCGTCTCCCGCCGGACCACTGCCGGTTCATCCTCCCCCTTGGGGGGGACCACTTCCGGCAGCACATGGAGCAACACGAGGCGCGCCCCCAGCGTGCGCGCAAGAACCGCGGCCGCCCGCGCGGCATGCGCGGCCCCTTCGGAGAAGTCGGTCGGGACCAGGAGGGGCCCCATGTCCCCGGCGGTCTGGTCGAACGTCCGCACGACGGCCACCGGCACCGGAGCACTCTTGGCGAGGGCCTCGGCAACGCTCCCCAGGAACAGCCGGGCCACCCCCTTTCTCCCGTGGGTCCCCACGACCAGCATGTCGGCCCCGGTCTCGCGCCCGATCCTGAGGATGCTTTCGGCCGGGGCGCCGACCTCCACCCGCGTCTTCACCGGGACGCCGCCCGCCGCGGCCTCCGCCTGGGCGGCGCGCAGGAGCGCCCCGGCCTCCTCGAGGTTCCCCGACGGAGAGACGACGTGCACAAGGACGACCCCGCCCCCGAGTGCCTTCGCGAGCCGCGCCCCGAAGCGGACGGCCTCCCGAGAGACCTCGGATCCCTCCGTCGCCACGAGGATCTGTATCGTCATCTCCCCCCTCGCGCCACTAGCAACTCAGCAACGGTCATCATTCCCTCCTTCATTGCAACCGCCCGTTGCCCCGTCACTGCCGCGTGGCGAGATCCAGATGGTACACTGCCAGATCGTGGTACTTCCCCTCCCGATCCACGATGTTGCGCTCGAAACGGGCGGCTAGCTTGAATCCCCGCTTCTGGAAGACGTCAATGGCCGCCCGATCATCGGCCGGGATTTCCGCGTACAGGCGCTCGATGCCCTCCTGCGCGGCGATGTCCACCAGTTCGTCGATCAGCCGAGAGGCCAACCCCTTATGACGCTGCGTCGGGTCCACGACAACCCGGACGCCGGCGAGGTGCCGCCGCCATCCCTCTTTGCGCCGGTGGAGCGAGGCATCGGCGATGATCCGGCCCTCCTTCTCCACGACTAGGGGCAGCACGCGCTCGTAGTTCAGGTCCTTTGCCCAGCGGTCGACGACCCGCGCATCGGTGACGTCATCCTTCAAAAACTTGAGCTCTCCTTCGGGAATCTGCTTGAAGAACTCCACCACCCTGTCACGGTCCTCTTTCACCATGGGCCGCACCGTTGCCTTGGCGCCGTAATCCAGAATCCAGGTCTTCGGGAATCGCGTGGAGAGCTCCGCCGTCTTTCCCATGATCCGCCTCTCTCTCTTCACAAGGGCCGTTGACCTCCGTACTTTCCCCCCACCCCCTCTCAGGCGCAAGGGAGCAAGCCGGATGCCACGCCCCGGGGGCGAGCCCGTCGGGAGACAAACCCCTGAATTTGAGAGGCAAGCGGGAGCCGGGGCATCGCGGAGCAAGACCGGCCAAACCTTACGCGTGAGACATCGCTGCCCCAGGCCACCCATCGCGCGAGGCGGACCAGGACCCGAAATGATGAAGTCGTGCGCCCCGGAGGTTTCCGGTGGCCTGGGACACCTCTGCCCCATCGCCACGCCGCTGTCCCACGACATCCTTACGCGTGCTCGATCCGATAGCGTTTGATGAGGCGGTGGATGGTTTTTCGATCCACCCCGGCGGTCTTGGCCGCCTGGGAGATATTCCCCTCGTGCTTCTTCAGCAGCGCGATCAGATATTCTCGCTCGAACGTCTCGACCCAGTGCCGCTTGGCCCGCTTGAGGCTCAGGTGATCGGCCACCGCCGCGGTCGGCGCCTTCTGCGGCAGGCGGAGCGCGGCGGGCAGCTCGGCGGGAGCGATCTGCTCTCCCTCCGCCAGAACCACCGCGCGTTCGACGACGTTCTGGAGCTCCCGGACGTTTCCCGGCCAGGGATACGCTTCCAGCAGTTCGAGTGTCGCGGGGACGAACCCTTTGACGTCCTTCCCGCTCTGGGCGGCATACTGGCGGAAAAAATGGTACGCGAGCAGCGGGATATCGCCGGGTCGTTCCCTGAGCGGCGGTAATGGAATCGCGATCACGTTCAGCCGGTAGTAGAGATCCTCCCGGAAGGTCCCCCCTTGCACCATCTGGGCCAGGTCCTGATGGGTCGCGGAGATGACCCGGACATCCACATCGAGGAAGCGGTTCCCACCCACGCGTCGCACCTGGCGCTCCTGCAGCACCCGGAGGAGCTTGGCCTGTAACGGTAAGGGGATGTCGCCAACCTCGTCGAGAAGGATGGTGCCGCCGTCGGCCTCCTCGAAGAGACCCCGCCGCGTGGCGACGGCTCCAGTAAAGGCGCCCTTTTCGTGGCCGAACAGCTCGCTCTCAAGCAGATGCTCGGGCAACGACGCGCAGTCAACCGGAACAAAGGCCCGGGCGGCCCGAGGACTGTTGGCGTGGACGCACCGGGCGATCAACTCCTTTCCGGTCCCGCTTTCCCCCAGGATCAAGATGTTCGTCTCGCTGGCGGCCACTTTCTTGATCAGGTCAAAGACCTGCGCCATCGGGCGGCTCCGGCCGACGATGTTCTCGAACCGATAGGTGTCGGTCAGTTGTGCCCGCAAGCGACGATTCTCGTCGAGGAGTCGCCGTTGGCTCAGGGCGCGCTCGACGACGAGCCGAAGCTGTTCGGCGCTGAACGGCTTCGGGATATAGTCGAAGGCCCCGTCCTTCACCGCCTCCACCGCCGACTCGACCGTGGCGAAGGCGGTGAACAGAATGACCAGCGCCTCCGGATCGATCCGCCGAATGGCGCGGAGGACCTCCAGGCCATCCATCTTGGGCATCCGGAGGTCCGTAAGCGTCATCACGGGGCTCTCCTGCTCGAATCGTGTGACGGCCTTGACGGCGTCCCATTCAAGCAGCGGCTCGTATCCGAGGCGTTCCAGGATCCGCCGGCAGTTCTCCAGCATGTCTTGCTCGTCATCAATAACGAGGATCCGGTCTCTCGCCATGCGGCGCGTCCCCTTATTCCGATCCTGCGGAAATCGGGAGCCGGATGATGAAGGTGCTCCCCTCCCCCGGTCGACTCTCCACGCTGATGGTGCCTCCGTGCTCGTGGACGATCCCGTAACTGATGCTCAGCCCGAGACCTGTCCCCTGCTCTTTGGTGGTGAAGAAGGGATCGAAGATCCGCGGGAGGATCTCGGCAGGGATCCCGGGACCGGTATCGCCAATCCGGATCTCCACCGCGGACCCAGCGAGGACTGAGGACCCTTCGGCGGTGAGCCGTTCGACGGTGAGCTCACGGCCGAACCGCTCAGGGCGGTCGAACCGCTGAGGACTGAGGTGTGCTTGTCCAACGCCAGGGTTGGTTACCGTCGGCTGGAAAATGGCGGTGGAGACCGAGAGGCTCCCCCCGGCGGACATCGCCTCGCGGGCATTGGTGACCAGATTCACGATCACCTGTTCGAGGTGATTGGGGCTCCCCCGGATTTCCGGGAGATCCGGGGCAAGGTCCTTCTTCAAGGCGATCCCCTCCTTGCTCAACTGTTTCTCAACCAAGAGGAGGACCGATTCGACGACCTGATTCACGTTGACGGGCGCGAGCCGCCAGGGGGCCTGGCGGGAAAAGGAGAGGAGGCCCTGGGTGATCCTGGCCACGCGCCCGGCGTGTTTCTCGACGACGTGAAGGTCCCTGACCACCCCCGGCGCCAGCCCTTTTTCGCCGGCCTCCATGAGCATCAGCTCGACCCGGGAACTGATGATCCCGATGGGATTATTGATCTCGTGCGCAATCCCGGCCGCCAACGTTCCGACCGCCGCCATTTTCTCCGAGTGCCGGACGCTCCGTTCCATCTGGAGACGCTCGGTCACATCTTCGAAGGCCAGCACTGCGCCGATGACCTCCCCCGATGCCGCACGCAGGACACTCCCCGAAATGTTCGCCGCGATGCGCCCCCGGTGGCGCGTCTCGTGCTCGAGCCCTTCGAGGGTCACCTCCGCTTCCCCCGCGAATAGCCGGGCGAGCGCCTGTTCAAAGCCGCGCGCCCGAAGCACCGGAAAGACCTCCAGGAGAGAGCGCCCCCTGGCTTCGGTGGCGGCGATCCCGCAGTGTTGCTCCATCGCCCGGTTCCATTCCGTGATCCGCCCCTCGCGGCCGACCACGATGATGCCGTCCCGAATGCTTTCGACCACGTTCCGGATAAAGGCCTCGCGGATCCGCGCCTGTTCCCCCATCCGGCCGAGCTCTGCCGCCTGCCGAGCCAAGGATTCCTCGGCCCGCTTGCGCTTGATAAACTGCCCGATCCGGCTGCCGATGTCGGTCATGATCTTCAGGAGTTCCTGGTCGGGCAGTCGGACGATGCGGCTAAAGAAGACCATGGCGCCCGTCACCGCCCGCTCGTCCCGGACCGCGAAGCCCAGCGCCCCGTGGAGGCCCATCATGGCCGCGACAGCCATACGGTGAAAATCGGCATCGGTGAGAATGTCGGCTATCCATACGGGCTCGCCTGAGGCCCAGACGCGGCCGGGCAAGCCACTACCCCGTGAAAAGGTGAGCTGGCGACTGACGGCCTCAATCTCCGCGACATCGATGCCCGGCACATGCCAGATCCCGGCCCAACGGAGGCGGTTCACGTCGGGGTCCACGAGCCAGAGCTCCCCGAGTTCCCATCCGAGACCTTCACAGATGGCCTGCAGGAGGGGCCCGATGGCGTCCTTCAGCGTGGCCGACTCCGCGAAGACTCGCGTCACGGCGAACTGCGTGTTCTGCCGCTCCTCCGCGCGCTTGCGTTCGGTGATGTCCGTCATGGAGGCCATGGCAATGAACCCGTCTTCCGTCTCGATGTAGCTCAAGCCGATCTCGATCGGGAACTCTGTGCCGTCCTTGCGCCGGCCGGCGAGGTCGAGCCCCAGGCCCATCGGCCGGACGCGCGGCCCGGCAAAGTACCCGGTGCGGTGCGTCGCATGCGCGGTCCGGAAGCGCTCGGGAAGCAGGATCTCCACCGACTGCCCGAGGAGCTCCTCCCTGCCGTAGCCGAACATCTCTGCGGCCCTGGCGTTCGCATAGCCGATGCGCCCCTCACGGTCAACGACCAGGATGGCGAGAGAGGCGGTTTCGACGATGCGCCGGAACTCCTCCTCGCTCCTCAGCAACCCTCTACTCTTGGCCCCATTCGTCATGTCGCCGGTCCTCGGATTCTCCCGCGGTTCGACGCGCTCCGCATGCCAATCCTACAATACATCAGACTGGTCCCGAGAGCCAAGCGGCCTTTGGGGAGAACGCGCGTGATCCGGGCATTATTTCGGGGAGCCGCACTCCCCTTCTCCCCCAGTCCTCCAGAGATTGACTGCCAGGCAACCGACGGCCGCCAGACCGATGATCCCCGAGAGCGCAAAAGCGGTCTGGGCGATCGAGACGCTCCAGGGAAGCGCCTCCACCAGACTCGGGGGCAGAATCAGGGGGAGGACGCGCGAGACCACCGCCAGGGTGCCCAACCAGAATGTCGCATCGACCAGGGCGGCGCTGGCCACGCATTTCTTCTTGAGTAAGCCCGGAATCATCCGGACCGACACGCCGAATATGAGGTGGGTAATGAACCCGAGCAGGTACATGTGACGGACCACGTCCGTGGAGATCGGCACCGGAGATCCCAACAGGCCCGCCCCTCCGAGAAGCACCTCGAACAATGCCGCGAGGGCCAGCCACGCATAGGCCGCATAGACCAGCCATTCGAAGCGGCCGAACTCGCCATAATCCGGCAGGCCAGGTCGCGTGCGCCGCTTGTCCGGCAGCGGCTCGACCTCGCGATTGACCATCCACGGGTCCCGGTGCCGCGTGAGAATGTCGAGCTGCCACACGAACCAGAGGACGACCCCTCCCCTCAGAAGCATCCCCGCCCCGGAGAGGGATGGGGCGGCCTTTGCGGCCAGCGCTGCCACCCACGGGACGAGAGGAACCACGTACAGGGCGACGCCGACGAGGTAGACGTACGCGGTGCCGCGGACCGGCCAATCGGGTGCACGTAGGCCAAGATACAGGGGAAACATGCGGACCGAGAAGGCGAAGGCAACGGGGAGGAGCACCAGGCCGATAAAGATTTCGATGGCGATCTGATTCCAGCCCTGCGCCGCCACCAGCTCTCGCCGCCAGGCCATGCAGAGCAGCAGGAGCAGATTGAGGGTGGCGTAGAGGAGCCAGCCGGCGAGCATCATGCCGAAGTACGGCCGGACCGAGAAGAGGGCCGGCTGCAGCCGGGCGTCCCGGACGCCACGCAGGGTCCGGAGCAAGAGAGCAACATACATGACAATGGCAATCCACTCCAGGAGGCCCGAACCGGCCACCAGCCAATATCCGAAGGCACTCCCGCCGAGATACGGCAGGGTGGGATGCCCGAGACCGCGCAGCAAGAGACCGGCCGCCATTGCCCACAAGATGCGGGGGATCCATTCAGGATGGGCAATGGGAACGCTGGCCAGCCGGGGAATCACGTGGAGGCTGATCCCGATGATGAAGAGGCCGGCCCACCCGACCAGTTGCAGATGCCCGTGCGTTTGGACAAAGCTGGCAAAGCCTCGCCCCAGGGGAAAATCGAAGCCGATGACAAATGTGAGATGGGCGCCGATCGCAAAGCCGGCAAACACAGCCGTTGCCAGCGCCAGCCAGACGAACCCAACCTGAAAGTCCGCCTGCCTGGTTTTTGGATCGGACACAATTGGTAAGCGACTCATTTTTTCGGGAAGGTCGCCACGGAGACAGGGAAACGGCTTGTGCGCACCTGATCCAAGAGAATCGGCCGCCCGTCAGCGGGAACGGATGTCTGACCGGCGGCCATGATGAAGCACGACGGAATCCTAGCCCAGCTTCCCCAGCACTTCCTTGAGGACCACGGCGTTATTGTGCTGTTCGTCTCGGGCGCCATAGACGAGGGTGATCGTGCCGTGCCGAGCTTCCTCGGCTAGATTCTTGATCTCCGCCCTCTTCGTGCTAAGCTCGTAACGGTAGCGCCGCCTGAACTCTTCCCACTTTCGTGGGTCGTGTCCGAACCACCGCCGAAGCGCATCACTCGGGGCGAGATCCTTGTACCACTCATCGATCCGGGCTTTCGTCGTCGGCACACCGCGCGGCCACAACCGATCGACCAGAACCCGCAGACCATCCGATGGATCCGGCGGGTCGTAGACCCTCTTGACCTTGATCATCCTCCCTCCTTATGAGGCGTCACGGAACGGGATCTCGGGGGCGTCGTGGAATGCCGCGAAAGTAGCAGCATCGTGGATCGGCATTCGGTATTGGCGCAGGAGCGCGTTCAGGGCGTGGTGGGCGTACGACAGGGCATTGTCGAGATTACGGACAGCGACATTCATCTTATCAGGGTCGACCCGGGCGACGACCTCCCCGGCTTTTTGCAGATGCGCACGCGCATCCGTCGCGCGTGAGCGCTCAACCTCTTCCGTGAGGGTATCCAGGTACCGCTCGATCTGCCGGTGGGCCCGCTCGAAATCCCGCTCGGTCGCTGAGGGACTCCGCCACGCCCCATAATACAACCGATCGTGGGCCTCCATGAGATGGGCGAAAGGCAGCCCGCGATACGGGGGACTCGGCGGGGCATCCAGCTCTTCCGCTCGCCGGTGACACGCCTCGATGTTCTCCAGGTGCTGATCCCGCATCTCGACAAGGAAGGCCCGCGTTTCCGAATCCAAGTTTTTCGCCAGCAGAGTGTCGATCCGTTTGACCACCCACGCCTGTCCCCGGGCCAGCATGCTCACTCGCTCTCCCTCGATCGCCAGAGCCATCACCTTCACCGCGAATTCCCCGGTCCGCTCCAATGGCGTCCCGCCAAACCGCAGAATCGCCTTCCGGAGGCCGCCGCATGCCCACCCCTCATCCTCGGCAAACTTCTTGAGCTCCCCTTCCGTGAACCCCCGCGCCCCTGAGGTCGCTAATCGCATGGCCACCTCGACACCGGCCCGCTCGCACTCAAGGAGTTCATTCAGCCGCTCGAGAATCTCCCGTGACATCGGCACACTCCCGGGCACCGGTCCGTGCCCCCACCGCCCGCCGGATCACTATTGCCCGCCTGACCGTATGTTCATTCCGCTCCATCTTCTTCGCGCACGACATCATAATGCTGCGCAAACTCCCGGGACATGTGAATCGGCTCGCCTCTTGCCTGCAGGAGAATATCCATAACGCGATGGCCATGGGAGAGGGTGTTGTTGATAGCGAGGAAGACACTGGAACCCGCAGTTGATTCGGGATTTGCCTGACGGTAGGTCTCCCGTGCCTTGTCCAGGTACTCTTTCGCCCGTTCAGGACTGTCCGGGCGAAGCTCTTGCTCCAACAGGTCGAGAAAACGTCGCAGCTGCAAATAGACGTCCTGCAGGTCGGCCTGTGTGGGAGTCGATCCCCGCCACGCCCCGAAGTAAATCCGGTCGTGCGCCAGCCGAAGGTGCGGAAAACTAAGTCCTTGATAGGGTTGGCCCTGATGAGGAGCGCCTGTGTCGTCCTTCCTTCCCATGCCCTCTCCTCACTATTGGGCGCCCCGCACCCTATCGATTCACCCGTGCACACTCATTATATACGTCGAGTCTCGAAGACTGCAAGGAGGGGCCGGGCACGTCCCTATCACCACTCATGATAGCTCCTGCGCATAGGGATCGACCGGCGAGATCCCGCCGCGCACACAAAAGTCAATGCAAGCGACGGGGAGACCTCTCGATGTGCATCACGCGCACAGGCAATCGACCAAAAGGATCCCGCGCCGATCGAACAATTGCGGGGGGCAACCGCGCCTACAGCCCGCGGCTGACGGCTATTCCCAGGACGAGGACAACGAGGGCCAGCAACACGTTGAAGCGGGCGAGGAGCGCCACACGCCGCCGGAGCCGCGCCGCCTCCTCACTCGCCTCGCTCTGCCCGATGAGCGCGACGAGACGGGGACCCAGCATGAAATCGTGGAGGACACTCAGGACGAGGACGATCGCGACCAGGACCAACTTGTGGGCCATGACCGGACCGACCGCGAAGCCCCGCAGGGCCCAGAGGATCGGCCCCGTAATGAGGAGCGTGCCCAGGGCTGCCCAGCCGACCTTCAGGAAGCGGCGGCCCACCGCGTGGAGCAGTGCCGCGCGCTCCGCCGGCGGACGGCCGCGCAGGACGGGGACGAGGACGACCCCAAGGAAGAGCATGCCGCCGATCCAGACCACCGCGCCCAGCAGATGCAGCGTGACCAGTACCAGGTTCCCCATGGCCTCCCTCCCCTGATCCCGACGCGTGGATGGAAGTCGTGCTCGATTCTATTGTATCAGCCCCGTGGGCTCCAGCGCGTCCCCATCCTTCGGCCCTTGACGGATACAGTTGACCCCGCACGCCTTCCGGGCATATATTTGGGGGGACTTCCCATGACGAGAGACCCCTGTCGCGGAGGGAAGCTGTTCATGGCCGAGATCGCGGTGCACGGGTTCCTGTACTTCCGCATCCCCCACGGGCTCAGGACTGCCGACATCCGGGAGAAGGTTCGGGCGGCGGCGGATGAGATCCAGAAGCTCCCCGGGATCGTGGCGGCATACCCGTACAGCCTCGTCGGGCTTCGCGCCTCGGCCGAGCTCGGCTTCTGGCTCGCAACGGAAGACGTGGAGGCCTACCAGGCCGCCGCGGCCGGGCTGCTCCGGACGAATCTGGAACTGACCGCGAGCCTCTGGGGCTTCGCCCGCCCCTCGCAGTACACCGGCCAGAGCGGCATCAGCGTCAAGGTGCCGGGCGAGCGCAAGCGCTACCTGGTCGTCTATCCGTTCATCAAGACCCACGAGTGGTACCAGCTCCCGGCCGAAGAGCGCCGGGCTTTGATGAAGGATCACGCCCGGGTGGGCCACGGCTTCAAGGAGATTGATCAGGTCCTGGTCTACTCCACGGGGCTCGCGGACTGGGAGTTCGTGGTGGGGTACGAGACCGACGACCTCGAACGTTTCTCGGAGCTGGTGACGGCCCTCCGGAGCACGGCCGGCCGGCCCTATACCTGGCGGGACACCCCGATCTTCGCCGGGCGGTACGGCTCGCTCCCCGCGGTGCTCCTCGAGGTCTTCGGCGAGGCAGATCACCCATGAACGGATCCCTGTCCCCTCATCCCGGGCACCCCGATGTCCACCGACCCGACCCTGCTACGTGAGATCTGTCGCGCCCTGCTCGAGGAGAACCGGATCATGACCCTGGCGACCTGGGGACCCGAGGGTCCCTGGGCCACCCCGGTCATTTACGCCTGGGAAGCGGACACCGCGAGCCTGGCGCTCTTTTTCATGTCCCGCCTCTCGACGCGGCATGCCACGAACATTGCCGGCCACCCCCGGGCGGCCGCGGCCATCCACCCGAGCGACACCCGCCCCCTGCGCGGGCTCCAGATCGAGGGGACGGTCCGCCTGCTGCGAGCGCACGAGGCTCTCCGGGCCATCCGGGTCTACCTCCGTCGGTTCCCACGGGCCCGACGGCGCTTCTCCCTGCGGGCGGTCCTCGAGGAGCAGGGCGATCTCCGGTGCTTCCGGTTCGTCGCGGAGCGCGTCTTCATCCTCTCCGAGAAACACTTCGGATGGGGTAACCGGGTGCTGCTCGCACTCGCAGCCGAGACCGCCGCCCGGATGAATGAACCGCGATAAATTGCCCGACACGCCGTTCGTGATGGGGGCGCATGACCGATACGGGCCTGCTCTTTGTCCACCTCCTGGCCGCCGTCACCTGGATCGGCGGCAACATCCTCTTCTTTGCGGCAGCGCCGCGACTTCGGGTGAGCGGCGAGGGCGGGTCGGCCCCCCTGCGAATCCTGGGCCGGACGTTCCGGGTCCTGTCGTGGGGGGCCTTTGCCCTGCTGCTCGGCACGGGAGCCTACTTCCTGAGCGGCGGGTGGAACTGGCGCGCGTGGCCGCTGTCCCTGAAGCTGGTCCTGGTGGGGATCGTGCTGTGCTGCAAGGTCCTGCACGACTTCTGGATCGCGCCCGCGGCCGCCCGGAGACGGGGAGGCTTCTTCACCGCCGCGCTCTGGATCGGCCGGACGAACCTGATCCTCGGGATCGTGATCCTGTACCTGTCGGTCCGGCTGCGCCGGTGAGACGCCCACGGGACAGAGATGCGTGACCGGATTCTGAAGGCAAGCCGAGGCACACCGGTTGATACGACTCCGATCTGGATCATGCGCCAGGCGGGCCGATACCTCCCCGAGTACCGGGAACTCCGGGCGAAATACTCGATGGAGGAGATCTGCCGGACCCCGGAGCTCACGGTCGAGGCTACGCTCCAGCCGCTTCGGCGGTTCGATCTGGACGCGGCGATCCTCTTTTCGGATCTGCTCGTCCCGCTGTGGGGCATGGGGATTGCGTTCGACCTGGTGGAGGGACGAGGGCCCGTGCTCCAGCGCGGCCTGACTGCCAGCGAGCTCGCCGTCCTCCCCCCTCTGGACCTGGAGGAAGTCGCCTTCACCTTCGAAGCGATCCGGCTCCTGCGCCGGGCGCTGGATCGTCCGCTCATCGGTTTTACCGGCGGGCCGTTCACCTTTGCCTCGTATCTGATCGAGGGCACACCCTCCCGCGACTACCCGAAAACGCGGGCCTTTCTCCATGCCCACCCGCGGGAGTGGGAAGCACTGATGAAGCGGCTGGCGGATAATCTCGCCCGGTACCTGAAGGCCCAGATCGAGGCCGGGGCTGCGATGGTGCAGGTCTTTGATTCGTGGGTCGGCGTCCTCTCCCCGGAGGACTTTCGCGATCGGGTCAAACCCCACCTGGTTACCCAACTCGAGCAGGTAGGTGAAGCGGTCCCCCGGATCTACTTCAGCACGGCCAGCACGCATCTGTTTCCCGAGTTCGCCACGCTCCCGGCGGAGGTGATCGGGGTGGACTGGCGGGTCTCGCTTCGCGGAGCCCACGGCATCTTCGGCAACGCCTTCGCCCTGCAGGGGAACCTCGACCCCGTCTTGCTCCTCGGCAACGAGGAGGACTGCCTGGCGAAGGCGCTCCAGATCGTCGAGGACGGGCGGGACTGTGCCGGACACATTTTCAATCTCGGTCACGGCATCCTCCCCGCGACTCCGCCGGAGCGCGTGGCACGCTTGGTGGAGTGTGTCCACGAACGGGGCGCGCGGCGATGATCGGCGTCCTGATCATGGCCTACGGCACTCCGAGAAGTCGCGACGAGGTAGCGGCCTATTTCACCCACATCCGGCGGGGCCGGAAACCGACCCCCGAAGACGTGGAGGAACTTACCGAGCGGTATCAGGCCATCGGCGGCGCATCGCCGCTGTATGCGATCACCGAGACGCAGGCGAAGGCGCTGCAGTCCGTCCTCGATCGCAAAGCCCCCGCACGTTTCACGGTATATTTAGCCATGAAGCATGCACCCCCCTTCATCACCGAGGTGGTGCAGCGGATGATCCGGGACGGGGTCCCGGAGATGGTGGCCCTGGTCCTGGCGCCGCACGAGTCAGTGATGATCATCGACGATTACATGCGCTACGCCAGGGATGTCCTCGACGGGCGCCCCGACGTGAAGGTCCATGTCGTCCGGAGCTGGCACCTCAACCCGAAATATCTCTCGGCACTCGCCAAGCGCATTCAACGCGAGCTGGCCGCCTTTGTGCGGCCAGAGGCGCATGGGACGATGGTCCTCTTCACCGCGCACAGCCTCCCCGAAAAGATCCTGGCCAGGCAGGACCCGTACCCGACCCAACTCGAAGAGACCGCGCGTGCCCTTGCCAAGCGCCTCGCGCTTCCCCACTGGCGCCGGGCGTACCAGAGTGCCGGTAAGACAGCCTTTCCCTGGTTGGGGCCGGATCTAGTTGAGGTCCTCGAAGAGGTGAAAGGCGAGGGCTATTCCCAGGTCCTGGTCGTCCCCATCGGCTTCGTCGCGGATCATCTGGAGATCCTCTACGACATCGACCTCGAGGCCCAGGAAAAAGCCCGGGAGCTCGGCCTCACGCTCCGCCGTACCGAGTCGCTGAACACGGATCCCGAGCTTGTCGAAGGGCTGGCGGAAGAGGTGTTGCAGGCGACCGCCGCCGCATCTCGCTAGGCTGTGCCTGCCGTGGAGTCTTGCCGCCTAAAGGCGTGATCCCAAGAAAATCCTCTCAGGGTGGCGCCAGTGCGACGCCCGGATCCGCATGGCTGCCCAGCTCCTCGATCTCGCGGAGCGGTACGGCAGGCCGGGCCCAAAGGGAACCACCCTCCATCTACCCCTCCGTCGGGGGGAGCTTGCTGCTTTGGCCGGTCTCAGCCCGGAGACGGCCATGCGGCTCCTGAGTCAATTCCGTCAGGAAGTGCTACTCGAAGTACACGGGCGGCGCCTCATCCTCAAGTCCCCGGAGCGACTCCGGACCCCTCTCTGAGGCCTGATCTCCCGCACCCCACCAAACCAGACGCAGATCCTACAAGAGTTGCACTGTTTGCTGGCCCAGTCCGGTCCCGCAGACGGGGCAGCCCGTCCTCGGCATCGACATGATCAGGATCAGCTTTCTCGCTGACCCTCGTCATTGAAACGATATGAAACGTATGGTCTTGTCTGCGGGGGGCAGTCGGATTCTCGGACCTGATCCGGGCCGGTTGTTACACGCGAACCGCGAAAACGCCGGAGATCTCCGAATGCTGAGTTGGCTTCCCGAAAATGTCTCCACGTACGGTGGAGATATCGACTCCATTCTGTATCTGATCTACTACATCACCGGCGCCTGGTTTATCCTCACCCTCGGGGCCATCCTCCTCTTCCTCTTCCTGTATCGCCACCGAGAAGGCCGGAGGGCCACCTATGTCCACGGGAATTCCCTGACCCAGAGTGCCTGGCTCCTGGTCCCCGCGGTAATCGTCCTGGGGTTGGACCTGTGGATTGATTTTCACGGCGCACGGGTCTGGGAGGCGGTCAAGGGCCACATGCCCCCTGGCGATGTCTGGGTCCAGGTGACCGGCAAGCAGTTCAACTGGGAGATCCTCTATCCTGGGCCGGACGGGCAGTTCGGGACGGCGGATGATTTTCAATTGGACAACGAGTTACACGTTCCCGTCGGCAAGCTCGTGCGCGTGACCCTGAAATCGAAGGATGTGATCCACAGCTTCTTCCTCCCCAACCTGCGCCTGAAGCAGGATGTCGTGCCGGGCCGAGAGATCGAGGGCTGGTTTGAGGCGACCAAGCCTGGGGTGTACGAAATTCCTTGTGCTGAGCTGTGCGGATTCGGGCACTCCGGCATGTTGGGGCACCTCACCGTCCACTCTGCCGACGATTACGAGGCATGGCTGAAGCGCACCTGGCCCTCCCCGCAGAGCAGCAGCGCTCGGCTGTCAGCAATCAGCGGTCAGCCGAAGGATAGAAGGCCGTGAGCGAGTCCATCAAGCCCCATGCCCATCACGAGGCGCTGGGCCTCTGGCGCACGTATGTCTTCTCCACAGATCATAAGACGATCGCCAAGCAGTACCTCGCCATCGGGCTCTTCTGGGCCATCGTGGGGGGCCTGCTGGCCTATGTGATGCGGTGGCAACTGGCGTATCCTGACACGGCGGTGCCGGGGTTCGGCTGGGTACCCGAGCCCTCCATGGTCGGGGGCATCGTGCCCCCCGAGTTTTACAACATGGTGGTGACGATGCATGGCACGATCATGGTCTTCTTCGTCGCCATGCCCATTCTCTTGGGAGCGTTCGGCAACTTTCTCATCCCCCTCATGATCGGCGCCCGGGACATGGCCTTCCCCCGACTCAACATGCTCTCTGTCTGGACTCTGGCCCTGTCCTCCCTCGTGCTCCTCATTTCCTTCTTCGTCCCCGGTGGCGCCGCGGCCTCGGGTTGGACCGCCTATCCGCCCCTTTCCGCCAAAGCGATCTACACGGGGGTGGAGTGGGGACAG
>Ga0209431_10002207_pt1 | contig 15901 bp, 15 predicted proteins | sample RifCSP13_3_FD_184021 | JGI IMG/M metagenome (GOLD analysis project Ga0209431, IMG submission 184021) | Soil microbial communities from Rifle, Colorado - Rifle CSP2_sed 13_3 (SPAdes) (version 2) | ecosystem: Environmental > Terrestrial > Deep subsurface > Rock core/Sediment | place: Rifle...
GAGGCTTTGAACAATAAAACTGTTTTGATCACCGGCGCAGCTCGCCGCCTCGGGCGACTCTTTGCCCTTGCCTGCGCCACTGCCGGTGCAGATGTCGTCATCCATCATGCCCATTCGGATTCCGATGCCCAGACACTACACGACGAAATTAAGGGGCTCGGCCGGCAGGCATGGGTCCACCAGGCGGACTTGAGCGACTCAGACCAGGCCCAAAGCCTGATTCCCCTCATCAACCGGGCCACCCCGGTTCATTTCCTCATCAATAACGCCGCGATATTCGAATCTTTGACCTTCGACTCGGCCTCCATCGAAGACTGGGACAGCCACATCGCCCTTAACCTGACCGCGCCCTTCCTGCTCAGCCAAGCCTTTGCCAGACAGGCAGAGGATGGTGCCCGTATTGTCAACATCCTCGATTGGCGCGCCCTGCGCCCCGGTGCGGACCGCTTCCCTTACACGATCAGCAAATCCGCACTCGCGGCTATGACCAGATCAATGGCAGTTGGCCTTGCGCCAAAGATCACCGTCAACGGGCTGGCGCTTGGCGCCATCCTGCCTCCGGCAGATGGAAATGTAAACCCCGATATCACCAGGAACATCCCCATGAAACGCTGGGCACAATCAGGCGAAGTCGAACAAGCCCTGCTGTTTCTCCTCACTGCTCCCGCTTTTATCACTGGTGAGATTATTCACGTAGATGGCGGCAGGCATTTGGTTTAAATAATCATGATCGGCATAATTATCTGACTCAATTGCCTACACGCAAATTAGAAGGAACCTGCAACATGGACAAAGTCATCATCAAGAACCTGCTCGCCCGCGGCATCATCGGCGTCAATGATTGGGAACGCAAACGCGCCCAGAATATTTTGATCAACCTCACCCTCTACACGGATACGCGTCATGCAGGCGAGACGGATGACATCGCCGACTGCGTGGATTACACGAAAATATCGAAGAAACTATTGGCTCACGCCGAAAGTGTGAACCGATTCACAGTCGAAGCCCTCGCCAACGATCTTGCAAAACTCTGTCTGGAGGAAAAAGGCGTGGAAAAGGCAATCGTGCGCGTGGAGAAGCCGGGCGCAGTGCGCTTCGCCGAATCCGTCGGTGTGGAGGTTGAGCGACCCCGCCATGAGTGAAGTCCATTTGGCATATTTGAATCTTGGGTCGAACATCCAGCCTGAGACTAATTTGCCGAAGGCTGTGGAATTGTTATCGCACCACGGAGAAATTACCACCCTGTCAAACGTCTGGGAATCGGAGGCGGTTGGCACGCAGGGACCCAACTACCTGAACGTTTGTCTGTGTTTTCGATCGGAATATTTGGTTTGGGAATTAAAGGATAAGGTCATTCACCCCATTGAAGAATCGCTCGGGCGCAAAAGAAGCCAGGATAAATTCGCCGCGCGCACCATGGACATTGATATCGTGCTGTTTGACGACCAGCCGGTGAACGAGGCGATATGGGAACTTGCCTATATTGTGATTCCGTTGGCGGAAATTCACCCCGGGTATCGAATTCCAGGTTCCGGTAAATCGATCGGCGAAATAGCAACGCGCCTCCGCCGGGAGGTGTGGCTGGAGATGCGTCGGGGTGTATTGGGCTGATCGAAGAGAAGCAGGTTGGAGCTTAAAATTGAAGCGGCTTTGATCCTCTCGAAATATTTTCCAGGAATTCCTGTCTCGTCGCCAGGCGGGCGCGGAAGGAACCCAGCATGGCGGATGTGGTCATCCGGGCATCGTGTTTTTTAACGCCCCGCATCATCGAACACAGGTGCATCGCCTCCACAACCACCGCAACCCCCTGAGGCTCCAGGGTCTCCTGAAGAAAGTCGGCGATCTGTCGGGTCATCCGCTCCTGGATCTGCAATCTGCGCGCGTACATATCCACAATGCGCGGGATTTTCGAAAGACCGATGACTTTGCCTGCGGGAATATATGCCACATGAGCGCGTCCGATGAAAGGCAGCATGTGATGTTCACATAAACTATAAAATTCGATATCACGGACGATGACCATTTCATCGTAATTGATATTGAATAATGCCCCATTGACGATTCTTGCCGGCTCCTCCTTGTAACCGCTCAACAGCTCCGCGTACATGCGCGCGACTCGATCCGGTGTATTTTTCAACCCCTCCCTTTCCGGATCCTCCCCCACTACCTGTAACAATCCACGGATGAGCTTCCTTGCGGCATCCAAATCCATACCGGCGAAACGATCTTCGCTCTCCATTCGTTTTACTCTCCTTCATAATCCAGCTCGACGAAATCTGTCGGGCTGGCAGTCTGTCACAAATTTTTAACCGACCACGGGTTCGATCAAACCATAGGTGCCATTGCGCCTGCGATATAGGACCTGGATCGAGTTCTTCTCTGCATTAAAAAAAACAAAGAAGTTATCGTGTCCCAACAGGCGCATATGCTCGACAGCCTCGTCTTCATTCATGGGCAGCACGATAAACCTTTTGCGTTTTGCGATCAGAGGCAGCAGTTCACCGGTTTCATCAACGGGCAAATCCTCTTCGAGTGCCTCGGCCGCCGAACGGCCATCGCCTCTCCCGTGGTGATGTTTACCCTTATACCGGTCGACCTGCCTCTGCATTTTTTCAAGGGCGGCATCAAACGCAGCATGCAATTCATCCGACCGTTCCTCCGTCCGCAGAATAAATCCCTTGCCCCGGACGGTAATCTGCGCCGCCTGTCGATCATTTGCATTCCGTGCCGATTTTTCGTGAGATAACTCCACGAATATTTCATCAATTTCCTGAAGATACCGTTCAAGTTTGGCGGTTTTTTTCTCTATGTACTCACGGGTATTCTCCGTCAACCGCATGTTTCGAGCCTGGACTTCAGTTCTGTTCGCCATGGTCATACCTCCTGAAAAGGATATCAACCATCCAAAACGGATGGTTGTCAAACGCGATTCAGATCATGATGTGAAAGTGCACGCGCGATCGTCAACGCAAAAACTTCAGCCGCTCCCGCGGAAAGCAACACCTCACTAGCGGAGGAAATCGTGGATCCCGTGGTGGCGACATCGTCCATCAACAGGATTTTCCTTCGATTCACAGCCTTCGGGTCAGCCTGGTAGGCACGCCTGACATTTTCCCTCCTTTCGGAAATCGATAAACCAACCTGGGAGCGCGTCTCACGAGTTTTCCACAATGCACGCGGGGAATAAGCCATGCCAAGTTCATAAGCAAGAGGTTTCGCAACCAGTCCAACTTGATTATATCCCCTCTCTTGATAACGTCTTTTACCCAACGGAATTGGAATCAGTAGATCGGGATGCCAATCAAGTTTCTGCACAAAATCCGCCATTTGAATTGCGAGCGAATCACCCAAGCCGATGTTTCGCCGATATTTCAATGTATGAAGTGCGTTCTGAACAGGGGAATCAAAAACCGCCCAGGAGCGCATCATACGATACGCAGGCGGTTTTGAGTCACACTTTTCACACAAATCCAATCCACTTGTCGGGATTCCACAAGTTCTGCAAAAAGGCTCTTTAATTCGCGGAATTCGTCCTTGACAATTCAGACACCAGCGCGAACCGGTTTTTCCGCACCCAGCGCACACAGGCGGAAAAAGCACATCCAACCCGGTCCATGTCAACCGATATAAGCGATACGACCAGGGTATTATTCTCACAGAAAATTACTTAAATTTTATAATGCATTCGCAATCTGCAGGGCTGCAGGTGTCAGGATAATGATCATGATCGATGGGAAAATCAATAACGCCATTGGGATGATCATCTTGACCGGCGCCTTGTGCGCCTGTTCCTCGGCGTATTGACGGCGTTTCACCCGCATCTGGTCCGATTGAATGCGCAAAACTTTAGCCATACTCACACCCAGTTGTTCACTTTGAATAATCGCGGCGACAAAACTGGTCATCTCGGGGAGTCCCAGCCGGTCGGACATATCCTTTAATGCATCCCGACGAACCTTTCCAAGCTGGACTTCCCGAATGGTTCTAGCAAATGCGAGCGACAATTCGTTTTCCCACTTATCGCTCACCTTTGACATTGCCGCATCGAAACCAAGGCCGGCCTCAACACAGATTGTAAGAAGGTCAATGGCGTCCGGCATGGCTTTACGCACTTCAGATTGACGTCTTGTAATCCGACTGGTAAGCAGGAGATGAGGAAGAAAAAATCCAAAAAAAGCAGCTCCACCAATGTACAAAAAATTGTTGCTCGAATTCGAAGGTGGAGAAATTAACACAACGGCAACCAAAAAGCCGCCCAAAACAACAGCAAGAATAAACCGGATCGCAAGAAACGTGGGAGCATCAACCGGCCAGGGGTTTCCAGCCAATTCAAGCCGCCGGGCAGTCTCCTGAATTGCCTTTTGTGGTGTGAACCGCGCCGAAATTTCCCCCAAACGCCGAATAACAGGAATAATCACACGTTCACTAAAGGGTTGGGACAGTTCAATCTCTTCCAGAGAGACCACGTCACCTCGCTGGATAAATTCCGCAAGCCTTGCCTGCAACGGATCATCTTCCTCACCGGAGGCGGAATTTTGCCGAAGACTAATTACCACGACAGCGACTGCTGCAATCAGGACTACGATACCAAAAATAATTAAGCCCATACTACACCTCGATATCCGCAATCTTCATCATCACAAAGTAGCCGGAGGCAATCATTGCGACAATAGTTACGACTGCGATGATGCCGCACATTGGTTGAGGCAGATTTGCACTGTCATCAAAAAAACTTCCAATATATTCGGGGCTGACAAACCAGAGCGCAAGGCTTAGGAACACTGGAATCAGTGATAATACCGTTCCCGATGTTCGGACGGAGGCTGTCATGACCCGGATTTCGCCTTTGATTCGCACGCGCTCACGAATCGTAAAGGAGATCGTATCAAGGATTTCAGAAAGGTTTCCACCCACTTCTCTTTGAACATTGATCGCGGTAACAACAAAATCCAAGTCATCGCTGGGAATTCTGCGGAGCAGGTTATCCAGCGCCTTCTCCATGGGTATGCCTATCTGCATCTCCTGAACAAGACGGCGAAACTCATCCGAAATCGGTGAGGGCAATTCTCGGCTAACCGCCTCCATCGCCTGCATGACTGAATACCCGGCCCGAAGACCATTAACCATCAAGTTCAACATGTCCGATAACTGGTCGTTGAATTTGGTCAGGCGAACTGCCTGTTGCCGTTTAACGTAAAACCGCGGAATGAAAAAGCCAATAATCGCTCCGATGACCGCTGAAACCCAAATTGGCTGCAACAACCAGGCGAGAAACCCTGTCAAAATCGTGGCCATGAAAACCAATGCATAATATTCTGCCACTTTTAATTTAAGATCCGCCCTGGCAAGTTCCCGTGCAACTCTATCCCCGCGCGATGAACCGGATACCCGTCGGTTCAGCCATTCGGTAAGAACCGACCTGCCCGATTCACCTTGCCCACCATCCTTCCTTTCGTCTTCGAGGTAACGGCCAAGACGATCTTCGACCAGGGAGCGCTCGCTGGAAACAGCAACAACCGCCCCTATGATCAAGAGAACGAGAAGCAAGACACCACCGCCTAACAGGATAATCGGATTCATCGTAATTTACCTTCTTGATACCAATTAATAACGCCGCCTCTCACCAATTCCAAAGATAGACGGGGGCAGATTGATGCCGGCCGCTTCTATTTTATCCATAAACTTTGGTCTCAAGCCGGTAGGCCTGAGCCGCCCAATGACCTGGCCGTTTTCAATGCCAGATTGTTCAAAAACAAAAATATCCGTCATGGTGATTACTTCACCTTCCATGCCGCTCACTTCTGTAATATTTGTCACCTTGCGTGTCCCATCTCTCATTCGCTCCTGGTGGCAGATTACATCAACAGCGGAGGAGATCTGTTCGCGAATTGCCTTTGCGGGCAAATCCATGCCCGCCATTAATGTCATCGTTTCCAAGCGGGACACTGTATCGCGCGGGCTGTTGGAGTGAAGGGTTGTCATTGACCCATCATGACCTGTATTCATCGCCTGCAGCATATCCAGTGCAGCCTCATCACGAATTTCACCCACAACAATTCGCTCCGGGCGCATACGAAGTGCATTAATGACCAATTGCCGAATGGTAATTTCACCACGTCCTTCAATATTGGGCGGCCGGGATTCGAGGGTGACAACATGCTCCTGACGCAACTGCAATTCCGCCGCGTTTTCGATCGTGATAATTCGTTCATCTGACGGAATAAAACTGGAAAGAATGTTCAACAAGGTTGTCTTTCCTGAACCGGTGCCCCCCGAGATAACCACATTCAATCTCGCTTCCACGCAGGCCTTCATGAACTGTACTGCTTCCGGCGTCACAGAACCAAATTGAATTAATTGATCAACAGTGATGGGATTTCGCGAGAACTTACGAATCGTCAGAACAGGTCCCACCAGGGAGATTGGCGGAATTACAGCATTGACACGCGAACCATCAGGGAGGCGCGCATCCACATAGGGACTCGATTCATCGATGCGGCGTCCAAGAGGAGCCACGATACGATCAATGATTCGCATAACGTGATCATTATTTTCAAACGTGACCGGCACCCGATGGACTTTGCCCTTACGTTCAATGTATATATTTTTCGCACCATTCACCATTATTTCCGTGATCGTATCGTCTTCCAGCAAGGGCTGGAGGGGTCCAAAGCCAAGGATTTCAGCAGCAATTTGCTCAAATAAACGGGCCCGCTCAGGACGCGACAAGACGATATTCTCTTCCGCAAGAATTTGCTCGAACAGGTCTTGTATAGTCCGTCGGACATCATCCGTCCTGGATATATCCATGGAAGGATCCAACTCCGAAAGCAGTTTATTTTGAACCCGGGTCTTCAAGTCAAAATAGGATCCTGCTTGCGGGGAGGTAATTGGGGCATTAACTCTCCTGGCCTGCAAGGAGGACAGGCGGGAACCCTCGCCACCCGAATTATCAGGTGGTAGCCCGCCGGAGGAAGAACCTCCCTGACCTTGTTCAATTCGTTTTAAAAGTGACATTTTTCACCTGCTACCAAATAATCTTTACCTTCTGACCAACCGATCCGCTTCACTCCTGGAATCGACGGCAGTCACCCGTGCACGGACACTTTCAGCCAGGGAAAATATTCCACGCGCTGATGGATGATTCCTGCCATCCAACACAAAAGGCACACCGCGGTTTACGGCCTTTGTAACCACTTGATCGTCCAACGGGATGACCAAGGCGACTTCCTGTTTCAAATTTTCAGCAACCCGTTCGGGTGTTATATTAATTCGTTTATCAAAACGGTTCATCACAAAAAGGATACGCTCTCTATCAATTCCAAGGGTTTGCGAGAGATCAAGAAACAACCGGCAGCTTTTGATCGCAGGGATGTCCTGTGTTGTAACCAATACGATTAAGTCACTCACATCAATCGCAGCCAGGGTTGCATCCGTCAGATATGTGGACGTGTCAACGATCACATATGAATATAGGTAACGCAAATATTCCAAAACCTTTGCAAATTGCGCGCTGGTGACTTTCTCGGCGTATTCGGGCCTGCTGGGGGCTGCAAGGATATGCAACCCACTAGCGGCATGTTTAACCATTACTTCCTCGACAATTTCAGGATCAAGTTCCTCCGCCCGCGGAGCAAGATCTGCAATTGTATTCTTGCCTTGCTCGTTTACGAAGACTGCGACGTCCCCAAATTGAAGATTACCATCCACCAATACAACCCGTGTGTCTTCATTGTTCAAAGTGATTGCAAGATTAACTGCCAAGGTGGTACATCCAGCTCCCCCTTTCGGGCTGTAGACTGTGACAATTTTACCCTTCACTGCTCCTAAACCAAATGAGACTCCACCAACACCACCGAGCGCAGGTGTCGCTGCCAGAACCTGCACGTTTTTAGTGCGTTCAGTCTGCGCCATCGCCCCTGCGCGACGGATGGCGGAGATCAATTCATCCCCCATGGGTGGTTTTGTGAGAAAATCACGCGCCCCCACCAACATGGCTTTGCGCATGTAATTTTGATCATTCTGCACAGAAAGAATAACAACCTGAACAGAGGGCTGCTTTGTGCGAATTAATTCAGTCGCTGTTATCCCATCCATATCAGGCATGTTGATATCCATTAAAACCACGTCCGGATTCAACTCCTGAGATAGCTGAATGGCTTCCTTACCTGTACGTGCGACGCCGACAACATCCACATCAGATTCGAATTGAAGGAGCTTCCGAACATTTTCCCTTGTTTCGGAAACATCATCAACAACCATCACTCGAATTTTCTCACCCGAAGACATAATGGGATTTTCCTCGCAAGCACCAGTCTGCAATCACGCTATTGCTGGGGTTGAGTAGAAATGATGTCATTTGGCAAATTCGGCGGAAACAGGATGTCAATGCGTGGTTGTGTGCCGTAGGGTAATTTTGATGGAAGGGAAATGTTGTATTGAGTTAATAGACTTGTAAGAGTAGCCGCCTGCGCATCGAAACGAGACGAGTCATTGGGGTTACGAAGCGTTAATGACAACAAGGCACCGCTATGCACGAAATAATTCAATGAGATGGAATCCTGAGGATTCACCATCAACGTGATTATGTCAGGAGCAGCCTGCTGTTGCGCCTGAGCGGGCGATGGAGTTACATTGGGATCCACGGAAGGCGCCTGTAACGCAAAATTCCCAAGCTTCATAACGACGATATCCTGTAATATCATCTGGCATACCAACCGCGGCCGTTGCGCTTCTGATGGAACGGCATAGAAGGGTTGTTGCAGCGTGGGATCGAGCTCAACCCTGCCCTGGCGCGAGGAGTCTAAGCCTGAAACTGCCGATACGGATAGGATCGGCAATGTCTCGGGTAAAAACCCTGTACCCGTCAGGACGGATGTGAAATTGGGGAGTACACTTTGGAAGCCGGGGTCGATGTCAACGAAAATCATACAGGCATTTACGTTGACGTGTGCACCATCATTAACCCCATACGCAACAGTCGCCAAACGATTCGTGGGGACGGATGCCGCCACCATACCCGAGGGGATTTGGACAGCCCATGCCGGACCAGAAATCTCAACCGGACCCGATCCAACCATTGACGATGTGATAATGACACCCTGCTCAAGGGAAAACCTTGTCGTTTGCCCTATCAAATTTGTTTCTTCGCCTACCGTGAACTCAACTTCAGCAACATTCTCAGGTGGTATGGCAAGTTTACCGAGCATCTCCTCGGTTATCGTTGTACCCTGTGGAATATTTTGAGCAGCAAAATAGATCTCGGTCAAAGCGGATTCCGTTGGCTGGACCACCTGAGGACTAAATTGTGTTAAGACCACAAAAAGCAGGCCCAATCCAACGACAACAATCAAAACAAGGAAAATAAGCAATCGTCCGCGACGCATAGAGTAAGTCTCCTCTCTCTAATTCTCTGCCCAAGGCAGAATTTTTTAATTATTATACAGTATAAACCCAAATCAATTATGTTAATTTGGTATAAAAAGTGGACTCCGCCATCCCTCAGAGACCTTTTAGCGGCACTTCCATAAGCGGAAAATTGGGCGAACAACATATCGAACGGGGTAAAATCGGGCAAACTGGCAGGAATCGACCTACAGACTTGTTATTTCGGAATTTTAAGAGCAGCACTGAAAACCTACGAATGTGCTGAAACCGCGAAGGAGATTCGTGTACCTTTTCCAATGGCGCTGTCAACCTCAAAGCTTCCACCAAGCATTTCTGCCCTCTCACGAATCAATTTCAGCCCGAGGCTATTCCCATGGAGTACCGATTCTGAATCAAATCCCTTGCCATTATCGTCTACGCTGACTCGGATTCGATCCTCACCCATATCCAACAATACTTTTATTGTTGTAGCCTGACTGTGTCTCGCTGCATTCCCGAGTAACTCCTGAATCGCACGGAAGAGCATGATCTCAAGATAAGGCTCGATCCGTCGCTCATTCCCGGTCACCGTTACATTGACATCAAGACCGGTCTGTTCCTTGAAGGCGTCACCGTACCGGCGAACTGTCGGCACCAGTCCCAAATCATCCAGCATCATTGGGCGTAACTCAAAGATGAAATTTCGCACCTTCTGGAAAGTGCCCATCGCGGAGGATTTCAAATTACTCAACTCATCACGAGCCTGTCCAATATCCACATCCATTAACCGCATGGCAATTTCCGTTTGAAGAATAAAATTGGACAAAGCCTGGGCGGGCCCATCGTGCATTTGCCTCGAAAGGCGCTGTCTTTCAGTTTCCTGGGCATTGACCAACATCTCGACACTTGCAAGCGGACTCTTGACCCCTCCCCCCGATGGGTTTGAAACCGAACCGCTCGCTCCTCCGCGAACTCGTTCAAGAGTTGACTTGAACCGTTCCAGGTGGGATTTTTCACTTTGCAATTTTTCCAATTGCCCACGCATGACAAACAACCGTTGCTGGGCATCCAGTGCAGAATCGTACGACGTTTTAAGTTCCTGTTGAGGAATTTTGTCCAATTGGTTTTGAACTTGTTGTAAATGAGTTGTTATCGCTGCATTACGCTGGGACAGCTTTGCCACCTCCCCCAGGCTCTGCTCGATCATTAAAGTTATTTCCCGAAGAGACTTCGTGGTTTCATCGAGTTCCACTTGAATATCCAACTCGCCAATTGCAGATGGTTCCATCTCGAAGGCCATGATTTACTCCTGAGCTTTCACAGGGGAGGAGTTTTGAAGTTTGACCCACCCGCGTTTCAATGCATATACCACCGCCTGGGTCCGATCTTCAACCCCGAATTTTCGCAAGATGGACGTAACGTGATTTTTAACGGTTTGATGACTAATTCCCAGGAGCCCTGCGATCTCCTTGTTACTCATACCGCGTACGACGCAAGACAACACTTCCATCTCGCGATCAGACAACGGATGAAATGGCGAACCAGGTTCGCTGTAAGAACGTCTCGCACCCTCCATTTGCTCGTCAATCCAATGATCCAATTCCCGGCGGTTAAATACATTCCCAGCCACGGCGTATTTACCGTCTGCAACAGCACGGATTGTCCGGGCAAGAACATCGGGTTCGATATCCTTCGCGCAATAGCCAATTGCACCCGCTAAAATGGCATGGATGGCCTGCTCGACATCATCATAACCCGTCAGGAGAACCACCCGTGTATGAAGATGATCCGTGGTCACCTGGTGAGTTACTTGTTGACCGTTCAACCCGGGCATATTTACATCCAACACCGCAACTTGTGGCTTGAGCGATCGAATCAATTCAATCGCCTCATTCCCATCTGCGGCTTGAGCGATGATCCGGAAATCCTTCTCAAGCGAAAGTGCGTCCACAACCCCCTGGCGAAAGAGCGGGTGATCGTCTGCAATCAGCAGTGTTATTTCATTCATCTCGGACCTTTTCCCTGTAGGATTCTCGGAATTAGTATAGCACAGGTATGACCTGCAAGCAATTTACCCTGTTTACATACACATTTCAATTTCGTATTAGGCTTATCGCCACAGATATACGTGCATATTGTTTTCAAAGTCAATTGGACCGGGCTCCCCACCTCCCACGAAAAGGGAATTTCGTTGTGCAGGAAGATTGGGATAATCATTCAAGAAAACGATCAGGTAATCCGCAGATCTGAAATTTAGATAATCTGCCAACTGCTTTTCATCACGGATGAATGGGATAACTTCCGGTGTGATCAAACCAGCCAGGTCGATGACCGGGTTGGGAACAAAATACCCCAATGCCCCGATATCATGGACTGCCAAAAGCGCATCTGCCGGCACGTTTTGACCCACCCATTTCGCCGTGGCGACCATTTGGCTTTCGATCCAGAAAACATCATAGGCATTTTGGCGTGCACCGATCACACCAAAAAGGAGACACAAGACCCCGGTCAGGCTCCGCCACAGCAGGGAAATTCGATCCGCCTTCAACCCATGAATGGACTCGATCAACCCCAATAATCCCCAAAAATATAGGATCGGTAAAACTGGAATGATATACCTTCCATGCTGGTAGGCGGGCATGCGCATGAAATACATACCGACATAACCAAACGACCAAATAATACCCGCCAATGCCCCCCAGTTTCGCTCCTGCATTGTTCTTTTCATCCAAATCAAAACCCCGGGCAGCAAGACAATGAAAGGACTGGCGATCATGGGGTAAAGGTAATCCAGGATTCGTTCCGAGATGGGTTTTGCCAACCAGGAAGCATGATATTCCGCCTGTTTGGCATAAAATGTGTTCGGCATCGGGTTTCCTGATAAAGCCAAATTGAACAATAAATAGGGAAAGAACAGCGCCCCAAACCCGATCAGGATTCTCAACAGAGCTCTGCCCTTTACAGCGGCAGAGTCCTCAGAAAGTAAAACGGTGAAAATAATCGGACCGAGCAGGGTCAAACCATCGGGACGGACCCAGACACTTAGCCCGGCGAGCAGACCCAGGGTCAGGTAACGATGCGTGCCCTTGAGCAGGGATGTCAGAAGAACAAAGGCAAGGTATCCGTGCAAAAGAGTTTCCATTCCGGAAACAGCAGACCAGGTAAGTTGCCAGGCCAGAATGAAAAACAAACCAACCCAGGGAACGCGCGGTGCATATGACCCAGCCAATTGTCGAGCCATATTCTCAGCATGTATTCCAAGGAATGTAAGAATTAACCATCCCAGAAAAAACGTCCACAGATAGGGAGCAAGGTTCAAAAGGAATCCAAGGGAGAGCAGGAAAGTCCATAATGGGGACGTCGAACCGGCAGATTGTTCCCCAAGGCGGAACGCCCATTCGCCATGTTGCGCGAAATTTCGTGCGTAGGCTAGATGAATCCATGTATCATCCAACGGAAACCCAACGCGAAACGTCATTGCACTCACAAGAATATAAAAGCCAATTGCAAGCAAGGCTGCAACAGCAATCACGATTCGAAAATCAACGCGCGGTTTCAATGCGGAATAAACGTGCGCCATTCACTTCTCCCAAATAGGCAAATGAGGAATGATCGTGCGGGTGATCATATAGATCGTCAATACCATCAAACGTGCCCCCCTCTTCAAGAACGAGATATCCGGCATTGTATTTTTTTGCGACCGTCAAAATAGTCGACTCATCACCATAAGGAAGGGAAATCGATGATCGACCCGAAGCAATAAAATAACCCGGCGGATTTCGGACGATCACGACATCGCTTGAATTGATTCCGTTTTCGACCAGCATCTCCTCCACGGACGGATAAATAACATCGTCCTTTGCCCACCCATTGGCGATGACGCGAAGGTTTACAAGATAACCCGTCATGATCACAGCCAGCATTACAAGCATGCCGTGTAAAAAGACGGGGGCAGCTCGGTCTTTGAACCAAGCTCGCCCACGTGCCCAGGCGATCATCGATTCCAGCCCAATAGGCGCCGCGACCCACCACATCGGCTGGAACGCCGCGCCCGCATGGAAGAAGCTCCCACGCGAACCGGCAAATGGGAAAATGAACGTCATTACAATGAACAGGATGATCCAACCCACCATCGCGAGTTTTGCACGTACATCGCGCTGTAAATTGACCAATCCCATTAAGATAAAGGGGAAGAGAAAAATCTCACCCTGTGCGGCAAAGGTATTGCCAAGATTGGAGGATAATGCCGACATGCGGTCTTGAATCGCAGCAGCCCAACCCGCCTCCAAAAACCCTTCCCGGGTTAATGCTTCAGGTGGATAGATAAAGGTCTCGTTGTAATTCTGCAGCCAAAGAAGGCGACCTCCTCCGGGAGTCATGAATGAATCAAATAGAATAAGGTTGCGATAATGCCACGGACCCATCACGACCAAATAACCGAGAATTGCCAGAGATCCTGCGGGAACGATTAATGGTACCCATTGTTTGATTGTAATCCCCGACCCATCGGCAGGATGTGCGAATTTCCACATGACAGTCAGCCCGGCAAGCCCAAGCCATAACAATCCATCACTACGCGAGAGGGACAATAATCCAGCCAGCACGCCGAGGACAAGCGGAATCCATTTTTGATTACGCGGGACGCACAGCAAAAAGGTGGCGCCAAGGATCATATAAATACCGTAATTATCGGGCACAGGCATGAAAGGCGAATAATACATTGAAAAAATCGAAAGCAGACCCGACACCAGCGCGAGGAGCCGATTCCTTGAGATATCGAAGGCGAGTGCCGCTGTCCATAACGGAACACAGGCTGAAAGGAAAATGAACGGAGCCCGGCCTGCGGCATAGGTTGTTTGACCCGCCATCCACATTCCGATTGCGGAAATCATGGAAGCGAGGGGCATCCAATAGGTATGAGAAGGGTTTGGCAGGCTCTGAGGGTCGCTCAGGTAATTCCAGATATAAGGTTCATTGAAGCCTTTTCCTGTGGCAAGTTGAATGCCACCGGCAAAATAATAATCAGCGTCCATGTAGCCTGGCAGGGATTGAAAACGGGATACAGCAAACGGCATCAGCAATCCAATAAAAAACAGAAAGGTGTAATGCCGCCAGTTCATGCAATGTCTCCGATTTGATCGAACCACGTACGCCGAGAGCGGACTGCCCACCAGCGCATCCAATATAAACCAATTACTGCAGCCGCTGGTGGAAGTACAGTCAGAAGATCCTTGAAAACTTCACCGCCATTGAGGAACGTTAATCCATACAATCCAAACGGGACAAAAAACATCACCACCAATACCGATGAAGCCGCCAGGGTACGGTTTCGATTCCAACGTTCCCACACCAGCGTAAGGATAAAAATTGCGGGAAGAATCAAAACCACGTGGTTGGAAGGAAAAATGGCGAACCCGAGTAGAGGAGTCACTGCAAGGGATAGGCAGGCGGTCCAGACCACGCGGCGAAAGTGAGCCCTGGCCGACCCAATCCACTCAATAAGAACAAGCGGTCCCAGTAATGCTGAAGCAATCAAACCAAGTGGTAACGTGGAATTCGGGAATAGGCTCGAAAGGAAGTGGGAAAAATTAAGGTTTCCCGCTTTATACCAGACAGACAAAACCGCACGAACGTACGGAAGTCCCCAACCCTGGTTGGCAAGAAAAGAAACCACGAATAATACGAAGAACGACATACCAAACCCCACCAACACCCCCCAACGCCGGTTTGCAACAACCAGGATTACGATAAAAAGGAAAAACAGTCCGGATACCTCCCATTGATACGCAATAAAAACCAGGAGTCCGCCTGCGAGTTCATCGTTGAAGGATCGTAACGCCAGAAGGATACAAATGCAGAGGAAGGCAATGAAAATCGCCGGGGATCCGGAGATTAGAGAAATAACATTGAAATATCCGAACAAACCAAACCCTACTAGGGAAATATACAACCAGCGAGGGGGTTGCCAATCCGCCAGGCGAAACGCGAATAACACACTTGCGACCAGGGCTCCTTCTGCAAACACCATCCATACTGCGCGCGCAACAGGAAAACTGAAAAAACGGGCGAGGGGTGTATACAAGAGAACAATATGAAAAGGATCATTCAACACATAAGAGTACTCACTTGCGAATGCATTCCGCCCATAAACGATCTTTTGAACACGTTCTGCAATAGTCGTGCTGTAGGGTTCCACCTGCTCAACGAGGAAAGCCCGTGCCCCGCTCCATCGAAGGTAGAGCCATTCACCGCCAGGCAATATTTCCGCAAGAAAAATGTTCAACGCAAATAAAATGGCCAGCCCAAACAGGATAAAAACAAGCAGGCGGATTTCCTCTGCGCTGAGAAACCTTCGTGATTTGCGAATATCCTGAAATGACATTCTTATTTGATCACATATCGATAAATGGGACGCGTCGGCGCGTTGCGCGCAACTTCTTTGAATCCCGCTTTTTCGAAGGCAGAGGCGGTTCCCGTAAAGGCAAACGGTGCCGGGATCTCCGATTTTCCATCCACCGGATACCCCTCGACGATT
>Ga0209431_10002208_pt1 | contig 15900 bp, 13 predicted proteins | sample RifCSP13_3_FD_184021 | JGI IMG/M metagenome (GOLD analysis project Ga0209431, IMG submission 184021) | Soil microbial communities from Rifle, Colorado - Rifle CSP2_sed 13_3 (SPAdes) (version 2) | ecosystem: Environmental > Terrestrial > Deep subsurface > Rock core/Sediment | place: Rifle...
GCCGGAAATAATTTACGGCAACGATGAACCGGTGTTATTGTCGCAAAAATACGTCAATATTATCCGCCATGGGAAACCGACTGAATTATTTGTCCGCTCTGACCGCTTTGCCAAAATTACTGATTCTCAATGGACGGCTTTAACCACTCGCGGCTTTGCCAAAGAATAACTCGGTAGTTGCCGAAAGCATAAGTCGTGACCTTGGGATAAAAAAGCTGCTTGGGTAAAATCAGGGCCTCCGGATTCACTACATCCACCAAGTCGTCAACAATGGTAAATTGGCCAAACTGGTAGGCATGGCTTAATCCTGCCGTATCCGGTTCAGTCCAGAGTGATTTTTCCTGAAAGACGGATGGATCAAAACCGGTATAAACCAAGGGGTAAAGATAGTTTGAGTCGTGAATGCCGGTCAAATAAACCGGCCCTGTGATATTTTGGGACTGAACAAATTTAATGGCTTCTTTCAAACCCACCGGCAAATTTGTCCGGTAAAATCGGGGGTAATTAACCAGATATTGATAACCAAAATAGACAAAGTTAATTAAATAAAGGCCGACTAGAATCTTGGGCAGCGCCCCCTTCGCTGAAGCTATGGGGGCCGCAGCAAAACTGGCCAATATTATTATCACCGGCAATAAGTAAAGCGACCTGGTGGCATGCGGAGCGTCAATGGTAATCGCCGAAGCCAAAGGCGCTAATAATAACCAAACCAGCAGCCACCAGCGCCAGGGATGTTTGGTTTTAAATAAGTAAACCAAACCCATAACGGCCAACAAAATCTCGGCAAGGTAAAAATAGCCCATATTGGGTATTTGCTGCCAAGGATGGCCGCCCCCGGTAGTTAATAAAAACCGGGGTGAAAAAGACTTTAAATAATTAGTCCCGATCACCCGGCCAAAATAAACGTATTTATTCCAGACTGTTCGGGCCAGAAGCGGATTTTTATCATAAACTGCCGTTCGCGTTTGGTTGTAATAATCAATTGTTGCCGGATCGGAAAAGACGGTGACATTGGCTTTTTGAGCCGAAACTGCCCAAAGACTAACAAACATAAAACCAAAAGCGGCAATAAACAAAATTGAGGGAATAATTTTTGGCTTAAGCCAAATCATTACCGCCGCAAAAAATAAAGGAATAAAAATCAAGCTGGAAGAATAGGTTAAACCAGACAATAGCCAAAATAAATAGCCCCCCCAGCGCTTTTTTAATAGTAACCACAAACCGACAAGGAAAAGAGACAGGGCTAAATTAGCTTCAAAGCCTATCCGGGAATAAAAAATCGCCCAGGGGTTGAAGGACATTAATGTTGCGGCGACTAAGCTGTTGGTAATTAGATACACTGCTGCCACCGCTGCCACTCCAGATAGCGCCGACCAGAAGCGGATGGAAAAATCATTCAGGCCAAAAAGTTTTACGGGCAAAATGGTAGCGTAAATATAGCCGGGCATTTTGTAGTCACCGATCGACTTGAAATTAAGCGGCCAAGCGGCCCCATGCTCATCTTTCCCGGTTTGAAGTAACGAATAGGCGTTCCAGCCAATCGCCGCTTCATCCCGGTTTAAGGCTGACGGCAGCTTATCTAAACCGGCAAAACGGACTAAGGCAGCGGCAATAATGATTACTAAAATGATTCGACGCAGATGGCTCCCTGAGGACAATCGTCCGGCAAATAATAATAAAACCGGTCATTGGTTTTAAAAAGACTCAAATCATTTAAATAAAAGGCAAAATAAAGTTCAGGCTTATAAAGTTTGGGACTAATATAAACTGGACCAGTTGGAGGTTGATCTTTAAATTGCAAGGCGATATCTTTATAAGGTTTAATCCAGGCTAAGGCCGAGCGCGACGGAAAATGATTAAAGTAGTCATGCATGTAGACTAATAAGTTAACCAGCAGCAATAAGCTGACAATCGTCTGCCAGGGCGGCTTTAATTTCGACCAGCCCAAACCGATCAGCCAGGCCAAAGGCAAAGATAAATAAATTGCTCTGGAGGCGTGGGGCACTTCATTGACTAAGGCGGCGGCCACCGGACTGATAATCAGCCAGCCAAGCATCAAACCGCCGAATCTTTTACCCATGGTTTTCCAGTTAAGCAGTCCCAGAAGCAAAAGCGGCAATTGGATTAATAAAAGCTGCCCCCCAAAACCGCTGTGGTGTCTTAAATTGGGGTCACCGGAGACAAATAAAAACTTGGGTTCGAAATGTTTTGAATAATTAATCAAATAATCTTTCAGCCAATACCAGAACCGGTGATGAATTAATTTGGAAACAAAAGAATAATCCCCGGTCATAGCTGTGACTGATTCGTTAATATAGTTAACTGAAGTTAGCAAATTATTATTGGATAATCGGTACTGTTGGCTAACCGCATAATTTGGTGATTGGGCCAACCACCAAAACCCAAGACCAATAATCGCAATCATACCAATGAGATAGGGTAACCGCTTAGCCCAAACCGGTTTACCCGCCGAAGCTTTAGCGGAGGCGGGCCATAACGATAAAACCGCGGCCAGTAAAAACGGACCGACAAGGCGCAAATTAATGTAGCTGAAAGTACCCAAAACTACTGCCAGTCCCGCCCCCAGCAGCCAGAAATAACGCCTGGACTTAACTGCTAAAACCGCCAAATAAACTGTCAACGTTAACCAAAACAAAGATAAATTCGACTCCATGCCGATGCGCGAAAAATGAATTGACCAGGGCATAATCGCCAAACTTACCAACGCCAGCCAGGGCGCGTTTGACTTGGGAGCAACCAGTTTTAAAAGTTTATAAAATACTAAGGCGGTTCCGGCAAAAGCCAGAAGTGAAGGCAATCTGACGGTTAATTCACTCACCTCTCCCTGAATAAAACCAAATAAAGTAGTCAACCAGATATAAACCGGGGCCTTATAGTCTCCGTAAGAGTAAAAAAGCGGCTGGAACCATGAATTTCCAGCCAAATCTTTACCGGTAGCAATTAAACTTCTGGCGTCCAGGCCGACCGCCGCTTCATCCCAGTAAAGACTGTTAGGGATTTGGCCAAAACGCCACAAGCGGGCAAGGATCCCCAGGATCAATAACCACATAACTTATATAATAGTATAATCTATGTTTTGGCTGATAGTCTGGGCGTTATTTACTCGCCTGCCCCAAATTATTTCCGGCACGATCCCTTTTTCCTTTGACCACGGCCGGGACTCTTTAGCAGTCTTACATTTAATCAAAACCTTCAATCCTGTTTTTATCGGCCCCTGGACCAGCATTCCCGGCTTGTTCTTTGGACCCGGCTGGTATTATTTACTCGCTCCAGCCTATCTTTTTTCCCAAGGCAGTCCGCTGGCCGGACCGATAACCATGTTTCTTTTAAGTTTGGTTGGCATTATTTTAGCCTATAAATACTTGGGTATTTTTGAGGCAATCATGCTGGCCACCGCCCCCTTATGGCTCCAGCTATCAACCGGGGCAGCTAATCCTTTTCCGATGGCTTTTATCGGCCTTTTTCTGATTATTGCTTTAAAAAGAAATCTTAATCCCTTGGTTACCGGCTTAATCTTAGGTTTGGGCTTTCATTTTTCCTCGGCTTTAGCTGTTTTTTGGCTCCTCCTGGTGCCCTTTTTCATTAAATTAAAGCGCTGGCCAAAATTGGGCTTAGGCGTGTTGATTACCTTTATTCCCCAACTTTTGTTTGAACTTAAACACAATTTCTCCCAATTTAAAGCTGTCGTTAGTTACTTTACTGCCGGTGAAAGCCAGCATTTAACTCCAGGCAAAATTGCTATCGTTACTAAGTCGGTAATAAACGAGCTTAATTTGGCAATTCTTCCTGATAACTTAGTTTTGAAAGCGATTGGCATTGCCATTTTAGGCTTAGGGTTAATTTATTTAATTGCCAAGCATAAACTTGATCGTTGGTTTTGGCAGTGGCTGGTTTTAATTATCCTTCCCACCGTTGGCTTTTGGTGGTTGCATTACAATCCCTGGTATGCCTACGGTTTAACTCCTCTGACTGTAGTTTTAGTGGCTAGCATCTTGCGGCGCCTGCCCAAACCAATCGCCTGGCTTTACTGTCTGCTGCTGATCCTGGGTTCGGTTTTAAGGAAAAACCCGGACCTGTCTACCTATAAAGCTTTTTTGCCGGCTAAAATGACGGCTTTAAATTATGTTTATGATCAGTCTGCCGGGCAACCGTTTGCTTCCTATCATTATTTGCCGGAAATCTATGATTATGCCTACCAGTATTTGTATCTTTGGCAGGCGTTTCGCGGCCGGCCGCTGCCGGTTGAGTTTTCCTACCAGCCTCAAGCACCGACTTATGTCAAGGAAAAAGCAGACTTACTCGCTAAACTACCGCCATCTTCTGGTGAGGCTCAAAAAATTTTCTTAATTATTGAAAAACCGGATAATGTTTGGCACTACCCGCTTGATTCCTGGCTTGGTCAAATCGGCTATAAAGAAGTGATCGACAAAAAAATTATTGGCCCGGAGCTGGAAGTGTGGCAGGTAGTGCGCTAGATGCTTCAAACAAGACAAACGCCGGCTCACTGTCATCAAAGTTAATTGCCTTGCCTATTTGGGTAAAACCCAGCTGGGGATTGTTTTCCTGGGTACAGACATAAAGCACGCCTTGCTGAGGGATTTTTGCCGGACACTTCTCGCCGACAAAATATAAATTGTCCAGGTAGTTAATCGAGGTAAAACCGAACTTATCCGGGTCGGTTAAAGCGGTTTGAGATTGCTGTTGCCAAACTTTCGGATCGTAAGCGTTGTAAAACAGAAAATAAATGTAGGCGGTACCGCGGGAATCGGTAATTTCCGCTTTTTGGTAATTGGGCATCAACTGATTAACTGTTTGGACCAGTTGTTTATAGCCGCCCTGCCATTCATAGGGCTGATGAACCGGGGCGTGGATAAAGTAAGCGTCTAAATAATAACCAAGATTGAAAATAAAGATTAAGGCTAAAAGCGGCCAGAGTTTCTTCCCCTTTTCCAAAATCCAACTTGCTCCCAGGGCGACAATTAAGCTTAAGGGCACGATCATTAATAAGCCTCTGATTGCTGACGGCGTTTCAAAAGTTAGGGCCGCCGGCATAGGAGCCAGCAGCAGCCATACTCCCAGCCACCAAAGGCGTTTTTTGGCTAATGCGTAAAGACCGATTAATAATAACGGCAGCTCAAAATACATCAGCTGACCGGTGTCCGGCACCCGATAGCGCGGTCGGATCGGATCGCCTGAGAAAAATAAGAAATCCGGGCTAAAGTGGGAACTGTAGCGACGAATAAAATCCAGGCCGTACTCAACCGGTTTGTTATGAAGTGCTCTGGTTAAAAATAAAGGTAAGTTTCTGGTTTCAGCGTATTTTTGCTCAAGCCTTTGGGCTACTCCTGACTGGGGGTGAAAAATTGAAATGTTTGATAACCGCTGTGAACTTTGAGGCAAAATAAATAAAATTCCTGAGATGAGAAGCAGTCCCACCAAGGGATAAATTTTCCGCTGCTTGAAAACCAAAAAGATAAACCAGAGGGGAACAAACAAACGGGCAGCGTTGTAAGTAAAGATGGCCGCAATAAAAGCCGCCAAACTTAAACGCTGTTTTTTGCTAAACCACAGATAAGTTCCCAAGGTGACAAAAAATAAAGCGACATTGGCTTCAAACGCCGCCCGGGAAAAATGAATATGCCAGGGCAAGGTGGCTAAAACCAAGGCTGACAGTAGCGCCCAAGTGATATCTTTACCGGTTTTTTTAACCAGCTCGTAAATTAGCCAAACCGTTAAGGTGCCAAAAAGAGCTGAGGGTAGTCTGACGGCAAACTCATTTAAGCCAAAGATTAAAACGCTGGGGATAGTCAGGTAAATGTAACCCGGCAGTTTCCCCTCGCCGAAAGAATGAAAAATAACCGGCAAGAATTGGCCAAACTCGTCCCGGCCGGTTTTTAAAATGGAGTAGGCGTTGTAGCCGAAAGCAGCTTCGTCGTTAACAAAGCCGGAGGGCACTTGGCCCAATTTATAAAACCTTAGAAAGGCGGCTAAAAGTAAAATCGGAATCAGCCACCAAAGCTTATTTAATTTCATAGGCGTAAAACACCGGCTGATTACTTAAATCATTAACGGTTAAGACCAAATTACCATAATTATTCAAAGGCAGGGCCGAAACCACCAAACTTCTTGGGCTTAGTTGGGCCGGCGGATTGCCAAAAGTAAGTTTATCAAAAGCCAGATATTCTCCCTGGTCTTTAGGAACAAGGCTGTTAGCCGCCTGGACTAGATTAGGATCGGTCTTTGAATAAAACCAATAATAAATCGATGGCCGGCCTAAGGCACGGGTGACATAAATTTGGTCATACTGATCATAGTGATCGTTGATAAAACTAACCAGCTCCTGGTAACCATACTGCCATTGGCCGGAATAATTAATCGGATACTGCCGCTGATAGCTGTACCAAAAGCGGCCGAACTCGAATAATAAAATTAAGGCCACTCCCATTGCTACCAATCGCCGCTTGCCCATTAAGTAAACTAGTCCGGCCGCAGCCAAAGCTATCATCGGTAGCACCAACGGCAAACTTCTTAAAGCGTGAGGTGTCGCTTTGGTTAAGGCCGCCGGTATTGGGCTTAAAACCAGCCAAAGCAGCAGCCAATTAAAGGCTGGCTTAGACGCACCATATAAATACCAGCCCCCGAGCAAAATTGCCGGCAGAAAAATTAGATAAAGCTGGCCGCTGGTTTGAATCGAGTGCCGCGGATTATTATCACCTGACAAAAATAAAAATTGGGCACTGAAATGATCGGCATAATTGGCCACGGCTAGCCCCAAGTATTGCCAATAACGATGATGCCGCAATTTGGCGATTACGCTACCGCCGTCTTCACTAATTAATAAGTTTGATTTAATTATCGGCGCTAAATCAGAAAAAGCGCTGGTTTCATAAAACCGCTGTTTGATCTCCGAGGTATTTAATTTAACCAGAAGCGGTAAGACTAAAATCACTGCCACGATCACCGCTGTTAAACTTAATTGCCACAGCTTTAAAAGCCGGCGCCAGTTTAAAAATCCCCAGCCAATACCTAAAAGCGGTACCAATACCCGGTTAGCATGATAAGCATACATTGCCGCCACTAAGGAGGTGACCGCCGGAATCAATAGTCGCTTCTGCCAAAACCAAGCGCCAAAAATTAATAAAAATAAGCCCAAATTGGCTTCAAAACCAACCCGGGAAATTAAAATATGCCAGGGCGAAATGGCTAAAAACAGCGCCGCTAAAGTGGCGATCAATTCCAGTTTTTTAGGCAAGATGGTTTTAAGAAGTAAAAACAAAAAAAGGACGCTAAGCGTACCAAAAAAGGCTGACGGGAATCTGACCGCGAACGTATTTAGTCCGAATGCAGCTACGCTGGGGACTGCTGCGTAGAAATACAAACTAGGCTTGTAGTCGCCGAATGATTCAAAGGCGGTTAAAGGGAAAGCGTTGCCATGAAAATCTTTGCCGGTTTTTAGAATGGAGTAAGCGTCATAACCTAAAGCCGCTTCCTCCCAATAGGGTGAAGGCGGATTTAATCCTAAAGCCATAAACCTTAAGGCTGCCGCCAAAAGGATTACAGCAACTATTTGGACGGTAGTTTTATTGATAGCCATAATAAAGCACCCAAAGGCAGGTACCTAAGCAATAAATAGCTGAAAAACTTTAAAGGCAAAGGGTTAATCACCATTAATTGCTCCGGCAGTTTAATCCAGGGGGTGGTATCAACTACCAGCAGCATCATGACCAAACCCATCATTAATAGTTGGATCTTAGTCGACTTAAACGGGAATAGCGCCAAAAGCGGAATTAACCATAAATGGAACGGCTGGGAGAAAATTTTGGCTGTAAAAAACATGGTTAAGAAATATATCAGTGAAATTTTGATCGCTGAGGCATAGTTTTGCGGCTGACGCCGGCCATAAATTAAAACCAAAAGAATGCTTAACGGGTAAATCAGGCTGACGACTTTTTCCGCCAGTGAAGATACTGGTCCCTGAAGTTCAAAATCGGGAGGTTGATTGCGCCGCGTTTCTGTATGAGTGAAGTAATTAACCGTTTCCACCACAAACGAAGGGAAAGCAGCGTACTTGATTCCCCTGGCATTGTTGTAAACAAACATTACCCCTAGGGAGCTGCGAAAAATTGCCAGAGGCAAACCCCAGATTAAAACAAAAGTGATTAATATTTTCTTCCAATCTTTCCCGGCAAACACGACCGCTAACGGTGCGGTCAAAAGTTTAATCGCCGTTGACAGCCAAAACAACAACCAAAACCAGAATTTTTTCGATAGATAAATTAACGCCAGGGCGTAACTGCCGATAAACAGCCAGTCAATCCCCTCGTAAAAAAAGTCCTTGGCGATTGCCGGTGCCAGGTTATAAAAAATGATTGCCAAGATTTTATTAATCGGCTTGGTTTTTAATTTTAAAATCGCCCCGGTTACAAAAACGGAAATCACTAAATCAAATAAAAATATCTGCAGCCGGTAGTTTTGGTAATAATGGCCAATATTTAAGCGATTGAGAACTTCCGGCAGATATAAAACCGGCAAGGTCGCCGGCGGATATTCATATAAATGCTGGAAATAAGGGACAATCCCGCTCGCCCACATCTCCGCGTATCTTCGATAGTCATGAAAAACGTCGGAATAGTTTGGCGGCGGATTTAATAAAATATAAATTCTGCTAATGAAAAACCCGATGATTGCCAAAATGATTAAAGCCCGCTTCATGTTTTAACGACGCGAAAAGCCACTTTTCCGTCGGGAAAATATATTTCCTTAATTATATTCTTTGCCTCTGGAGGAATGTCCTCGGGTGAACCGATCAACAAGGTGTTGGTTAAATGCCGATCGCCATCGTACTTTACTTCCCTGAATAAATATTTGATCATTGAGCCCCAAAAAACTGCCTGGGGGTCCCGATCCTGATACCAATAAGTAAACACATAGGGTTGACCATAATAACTAGTGATGATTACTTTATCTACTTTGTCTTCCCACTCGTAAGCAGTTGCCGCTACCTGCTTGTAACCATACTGCCACTGGCTAGCTGTCTCAACCGGGTAAGTAACAAAATAGTGATACAGGAAAAATCCGGCGTTAACGGCGATCGCCAGCCACAGCCAAATCTTAAAGCGTTTAATCTCGTTAATCCCTAAGGCAGTGATCATTACTAAAACCGGCAGCAGCTGGTAGGCCCGGATCGGATGGGGCACCTCAAAGCCAATCGCTGCCGGCAACGGGGCAATGATCAGCCACCAAAAGATGGCCTTCGACCACAAACTTGTCCGTTTTTTCCATAAAGTCCATAAACCTAAAAATAAAAATGGTGCAACTGTCAGCAACATTAGTCCACTTTGGTTAAGCTCGAACCGACTGGTTTCGGTTGACCCCCAAAACAGCCAAGTCGGGGAAAAATGAACCAGGTAATTTTTTACTAAAGTTACCGGGATATTGATATTTTCCTGATAAAAAATAGAAGTCATCGCAAAACGGCCGCCTTTATCGCCCAGACCGCCTATGATTATCGGGATAAGACCAATGACTGTAATAGTCGCGGCAATAACTAACCAATTTAAATTTTCCCGCTTAAATATTTTGGAACGGTAAATCCAGGTTAAGCCCAGCACCAAAACCGGCACAAAGATTTTTGGGCTTTGGTAGCTGTAAAGCGACAGAGTAAAGCTTAAGACCGAGGCTAGAAGTAAAATCGGACGCTTGGTCGCCTCTTTAAAAAACCAAATGCCGGCTAAAACCAGCATTAAGGCCAAATTGGCTTCCAGAGCCGGCCGGGAAAGCAGGATATGCCAGGGAGAAATGGCCAATAACAAGGCCGCTGTCGGGCCGCTTAAAAAATACATTATTGCCACACTAGCTATTCCGGCAACGATCGAAACCAAACGGACGGTCAATTCGCTGGCGCCAAAAAGTCCCACCACCGGCGCAGTTAAATAAATGTAGAGCGGCGCTTTGAAATCTCCAAAAGATTTAAAGCTCAAAGGTAACCTGGTGCCAAATTCATCAAGTCTTAAATGCCAAATAGTTTTGGCATTCCAACCGATAGCCGCTTCATCCCAATTTAATGACGGCGGCACCCGATTAATCCAAAACAAATTCAAAACTACCGTCAAGAAAATAATCAGCACCAACTGCCAATATTTTTTAAGTAAACTCATAACAGTTGAAAATGTCTGAATATATCAATAATACCGTTTTCATCTACTGAAGAGCCAATATAACCAAATTCCTCCCCTTTAGACGTCACTAACTCCTTGAGTTGATTAGTAGCGTTGCCGACTGCCGCTCCATACTTAGTCAGATTAATAAACTGCCAGTCACTACCACTATCACCTACACCCAGCATTTGATCAAAGCTGACCCCAGAATTTTCCGCCACCTCTCTAGCACCGCTAGCTTTGGAAACACCCACGGCAGTAATAATGGCAAACTCAACCGGTAAAGCAATCGGATGTATTCCCCAACTTAAAATAATGTTGTCAAGAAAGTCCTGACAGATTTTTTCTACCTCAGCCTTTTGCGTCTCCGGGATTACCGGCAACATCATCTTCACGACTTTTGAACTTTTAGTTTTTTCCACGATTGAATCCACCAAAACCGGTTTTATTTGCAGTACTTTTTCGTGAATATCGGTCAACTTACCTTGCTGGTTTTTTTGGACAAAATAATCGTCAACAGTATAAATCTCCACGTAAATATTGGCCGCCACCAGCATCTCTACTAATTTTACAGCCGCTGCGGGATCAATCGAGTGCTGTTTTACCACCTTGCCGGTAACCGGATTAAGCACTACTCCGCCACCGTCGGTAATATGAATATTATTCAGCCCCGCCTCAATAATAATTTTATCTAAGGCTACGTGCGGCCTAGCCGTGCATAAACTGATTTTTACACCTTTTCCTTCAACCGCTTTTAAGGCTTGAATTACGTCTGGATGAGGCTTTGGAAAATTAAAACCATTTTTTTCTCCGATGAGCACTCCGTCAACATCTAAAATTACTGCTTTAATCATGACGGCCTAAGTTAAATTTAAACCAGTGAATAACTGCCTGGAAAAAGCCGATGGCAAAAACTCCTTTGGTACGGATAGTGGTAAAGGTTAAATGATACGGCAACCAGAGAAAATGGTCTAAAAGTTTTAAACCGCGGATGTTTTTCCAAACAAATAACCATTGATTGCGGCTGGCCATGGTTTCCATTTGGCGCAATCCAAACACCGACACGTTGGTAGTTTCGTGATTGTGGTAAACCTGGGATTTTGGCTCAAACAAAATTTTCCAGCCGTGTTTTTCCCGGGCAACCCAGGATAAATCGATATCCTCCCAGTAGGCCGGCTTATAAAGCTTGTCCATACCGCCTATTCCTAAATATTTTTTCCGGTCAAAGGCGCTGGAGCCGCCAGTCGCCCAGCAGTTATTCACCGCGGATTTTAATTTTCCGATCGGGGCGGCCGAGTGAATCAAAAATCCCCGCTTAAACTGACATTTATTTCTGCCGGAAAATTCTTCTTTGCCATTACGCTTCTGGATCTCTAAGCAGGAAACGGCAAAAACACTCTCGTCGTCAAAATGTTTAATTAAGGGGACTAAAAAATTAGCTTTCGGGGCCACATCAGAATTTAATAAGACCACAATGTCGCCGCGGGCGGCTTTAAAACCATTATTGCAGGAAACCGCAAACCGCTCGTTTTGCTGATTCACCACTAGTTTCACTCTGGGAAAATGTTTTTTCAGGTAATTAGCGGTGTCATCGGGTGAAGCGTCGTCAACGACAATAACTTCGGCACCCTGGCTGGCCTTGATTATCGCCGGCAAATGCTTAATTAGCGGCAACTTCTTGAAGTTAGGAATGACAATAGAAACTGTTTTCATAAACCAAATATTTTATTTGTTGTTTGATAAAACTTAGACAAGGAAAAATCTTTGGCTCTGATTTGGGCCGCTTGCGCCAGTTTTTGACGGTAACTATTGTCGCTGACTAATGACATCGTTTGTTTCATCAATTCCGTTTGATCCGACCACAATAAGCCATTTTCATCCTGATTAACAATTTCTTTCTGTCCGCCCTTGTTAATTACTGCTGGCACGGCTCCCGCCGCCATAGCTTCAATGGTAGAAATGCCAAAATGCTCCATAGCCTGAGGGTTCGTTTGCTCATCCTGGCCATAACCAGTAGCGTGCCAGTAAATTTTAGACTCACCGTAATCGGCAAGCAGTTGCTTAAAATCAGCATTAAGGTGGAATTTAATCGGGTAACCGTTAGCCTGTTTTTGCACCGACTTTAAATAATTAAGATTATCGCTTCCCGGTTCAACCGCTCCGGTTAAAACCAGCTGCCAGCCCTTTAGGCCCTGCCTATACATTTTCTTAAAGGTAGCCACCAAAAAATCCTGGCGCTTGCAATGCTTGTTGCCGGCAGGAGAAAACCAGCGGCCGACGCTTAAAATTAAGTTTTGTTTTGGTAAAGCTTTAAACTTTTTTGCCTCAACTGCTCCCCAATGAACAAAGTCTATCTTAATTTTCCAAATCCGCTCTAAAGCTTCTTTGCAAAAGTAGGAATGGGTAGTTTTAACTTGCCAAGTGTTCAATTTTAATCGCTGTAAAAGCTTTGGCGGTTGGTTAAAGGGAATCATGAAGTGGGCAATATTTAGGCGCGCCCCTGGAATGAAAAAACTGCCGTCAGTCATATAATAAAAAACGTCGTAATGTCTTGTAAAAAACCAGCGGCTTATGGCAGAATCAGTCTCACCGAATGGTCCGGCAACTATATTTAAATTGTTTAGTTTTAAATTAAATGACTGGGAAAAGTTTTGCTTTAAGCCGGGAATTAAATCGCTTTTATTCTTTGCCACAATTAAATCCACCTGGTTGTCTTTAAGCAAACACTCGGCAATCGTTAATAAATAACGTTCGCCGCCGCCGAGAGTCTCGGCTGCAAACGGACTGTATAAACCAATCTTCATTCCGGTTTTTTAGCGACTGCAACCATGCAGGCGCTGTACCACCAGTTTAATTTCAGTAAATTAAATATTTGCTTCAATCTTTGACCTGAGGTTGTCAGCTTAAAATCGGGATTATCAATTTTCCGCCTTAGTTTGGGCCAATCCAGCCACAAAGCGATGCTTTTACCTGGATCAAGATCATCTTTAGGGAAATATTTAATCTCTTTAAATCCGGCCTTAGACATAAAACCGGCTAATTCTTCTTTGGTGTAATGGTATTCATAAAATTCCCTACCTTTCGGCTTTTGCCTCCAAAACTTAAGTTTACCGACCGATCTTCTTAAGCGGCGCAGGGGGTTGTCAAAGGGAACTTCAACAATTGCTAGGCCTCCGGGCTTAAGAATCCGAAAGGCGTCTTTTAAGGCCGGTATTGGTCCTGTTTCGAAGTGTTCAACTACGCCTAAAGAGATATAGACATCAATCCTGTTTTTTCCAAAGGGCATCTTTCTGACGTCACCGTATTTAGCCTTAGCTTTAGGATAATATTCTTTCAGTTTCTTGAGTCCTAGGCGGTTATTATCCACGCCGATAATCTGATAGCCTTTTTTGCCTAAATAAATCACCCACTTACCGGCGCCGCAACCGGCTTCAATGATCGCCTGTCGTTTATTTAAGTACTGGTCAAAAATCGGCAACAGACCATCGCTCTTACAAAGCTCCATTTCCCGCTGGTAGTTGGTTTTTTTCCAGTAAGAGTCCCAGGGTAGCTCATTAGTTTTGGGAACAAAAACCTTATCGGCCATCTAGTTTTTTGTACTTTTGTGGCATTGATTCCGGCTGCTGCTTTTCCCAGAGTTTGGCGTAGGTGATAAAAGTGTCAAAAGCTTGGTACAAAACGGCAATTAAGCCTTCCATGCCTTCAAACAAACCGCCTTTAACTATTCCTCTGTACCAAAACTGCCGGGCCGGGGCGGTGAATAAATGCCACCAGCGGACGCGAACGTGACCGGACTTAAAGATTAAATCAGCCACCGGCTCGGTATAAATAAGCGACTTATTAAGATTCCAGTTTATCCCCCTGTGGGTTAAGTGGATAATTGCCCCATTAAGCTGACCGGTTGAACCGGTTAACAGCGGCCGCTCATGAAGCCGGCCGACCCATTTTTTTAATTTGGTTTTGTTAATCAGCCTGGTTTGCCAATCCGGATACCAGCCGCCTTTTTTAAGCCATTTGCCAAAAATGTAGTTTCTTCGCTTAACCTGAAAACCCGCCTCCGCCAGACTTTTGGCGGTCAAGCCGGCTATTTCCGCTTTCAATTCTTGGGTCATTCGCTCATCAACGTCAAGATAAAAAATCCAGTCATTGGCCGCATATTTGGCCGCTATTGTCCGCTGGCGGGAAAATCCTAACCAAGGTTGATTAACGATCCGGCAGTTGAATTTTTTGGCGATAGTTAAAGTCTTGTCAGTACTGTGACTGTCAATTAAAACTATCTCATCGGCAAAACCAGCCACCGATTCCAGGCATTTACCGATAAAATCTTCGTTGTTGCCGGTTAAAATGATGACACTGACTTTCATATAAAACTGCCCTTGCCCAGGCGGTGCAAATAAAAATCAGTTACACCTTTTTTCTCGCCTTCGCGGCCGCCTATTAGCTGCTGCAAACTCTGTCTCATTAATGCCAGTTTAGTCCTTAAACCGGCATATTTAAAGCCAAAGACTAAGCGATTACGGGTAATGTAATAGTCATGCAGTTTTGAGCCGGAACCGGAGCTGCCGGAGCTTTTGTGCCAAATTTTACTTTGGGGGACAAACACTTGTTTAAAGCCATTAAGTTGAGACCTGTGGGAAAAATCAGCGTCCTCCCAATAAAGAAAGTAATCCGGGTTCAAAAGGCCAATCTTTTTAAATACTTCCTTTTTGATTAAAACACAGCAAAAATTGGCAAAGTCGACCGTTTTGGCTTCGTCGTACTGGCCGGTGTCAACCTCGTCAACGCCAAGATGCCGGCCAAAAACTTCATTCCAGTCAAACTTGCCGCCGGCGTACCAAATCACCTTTCCCCGCTGGCTTGGTTGGTAGCGGTCCCGATGATATTCATAACCTTTGGCAAAATAGATTTTTGGCACTGCCAAACCCGCTCCTTTAGAAACGGCCTTAAATAAAGGCAATAAGAATTTTTTATCGACAATAACATCGTTGTTAATCAGTAAAAAATACTTAGCCCCCCATTTTAATCCCCGCTTTATCCCTAGATTATTGCCAGCAGCAAAGCCGGTGTTTTGCAAAGTGGTTATTAAAGTAACATTTTTATAATTTTTTAAGGCCTTTTTTAGGGTGCCATCGGGCAGAGGGCTGTTGTCAACCACAATAATTTTGTGGTCTACCCCTTTGGGCAAACTCGCCGACAACAACGAGTCAATTGTCTGAAGAGTCATTCTGGGATTTTGGAATTCCAAAATCACAGTCGTTAGCTTTGTCATGAATGCCTAATTATACCCCAGACCCAGGCGATATCGGCCCTTAAGCGTTTGTAGTCAAAAGCAAATAAACAGGCCAAATAAATCAGCCCAGCCCCAAAACCGACGCCAAAAAGGCTGAAAATATTGACTGCCAAAAAGTTTAGTTTAAAAGCCAATAAACCGGCGACTAAGCTGGCTAAAAATGCCGGCCAGCTATGCTTTACTACTTCCACTTTTACAATTTTTCTAATGTAGTACCAGGTTAATGGCAAAGACACATACAAAACAATGACTGACCCCATCATTGCTCCGTTGAAGCCGAAAAGATAAACCAGGGGGACGCTGGTGCCCCAATTAACCAGGGTGTAAATAATTAATAATTTGACGGCAATCTTAGTTTTGCCTAAAGCCCAAAAGGCATCCATAAAGGTATTGGTAATGCCCACTATCAAAATCCCGACAAGGTGAATGTAA
>Ga0209431_10002212_pt1 | contig 15885 bp, 12 predicted proteins | sample RifCSP13_3_FD_184021 | JGI IMG/M metagenome (GOLD analysis project Ga0209431, IMG submission 184021) | Soil microbial communities from Rifle, Colorado - Rifle CSP2_sed 13_3 (SPAdes) (version 2) | ecosystem: Environmental > Terrestrial > Deep subsurface > Rock core/Sediment | place: Rifle...
CGCCCACAACCGCTTCTCCGGCGAGGTCAAGGGCATCAAGAACCTGCAGGCCGAGTACGAGGCCGCCTTCGGCCCCGGCGACTACGTGCCGCCCGTGATGTGGACCTACTGGAACTTCCGCGTGATGGTGGGCGCCGGGATGCTGATGCTGCTGCTCGCGGCGTGGGCGCTCTGGGGGTCGCTGCGCGCCAGCTTCGAGCGGAGCCGGTGGCTGCTGGCGCTGCTGGTGCCCGCGATCACGCTGCCCTACATCGCCAACAGCGCGGGCTGGATCTTTACCGAGATCGGCCGCGCCCCCTGGATCGTGTTCGGTGTGATGACGATCGACAAGGGCGTCTCGCCCGGCGTCGGCGCGGGCGAGGTGCTCACGACGCTCGTGGGCTTCACGCTGCTCTACGCGGCCCTGATGGCCGCCGATCTCTACCTGCTCTTGAAGTTCGCGAAGGCCGGCATCCATCCGCCCGCGCTCGACGCGGCCGACGCGCCGGAGCTCGGCGTGGCCGGCGCCGTGCGGGCCTGAGGGAGGAGACTCCATGGACCTCAACACGCTCTGGTTCGTGCTCATCGCCGTGCTGTTCACCGGCTTCTTCGTGCTCGAGGGTTTCGACTACGGGGTCGGCATCCTGCTGCCGTTCGTCGCCAAGACCGATGCCGAGCGCCGCCGCGTCGTCAACACGATCGGCCCGGTCTGGGACGGCAACGAGGTGTGGCTGCTGACGGCGGGCGGCGCCATCTTCGCGGCCTTCCCGCACTGGTACGCGACGCTGTTCAGCGGCTTCTACCTCGCGCTGTTCCTGATCCTCGCCGCTCTCATCGTGCGCGGAGTCGCCTTCGAGTTCCGCAGCAAGGATAAGAGCCCGACCTGGCGCGCCACCTGGGACTGGATGATCTTCGTGGGCAGCCTGCTGCCCGCGCTGCTCTTCGGTATAGCGCTCGCGAACCTGCTCAAGGGCACGCCGATCGACGCCTCGAAGAACTTCGTGGGCGGCTTCTTCGACCTGCTCTCGCCCTACACGCTCATCGCCGGGCTCGCCTCGCTCAGCCTGTTCGTGACCCACGGGGCGATCTTCCTCAACCTCAAGAGCGCCGAGCCGATCCGCTCGCGCTCGACAGCCGCGATCAAGAAGATCGGCCCCGCCGCCACCGTGCTGCTGCTGCTCTTCGTGGTCGGCACCTACGTGTGGACGGACGTCTACGCGCGCCTCGGGTTGAACCCGGGGCTCGTGCCGCTGCTGGCGCTCGGCACGCTGCTCACCGCCGGCTACCTGATCCACCGCGAGAGCATGGGCTGGGCGTTCGTGATGACGACGCTCGCGATCGTGTTCTCCGTCGCCACGCTGTTCATGGCGCTCTTCCCGCGCGTGATGGTGTCGAGCCTCGACCCCGAGTGGAGCCTCACGATCTACAACGCCTCCTCGACGCCGTACACGCTCAAGATCATGAGCATCGTGGCCGGGATCTTCGTGCCGATCGTGCTCGTCTACCAGGCCTGGACCTACTGGGTGTTCCGCCACCGGATCACGGCCGAGTCGAAGCTCGAGTACTGATAGCGTTACCGGGTGCGGATCCTCGCCCTTTCACCCGGGGCGAGGTCGCTGAAGCGCGACCTCGCCCCGGTTGTCGTGTGCGGCGTCCTGGCCGGGTGCGCCGTCGTCGTCCAGGCAGCCCTGCTGAGCCGCGCGGTCGATGCCGCGTTCCTCGGCAAGGCCACTCTCGCCTCGCTCACGCCCGTCTTGCGGAACACGGTCACCGGCGTGCGGATCATCACATCCCGCACGGGCGCACGCGGGAGTTCGATCTTCCGTTCCTCCCAAAGGAGCCGGGTGACATTCCGGAGGCCCTCCCACGTCCACGCGTCCTCGTCTCGCTCGAGCCCGAGATCGTGCACGGCAGCCTTCCGGTCGATCCCGCTGAGATTGAAGATGTCGCGGTCCGCGACGATCCCCGCGAGGCGGATGCGGTCGTCGAGGACCGGAAGGGCGAACACCTTCCCGAGCCGCATGATCTCCGAGGCGACGTCAATCGGCGTGCTCTCGTGGACCGCGACGCACGGGGTGTGAACGAGCTCCTCGACGGGGGTCTCGTTTCCCGAGGCGGCGATCATCTCCATCAGGTCCGCGGGCGTGACGATTCCGACGAGCTTCCCGCGGTGGACGACGGGGAGGTGGTGCAAGTCTTGGCGGACGAGGAGTCGGGCAAGGTCCGCGATCGTCGCATCCGCCTCGACCGACGGGTAGTCCCGGACCATGACCATCGCGAGTTGCTCTTCCTCCGGCTTCGCGAACAGGTGCTTCCGCGCGACGAACCCCGCGAGCGTGCCGTCCTTCCGAACGACGGGCACCCCCGTGAGCTTATGTCTCACGAGGAGCCGGAGCACGTCCGTGCGGGTCCCCGGAAGGGTCGTCGTGACCGGGTCCGGCGTCATCACGTCGCGGACCGTCGCCGGCCTGCGCGGCGCGGACGGCGGGACCTGGGCCCTCGGGGCGGGTGCGCGGGCGACGCGAGTTCGACGAGTCCCCCGTGGTTTCGAAGCCATGTCCGTCCCCCCGCGCTCACGAGCGAGATGTCCGTCTCCACGCTCCGGAACACGCCGCCAAACGTGGGGCGTCCGCCCGGGACGTCCAGCACGATCAGATCCGCAGGATCCCCCGGAGCGACCGCGGCATCGTCGGGTTCGCTTAAACCCTTTCTCCCGCGGAGGGCTGCGTCGAGAAGGACGTGCGGCTCCACGCCCCCGCGGAGTTGCGCGACCTTCCACGCGAAGTCCAGTTCGCGGAGCATCGAGGGCGCGTTGATCATCGCGTTGTCCGTGCCCAAGAGGAGGCGGACTCCCGAGCGAGCGAGCCCTGGCACGTCAACAATCTTGCCGAAGAACGCATTCGACCGGGGGCACATCACCACGGGGACGTCCGCGTCCCGCACCCGCGCCAGGTCGGCGGCCGTCGCCTGGGTCATGTGGACGACCAGGTCTGGTTTCAGGTCGAGGACCTCGTCGATGTCCTCTCGCACACGCTCGCTCGCGTGCAGGGCGACCATCTTCCCGGCGGCATGCGCAGCCTTTGCCATCTTGGCGGCGTCCGCCGCGTTCCAGTCGAGGAGGGAACTCAGCCCGATCCCGTCGCACGCGCGGAGAAGCGCCCGGACCTCATCGGCCTCGTACGTCATCCCCGCGGGGCGTCCGAACACGAGGGGCCGCACCGGGAGGCCGAGGGTCGCCGCGTAGAGCTGCCGGACGCCGCGGAGTCCCATCTCCCGAAAGTCCCAGAAGCGCGTCGTCCCCGTGTGGACCATGTCCTCGAGGTAGGCGCGGATCGCCGCGATCACGTCCTCGTCTTTGGCGGCCGAAAGGACGCGGTGCTTCAACCCGCGCGGGGGCGCGACGAGCTGCTCGAGGGTTCCCTTGACTTCCTCGCGCACGACCGCGTCCCCGGCGTGGGTGTGGGCGTTCGTGAACGCCGGAAGAATGAGGCCTTTCGCGGCAGCCTGCGCCGTTTGGCGGTGGGACACCTCGACGACGACGCCACCCTCGACCGCCACAGTGCCCCCGCGGAACCGGCCGGCCTCGTAGAGCCATCCGGACACGCGGAGCACGGTCGCGCATCGGGAGTGCCGCCTTTAAGCTTGGGGACGTGGGCACCCCCGAGGCGTCCTTGTGGGGTCGAAGTGGCAACAGACGGTCCATGTGGCAGACCCCGCTCACTCACCCGGAACAGATTCAATCCGATCCTTCCGCCGGGCAGTGCTCGCCGCCGCTCGCATCGAGGCGCTCGCCCGGCTTTACGAGATCTCTTCGTCGCCAAGGCGCGACCGCGGTAAGGTTAATACCATTCCCCGAGTTCGCACGGCGGCGCCACCGTAGCTCAGCGGTAGAGCGGCGGTTTCGTAAACCGCAGGTCGGGGGTTCGACACCCTCCGGTGGCTTCTCCTCATCGCCCTAAGCTCATAGCGAGGAGGTCGACGATCGATGTGGGCCGACAGGCTAGGAGGAGGGGCCCGCGCTTGCCCCAGACACCGCCACCCACTTCGCTAGCGCGAACTGAAGGACGAGGGACATCCCGAACGCGGGGAGGCTGAGCCCGACGGCGAGGGTCGGCCACCCGACACCCCCTCCGTAGTTCGTCCACCAGAGGTAGAAGTACACCGCGGCGCCGGCGACCCACGCCACGAACGATTCCCATCGGACCCGCGGCACGTCCGCGAAATCCTCCGATCGGTACGCGCCCCCGCGAACGAGGAACAGGTCGCTCGCGACCACGCCGAGAAGGGGGACGAACACCCCTCCGATGAGGAGGAGGAACCCCTCGTAGGCAAGGGCGGCCGCTCCGTTCAGCCCTCCGACGCCGGTCAGCCAAAGGCCCGCGCCCGCGGACGCCACGGCGATGATCGCGACGAGAGGGCGCTGCCGGAGGCGCGGGAAGATGTTCTGAAGGCTCACGGCGCCCGAGTAGATGTTCGCGAACCCATTGTCCGTCTCGTCGACGAGGATCAGGAAGAGCGCGACGCTCCCGAGCGTGAGGGCCAGGACGGAGGCGATTACGTCCATCATCCCGAGGGCGACGATCATCGCGGCCCCGAGGAGGAAGAACCAGGCGTTTGCGACCGCATACCCGAGGAACGTCCCTCCGGCCGCGGTCCGCGACCGGGTCCCGAACCGGGTGTAGTCGCACACGAGGGGCCACCAGGAGACGGGCATCGCAATCACCAGATCCGTCGCAAGCAGGAGCGACGCCGCCCCGCTCGAGAACCCTCCCCACGGGAAGCCCCCCCGCGCGAACACGACGTACGTCACCCACGCGCTCGAGCCGATCACGAGCCACACGGCAAACTTCTCCAACCAATCGCGCACGACGGCGACGGGGCCTCCCGCCGCCAGAAGCGCGCAAAACGCGGCGAACCCGAGGACGAGCCCCATCGCAGCGGCCGATCCCGCGGGCTGGCCGAGAATCCGGGCGGCCGCCTCGCCCATGACCATGACCTCGAAGGCCGCCCACCCGATCAGCTGGAGAACGTTCAGCGCGGTCGGGACGTACGATCCGGTCCGACCAAGGACGGCCCGGAGGCCCACCATCGTCGGGACTCCATGGGCCGTACCCAAGTGACCCGCGAGGGCGAGCATTGCGCTCCCCACGACGGACCCAATCAGGATGACGAGGACCGCCTCGGACAGGGTGAGGCCGAAACCGAAGTCCGTTCGCGTGAGAAGCCCGCCCGCCGCGAGGACGAGGAGTCCCACCCCGAGGCTGAACCACAGCACGAAGAAGTCGCGGCCGCGGAGGCGGCGGTGTGCCGCGGGCACCGGCTCCGCGCCCCACTCGGGAGGCAGTCGGATTCCGGGGATGCGCACGTCCGCGCGAACCCGGCGAGCGCTTATATGGATGCGCTTCCGGGCGCGTCACGACGCGTTTTGGAACTTCGCCTTGGAGCGGCGGAGTGCATCGACGAGGGGCAGGGGCTTCCCTGCGAGGTAGTTGATCAACGCGCCTCCTCCCGTGCTCACGTGGTCGAATTCCCGCTCCAGGCCCAGGGCCTCCGCGACGGCGACCGTGTGGCCACCGCCGATCACGGTGAACGCCTCGCTCTCCGCGACGGCTGTGAACAACTCCCGTGTCCCGGTCTCGAACTCCGGCAACTCGAAGACGCCGGCGGGGCCGTTCATGATGATCGTCTTCGCCTCCGCGATCATGATCGCGAAGTGACCAATCGTCTCCAAACCGATGTCCTGCACGGGGTGGGCGGCGGGGAGCTCCCGAACGGGGATCTCGATCCGCTTGCCGTCCGCGTTCAGCGCGACGTCGAGGGGAAGGTCGATGCGGCTGCCCAACTTGCCCAGGACCACCTTCGCTCCCTGGACCTGGTCCGAATACCCCTCGATCTCCTTCTCAAGGACTGCGCGGGTCGGCTTTCCGATGTCCACTCCCTGCGCGTCCAGGAAGAGGAGCGCGACGCCGCCGGTCGTGAGGACGCGGTCCACGATGCCCTTCTCGAGCATGTGCTGGGTCACCGCCAAGGAATCGTCCGCCTTGATCCCGCCGAAGATCGCGATCTTCGGCCGCTCCTCGGACCGGAGCGCACGGTCCAGCATCCGGAGCTCGCGCTCGACGACGCGGCCCGCGAGCGTCGGAAGGACGTCGCAAAATCCGACGAGGCTCGGCTGCGCTCGATGCGCCGCGGCGAACGCGTCCAGGACGAAGTAGTCGGCGAGGGGGGCGAGCCGGCGGACGAGGTGGGACTTCGCCATCTTCTCAATGGGCTTGTCCGCGAACGCGTCCTCCTCCGAGTAGAACCGCGTGTTCTCGAGGACGATCACCTCGCCGGGGCGGAGGCCCATGATCGCGTCCTGCGCGGTCTTGCCGATCAAGCTGTCCACGTACCGGACGGGACGGCTGAGAAGGGACGCCATCCGCTCCGCGTGGCTTTCGAGGGGCACGCAATCGTCCTTCCCCGCGCGGCCCTGGTGGGCGAGGACCGCGACCTTCGCTTCCCGCAGATCCCTCAGCGTGGAGAGGTGCTCGCGGATCCGCGCGTCGCTTAGGATCCGGCCCGTCTTCGGATCGAGCGGCGAGTTGATATCCACGCGGGCGAGGACCGTCTTCCCGGCGAAGTCGACGTCGTCCATCGTGAGGAACTCGCCCACGGGCGCGGGAAGGAACGGTCCCGTTATAGCGATTTCGTACATTCGCGCCTCCCGGGCTCACCGCCAAATGCGAGGAGGACATCCAGAGCCCGGATGCACGAGGCCGAGCTCCTTCCCCCGCTCGTCCGCCACTTCGAGTCCCGCGGGTTCCGCGCAATCGCGGAGGTGCCCGTCGCGGGCCGTCGGGCGGACCTCGTCGCGGTGTCGGACGAGGGGCTCGTGGCGGTGGAGTTGAAAGTCGACCACTGGCGGCAGGCGCTCCGCCAGGCGATCGCGTACCAGGTGTGGGCGCCGCTTGCCTACGTGGCCCTCCCGTTCCCTCGCGCGATCCGGGTGAGCCGCCACCGCGACCGATTCGAGTCCGCGGGCGTCGGGCTGCTGGCCATCTTGGGTGAGGACGTGCGCACCTTCTTTGCGGCCGCGCCGTCCCCCCGCCTCTTCCCCGCCCTGTCCGACCTCGTCCGCCGTCGGCTCCTTCCGGCGGTCCCTCTCGACGCGTTCCCCATGAACACCGGAGAACGTTTTTATGGCCCGTCTAGCATGTAGCGGCTCAGGGAGCGCCTCTGCCCGCCGAACTCGTTTTGCCGGAAGGTAAACTCGTGCGCACGAGCCCCGGGGGCACGGACGCCCTGAAGAACGTGCTCGTGGACCTCAAGCGATACTCCTTCACCGGGTACGTGAAGACGGTCGTCGACCGGAGCACGGGGTGCGTCGTCGTCGTCGAGGGGAACCCGGAGCTCGCGGTCCACGTCGCCGGAAACCGGGTCTCCCAGGGCAAGGCCGCGCTCAAGAACGTCTGGGAGGACTCGTACGCCGAGGGATGCGCGATCGAGATCCACGCGAAGATCGACGTCGAACAGATCCGCGCGCGGTACCCGGAGGCGACCCTTGAACGAGCGAAGAAGCCGGTCCGCGCCGCCCGTCCCGTGGCGAAGGCCGCCCCGTCCGAGGCGGAGAGGAAGCTTCGGGACTGGGAGGCCCTCGGCTACGACGTTCAGGAGGCGCGGAGCGCGGTTTCCCGCGGCGGCGCTCCCGCAACCCGGACGCTGGAGGAGTTCGAGGCCGCGGTCGCCCGGATGGAGCGATTGCGCCAGGATCTGGCGGCCATCGAGGAACCCGCGATCCTCGGCGAGGTCGCCGCCCTGCGCGAGAAGGCCCGAGACCCGAGGAACGCGGACGCGGTCGCCGACGCCGTGCAGAGATTGCGCGAACGCGTCCGTCGCGCGCCCCCGACCGCACCCCGCACGGAGGACGAGCGAGAGGCGCAGCTCCAGGACCGGGCACGTCAGGTCTTCGAGATGATTGTGAAGCACCGGGCAGCGGAAGGGAAGCCGACGGACATCTCCGAGGTCCAGGTCGCGCGCATCCTCGAGGGGAAGACGCCGACGCGCGACGAGCGGACGAACCTGATCCGGCAGTACGCGTTCGACACGTTCGTCGTCGGGCCGAGCAACCGGTTCGCCCACGCCGCGAGCGTCGCCGTCGCGAAATCGCCCCACAACGCGTACAACCCGCTGTTCATCACGTCGGGGCCGGGGCTCGGGAAGACCCACCTGATGAACGCGATCGGGAACGCGATCCTCGCGGAGAACGGAGACGCCAGAGTCGTGTACGTGACCGCGGAGGGGTTCAGCAACGAGTTCAAGGAGGCCGCCGCGGCGGGCGCCCTCCAGGCGTTCCGCGAGAAGTATCGGAGCCTGGACGTCGCGCTGATCGACGACGCGCACTTCCTCTCCGGGAAGGGGGACATCCAGGAGGAGCTGTTCCACACATTCAACGACCTGTACAACGCGAACAAGCAAATCGTGCTGACGAGCGACCGGCCGCCGAAGGAGATCCCGGACCTCGAAGACCGGCTCGTGTCCCGCTTTGAGTCGGGCCTGATCGCGGACATCCAGCCGCCGGAGTACGAGACGCGCGTCGCGATCCTCCGCCGGAAGGCCCGGGACGCGGGCGCCCACGTGGACGACGAGATCATCGAGTACATCGGGCGACGCGTCGAGAACAACATCCGGGAGCTCGGGGGCGCGCTGAACCGTGTGATCGCATTCTCCCAGCTCATGGGCCAGCCCGTGAGCCTCGACCTTGCGCGGGAGGTGTTGCGGGACCTCGGGGAGGTCGAGGCCGCAAAGGCGGGCGCAAGGGTCGTTGAGGCCGGCCGGGCGATTCAGCCCGGGCACTGCTACCTCGTCGAGGAGGATCGCCCGGACCACGCGTTCACCCTCCTCACAGCCGCCGCGAAGGGAGGGGGCCGTGCGCTCCTAATCACGCGGTCGAACCCTCGGCGGGTGCGGGAGAAGCACGACGTCGATGAGGCGCGGATCCTGTGGCTTACGGAACGGGAGAGCAGCAACGTCGAGACGATCACCCCCTCCCTCGAGCGGATCATCTACGTGATTGAGGAGTTCATGAAGGAGGGCGGTCGCGGAGCGATCATGATCGACGGCATCGAGTACCTCGCGAGCAGCAACAGCTTCGACGCGGTCCTGAAGTTCACCCGCCGGCTGATCGACCATACGTCGGAGAGCCAGTTCACCCTCCTCGCCTCCGTAAGCACGAAGACGATGAAGGAGCAGGAGATCAAGAATCTGGAACGGGAGATGGAAGTCCTCTCGTTCTAGAACTTGCCGACCTCGTCCTGGAACATGCGGACGAACTTGACCGCGTCCGCGAACTCCTCGCGTTTCATATGGATCGACGCCTGTTTCAGGAGGCCGACGGGCTTCGTGAGGTCCCCGCCCTTCACCTTCATGTCGAGGAGGGCGTTTCGCGCCTTCTTCATCTCCTTCGACAGGACGTCGGGCAGCGCCTTGAGGAGGGACTGTCGGGCCTGGACCGCGTATCCGGCCGCCTGGTCGTAGTTCTTGGCGGCCATCGCGGCCTCGCTTCGGGAGAGGAACGAGTCGACCTCGCGAAGCGTCAGCCCCAGCTTCTTCGCGTCTCCGATGAGCTCCTTGACTCCGATCAGCTCGGCGCGGGCCTTCGCGTATCCGCCGGAACGGGCCTCGAACTCCTCCTTCGCTGCCTTGACCCGGTCCCCCGCGGTGCCGTAGTCCCTCGCCTCGAGGGCGGTAATCGCCTCCGTGGACAGCTTCAAGATCGCCCCGACTTCGCCGCCCGCCGCGCGCGCTCGCTCGGCGTCGAGGAGCACGGTTTCAATTCGCTTCGCGATCTGGGAGGTGAACGCGTTCTCGAGCTGGAACCGCGCTTTCCGGATGAGAGCAACCGCCTTCTCCACGTCCCGTTGCTTCCCGTAGGAAATCGCCTCGCTGATCAGGTCCTTCTCCGACCCGATCTCGACGCTCACCTTCTTGGCGGTGAGCAGGAGGGGCTTCACCTCGTTCACCAGGCGGGGGAGTTCGCGGTACAGGGATCCCTTGTCCAAGAAATCCTCGTCCGGCGGGATTCGGCGGGACTCGACGATCGACCAGAGCCGTTCCATCGGCGAGGGCCCTCCGGGCTTCCCCGGCACGGTCTTGGAGGCCGGAGCCGCTCGCTCGAGCTCAAGTTCGTCCAGGACCACGGGACCGCGCGCGGGCGTCGACGCGGCCTTTGCCGCCCGGACCTTGGGGGGCTCCGGCTCTGGCGGCGGTGCAGTCTCCTCCGCGAATGCGACGCCGCAGTTCGGGCATGCCGTGGCGGTGGCGTCCACGATGGCATTGCACAGCGGGCACTCGAATTGCTCGACCGTCTCCTCGGCGAACTCCGCACCGCACCCGGGGCACACCTTGGCGTTCCCGGCCACGCGGGCCCCGCAGTTCGGACACTCGAACTCGACCCCCGCCTCGACCTGCGCGTCCGCGAGGATGTCGTCATCCCCCGAGGACCCGTTCGTCGCAATCGTCTTGATGTCCTCGAAGATGTCGGGCCGAACGTCCTTGCCCGCGACAATCGACTCGAGGATGTCGTCGATCGACTTCCCGTCCCTCGAGGGAGCTTTCTCCACCTCGGCCACGCCGTCCGCGTCCACGTCGAAAAGGCTGAGGTCCGTATTGCACTCGCTGCACCGCCGTGCGTCCGCGTCAATCACGGAGTCGCAGACGGGACAAACTTTCGTCTCCCCGCTGACCACCGGCATGACACCTTCTGGCTACAGACCCGGCGGACGCGATGAACGGGAGGGCGCATTAAATACCTATCGTCCAAATTGCAGACGACGATAAACCGAGCGATGAACTAACACGGACTTCTCCCGACGGAAGGGCTGGTAACAAGAGCGATAACGTTAAAGTATGCGCAGCTTCTCATCGCGGGCGCCGCGGGTGGGCACGTGGTCTTCCGCAACTCCCTCGAAGGGCTCGACAAGGTCTTCCGCACGGACATCGAACCCCCAAAGGTCCTCCTCATCACCGGTCCGCCGGGTTCGATGAAGACCTCCTTCTGCTACGCGATCATGTCGACGTATCTGAAGCGAACGAACGAGTTCGGTCTGTACACGACGCTCGAGGAGACGGTCCAGTCCCACCTCAAGAACATGGAGTCGCTGGGAATCGACCTTTCGATGAACATGCAAATCTCGGACTTCACGGACCTCCGCGAGATCGACCAGATGGTCGGGGAGTCCGAGCAGACGAATTACCTGGAGTTCATCGAGAAGATGCTCGCGCACTTCAAGAAGGTCCACGGGAGCCGCTTCAAGCTGTTCGCCCTCGACTCCCTCGGAGCCCTCTACTCGCTGATGGAGGACGTGTCCGCGATGCGAAAACGGATGTTCTACTTTTTCAAGATGCTGCGGGACTACAACCTGGTCTCCCTCGTCGTGATGGAGCGGGAGCTCGGGGGACAGAGCCAGCTCCTGGGGAACGAGGGGTTCCTCGTCGACGGGATCATCCACCTGGGGCTCGACCGGAGCCGCGGCAAGCTCACGCGGTACCTGCAGGTCGAGAAGATGCGCGCGTGCGAGCACAGTGTGGAGAAGCACGCGCTCGAGGCGCGAAAGGGCAGCCTCGCGGTTCTCGGGCCGATCTTCGAGACGGGGGAATAAGGCATGCTCCCTGGAACCGGGTCGCAAAAGCCTAATAACGGGCCTGTCCATTCCGCGCCGAAACTCCCACCCCGGGAGGCCTGAACGTTGGGCGGCACCGACTTTGACGACATCATCAACACCCTTCAGACGAAGACCGCCGCCCTGAAGGCCAAGGAGACGGAACTCCGCGAACGGGAGGCGAGCCTCGAATCCGAGCGCAAGGCGATCGAGGCGGAGCGGGCGGAGATCCAGAGGGAGAGGGAAGGCCTCCAGGAAGACAAGGACGCACTTGACGGGCGCGAGAAGGGGATGCGCGCCCGCGAGAAGGAACTGCAGGCGGTGGAGCGAGACCTGCAGAAGCGCGAACAGGAGTTCGAATCCGTCCGCGCCACTGTGGCGAATGCGGAACAGGCCGTAAAGGCGCGGGAGGCGGAGCTCGCGAACCGGCAGCAGCAGCTTCTGGGCCGGGAGGAGACGCTCGCGACGAAGGAGGAGGAGATGAACCGCCTCCTGTCGGAGATCGCGGCGCGACGGGGTGAAATCCTGAAGCGCGAGGACCAGGCAATCCAGCTCCTGGAGCAGCAGAAGGCGACCCTCGAGCAGCAAATCCAGAAGGGACAGCAGCTCATCGAACGGGAGCGCAGGCTCCACGCGGACGAGGACTCCTTCGCGTCGACGAAGCAGAAACTTATCGACGACCAGAAGAAGGTCCTCGCGAAGGAGAAGGACCTCCTCGGGAAGGAGCAGGTCCTCGTCACCCAGATGAAGGCGGCTGCGGCCCAGCCAATTGCCGCCGCTTCCGTGACTCCTTCTCCGGCGATGACCGCGCGCGTCCAAGCTGCCGCTCCCGCCGCCGAGCCCGCCGTCGCGGAAGAGGCAGGCGGGGAAAGCCCCTGCCCCGCATGCGGGACGATGATCAGCGCGGACGCGGTGATGTGCTATGCGTGTGGGCACCGGCTACAAGAAGAGGCGGCCGAAGCGTCCGAGATCCCGTGCCCGGCGTGCGGGACGATGATCAGCTCCGACGCGGTGATGTGCTACGCCTGCGGGCATCGCCTCCAGGAAGAGGCGGCCGAAGCGTCCGAGATCCCGTGCCCGGCGTGCGGGACGATGATCAGCTCCGACGCGGTGATGTGTTACGCGTGCGGACACCGCCCGGGACAGGACGCGGAGAAGAAGACCGTCCCGGTCAAGAAGGTCCTGAAGAAGAAGGTTGTGTAACGCCACGCCGCCGGCTCACTTTAACTCGCTCAGCTTGTGCCCGCGCGGGTAGTCGATCGCCCCGACGGGGCAGACCTTCACGCACATCCCGCACTGGGTGCAGTCCTCGTTGAACGTGAGGTAGACCTCGTTCAGGAAGATCGCGTTCGTGGGACAGGTGCCGACGCAGGCTCCGCAATGCATGCAGAGCATGTCGTCAATCGCCATGATGCCGTTGTCACGAACGGAGGGACGAACTGCGACGGCGACCGGTTCAGGCATTCCGCTTCCGCCACTCCTCAATCGGGACCGCGAACTTCTTTTCGACCTCTTCCCGGAAGTTCGGCCCGGTATTGTAGGCGCAGAAGGGGATAACCTTTCCGTCCGGTGTCGCGTAGTGGATGACGCAGCGCTTGACCCGCTCGATGTCGTAGTTGTAGTTGTCCTGAAAGTGCATGCCGCCGACGTACATCGTCGACCAGCTGAACTCGCTCACGCCGGACTTGTCGCCCTTCGTGAACATCGAGTTCAGGATCTTCAGGAACTTCCCCAGGCCCATGCCCTGCGGCGCCGACTCCTCCTTGAAGTGCTTCCGGAGCAGGTTCAGCGCCTTGATCTTGCTCGTGAACTTGACCTTCTTGTCCTTCGTCTCCTGGGCCAGCTTCCACATGTCCTCCATGAGGCCCTCGACGTCGACGAAGCGCGTGATCGGCACGGGGTCCTTGCCCGGCTCGAGGAACAGGTACGATGCGAGGCCGCACGCCGGATGGGAGGTGAAGGCGGGCTTCGCGGTGCCCGTCAGCGCGGACACGAGCTCGCTGATCGGCGCCACGAACGGCACGGGATACCAGTCGTCCCGGCCGAGATAGCCGGTCTGCTGCTCGAGGTCGTACGCGAGGTCCGCGAGGGTGTACCGGAGCTTTCGGCGGTCCTCGTCGGGGATCCGCCCCGTGAGGGACACGGGCTGGTAGTTCACGCCCTTCACGACGTCGCTGTTCTTGATCGCGAAGTTCAGGATCTCCCCGGCCTGGTCGTCGTTGAACGAGTTGACCATCGTGGGCACGAGGACGATCGAGGGCCGCTTCCCGAGCGGCATCTGCCGGACCTTCTCAATCACCTTCAGCTTGACGTCCATCAGCGGCCGGCCGCGGGCCTTGATGTAGTTCTCTTCCTTCAGACCGTCGAACTGCAGGTAGATCGTGTGAAGACCTGCCTCGACTGCCTTCTCGAGGAAGCCCTCCTCCGTCGCGAACTTGATCCCGTTCGTCGCGACTTGAATCTGAGCGAAGCCCATTTCCTTCGCGGCGCGGACCACCTCATGGAACTGAGGGTAAATCGTCGGCTCGCCGCCCGCGAACTGGATCGCAGCAACGGGGATCGGCCGCTGCGCGCGCAGGACCGCGAACTCGTAGACGATCTGCTCGTACGTCGGCTCGAACACGTACCCGGCCGCGTTCGCGTTCGCGAAGCAGATCGGGCACTTCAGGTTGCACCGGTTCGTGAGGTCGATGTTGCACAGCGCGGTGTTCGAGTAGTGGAGGTTGCAGAGGCCGCACTCGTAGGGGCAGACCTTCGCGTCGGGGATCTGCGGGTTCGCGATGCCGACCCCGTCGAAGGCCCAGTTCTCCGCCTTCAGGTACAGCTCCGCGTCCGACCAGCAGACCTCCTGGAACTCCCCGTGCTCCTTGCACGTCTTCTTCATCATCAACGCGCCGTTGTCGATGTACAGGGTCGCGGGGACAATCTTGAGGCACTCCGGGCAGAGGGAGCCGGTCCGCCGGGGAAGCCCCTTCTGGAGCTTCGAGGGCATCGTCACAATCGCATGGTCCTGGCGGGACTCCTTGTACATCTGCCGCACAAGGCCTCCGCTGTAATCGGTTCCACAGAGGGACATTACTTGCCTCGCCGTCCGATTATGAGGGTGTATTATAAGAGTAATGTAGTAAACGCTACTACAAGTTGCGCCGGTCGCGACAAGAGGTCTCGTTGACCTCCTCGCCTTGCATCCGCACCGCCATCTCCGCCGGATCCGCATACCGCCCCGGCGGCAGGCGTTCCAAGAGCTCGCGGGCATGCATGCGCCGGTCCGGGGCCCCGTCGATGACCCGGAACCCGTGATCCCGGATCAGCTCCGCTCGCGTCGCGGGGAACCGGGCGTCCCGGGACAGGACGTCCTCCAGCGACCTGACGCCGAGGTGGCCCGTCGCCGGCGGGACCCTCCCGGTCCGGGTGTAGGTCAGGAAGCGGGCGGCATCCGTGTACATCCGTACCCCGTGGAACGTGTAGATGACGCGTGCCCGGTCGCGTGACTCCCCGCGGGTGCGGACTGCCGCCAGCTCCTCGTCCGTGAACTCCCAGCGGTTCCCCTCCCCGAGGCCGAACATCCGGCCGTACGCGACCGTCGACCGGGTCCGGGGCTCCCCGCGAGAGAGATCGACCACGTCCGCGACGTCGTGGGACTCCATGACGGCGGCGAGCCCTACGGGGAGTGGGCGCCCTCGATACGCGCGGAGTTCCAGGGCAACCGGACAGGGGAGGTCGATGGCCGCCAAGAAGTCGTCGAGGTCCACGGGTGCGGGGGCGACCCAAACGGGCGCCTCGAGCACGATTGCGACGGCCCCGAGGCGGTCCGCGATCTGCGCCGTCCGGGCCAGGGAAGCCCGCGCGGCCGGCGTGGGGCGCAACCGATGGCGGTGGGTGACGTCCCGGTGGGCGCGGACGGCGAATCGAAACGACGCGGGGACCCGGCGGCGCCACGAGGCGACCGTCCGCGGGTCCGGATGCTCGTAGAACGTCGCGTTCACTTCCACGAACGGGAAGGCGCTCGCGTATGTGGTTAGGCGGTCGTTCCCCGGAACGGCGAAGTACGCCCATCCGCCCGCGCCGATCAGGTGTTCCATCTGTCCGGGAACGCCCGCCCGGACGGAAGAAGGCGACGTCGGGACTGCCGAAAGTGATACGCGCTCCTTCATAGTTACGTCCGGAAATCCGGGACCGTGCCGGACCAGACCGTGGGGCTCCTCACGGGTGCCCTGTGCGCGATCGTCCTGGTATGGCTTCTCGTGTGGCTCATCGTCGCCCTCTG
>Ga0209431_10002216_pt1 | contig 15858 bp, 10 predicted proteins | sample RifCSP13_3_FD_184021 | JGI IMG/M metagenome (GOLD analysis project Ga0209431, IMG submission 184021) | Soil microbial communities from Rifle, Colorado - Rifle CSP2_sed 13_3 (SPAdes) (version 2) | ecosystem: Environmental > Terrestrial > Deep subsurface > Rock core/Sediment | place: Rifle...
AAAAATTAGCAAGGAAAGAAGTTATTTCCCCGGGTATGTCCTTATTGAGGCAGTATTGGTGGGAGAAATTCCGCATATCCTTAAAAATATCACGCACGTAATCGGGTTCCTGGGTTCAAAGGGCGATGAGTTACCTACACCGCTCCGTACATCCGAGGTTAACCGCATCCTGGGTAAAGTTGATGAGCTCGCCGAGGGTGATGAGGAACTCAATGTTCCCTTTTATGTTGGCGAATCGGTTAAAGTAATTGATGGTCCCTTCAACAGTTTTACCGGGGTCATTGAAGAGGTAAATGATGAAAAGAAAAAGCTCAAGGTAATGGTGAAGATCTTTGGGCGAAAAACTCCGCTGGAGTTAAGTTTTATGCAGGTTGAAAAAGAATAACATGCTTATATAATATACGTAACCGGATGATTGTGATATCCCTAATGCTTCCTGAATAATCATCGTGATTGCGTGTGAATCAACTATATAAATCAGAAACAAGTAAATTATGGCAAAAGAGGTTGCTGGACTAATTAAATTGCAGATAAAGGGGGGTGCCGCCAATCCTTCACCTCCGGTAGGTCCTGCTTTGGGTTCAAAGGGTGTGAATATTATGGAATTTTGCAAACAGTTCAATTCCCGTACCCAGGACAAGGCAGGTAAAACATTACCGGTTGTGATCACGGTATACAGCGATAAATCATTTGAATTTATCGTTAAAACCCCTCCGGTAGCTGTTCAGCTTCTGGAAGCTTCCAAATTAAAATCCGGTTCCGCAGAGTCAAACCGGGTTAAGGTTGCCTCCATTACCTGGGAACAGGTAAGAGCCATTGCTGAAGATAAGATGCCTGATCTTAACTGTTTCACCGTCGATTCAGCAATGAAAATGGTTGCCGGCACTGCCCGCAGTATGGGTATCACTATTAAGGGTGATGCCCCAGTAAATACATAAACTTTTATTTCCGGATTAACATGGCAAATTTGACAAAGAACAGAAAACTGGCTTTGGAAAAGATCGAGACAGCCACCCAATATAAACTGTCAGAAGCATCTAAACTGGTGAAAGAAATTTCTACCGTAAAGTTTGATGCCTCGGTTGATATTGATGTACGGCTTGGTATTGATCCCCGCAAAGCCAATCAAATGGTTAGGGGCGTGGTTACGCTACCCCATGGTACCGGTAAAACAATCAGAGTGCTTGTACTTTGTACTCCCGATAAAGAGGAAGAGGCAAAAGTTGCCGGCGCTGATTTTGTTGGACTCGATGAATATGTTGATAAGATCCAGAATGGCTGGACCGATGTTGACGTAATTATCACCATGCCTGCTGTAATGGGCAAGATCGGCAAACTGGGTAAAATCCTTGGTCCCCGCGGACTGATGCCGAATCCCAAAAGCGGAACCGTAACTATGGAAGTCGGAAAAGCGGTAAAGGAAGTAAAAATGGGTAAAATTGATTTCAAAGTCGATAAAGCCGGTATTGTTCATACTTCCATCGGAAAGGTATCTTTTACAGCCGATAAAATAGCTGAAAATGCAAGGGAATTCTTACATACCCTTGTAAAGCTTAAACCTTCAGCAGCAAAAGGCTCCTATATCCGCAGCATTTTCATTTCCAGTACAATGAGCCCCGGAATTAAGGTCGATGCCAAAGCATTTGACGAATAATTTTAAAGACCATATTAGAATATGAATAGGGACGAAAAAAACAGGATGATCGATAGCCTGAAGGATTCCATCAGCAATGCGAAGCATTTCTATCTTACAGATATTTCGGCAATGAATGCCGAAAGTACGAGTAAACTCAGAAGAGCTTGCTTTCAAAGGGAAATTACTCTGGTTGTCGTTAAAAATACCCTGCTGAAAAAAGCTCTGGAAAAATTCGAGGGCAAATTTGACGGCCTTTATGATGTTTTGAAGGATTCCACTTCGATCATGTTCTCCGACGTTAACAATACGCCGGCAAAACTGATCAAGGAGTTTCGCAAAGCAAACCCAAGGCCGATACTCAAAGCTGCTTATGTCGAAGAATCTATATACATTGGCGATGATCAACTCGATGCATTGTCAGGTATTAAGTCTAAGGAAGAACTTATCGGCGATCTTATACTGCTGTTGCAGTCACCCGCCCGTAACGTTATTTCGGCTTTACAGTCAAGCTCAGTGAAGCTGGCTGGTATTGTAAAAACTTTAAGTGAAAAAGAATAAATATTTTAATAACTAATTAATATTCAATAAAAATGGCAGATTTGAAAGCTTTCGCAGAACAATTGGTTAACTTAACTGTTAAAGAAGTAAACGAATTGGCCAAGATATTAAAAGAAGAATATGGTATCGAACCTGCAGCTGCCGCAGTGGCTGTTGCTGGTCCTGTTGCCGGTGATGGTGATGCTGCAAAGGCCGAAGAAAAATCAACTTTTTCGGTCATTATGAACCATCCGGGCGGTGCCAAACTTCAGATAGTAAAATTGGTAAAGGATATCACCAACCTGGGTTTAAAAGAAGCTAAAGAGCTTGTTGACAAATCCCCGGTAGCGATAAAGGAGAACATTTCCAAGGAAGAAGCTGAATCGATAAAAGCTCAATTAGCAGAAGCAGGAGCAGACGTTGAACTTAAATAAAGTTACCCTCGTGATGATAACATTTAGGTTTAATTCCGATGTTTCGGGATTAAACCTTTTTGTCATTTCTCATAACTTTAGTTCAACACTTATATTTTAAAGCATAATGACCAAATTATATACAGAACGAATCAGCTTTGCCCGGGCAAAAAATCAACTGTCCTATCCTGATTTTCTTGAGATCCAGCTAAAGTCGTTCCACGACTTTTTCCAGCTTGAAACTACTCCTGAGAACAGAAAAAGTGAAGGGCTGTTTAAAGTTTTCCAGGAAAACTTCCCCATTACCGATACCAGGAACAACTTTGTTCTTGAATTCATGGATTATTTTATTGATCCACCCCGTTATTCCATTGAAGAATGTATTGAAAGAGGCCTTACATACAGCGTACCGCTTAAGGCCAAGTTGAAACTGTATTGTACCGATCCCGAACACGAAGATTTTGATACGGTGATCCAGGATGTATACCTTGGTACTATACCCTATATGACTGATCGGGGGCTGTTTGTCATCAACGGCGCCGAGCGCGTTGTGGTCTCCCAGCTTCACCGCTCACCCGGTGTGTTCTTCGGGCAAAGTATCCATGCAAACGGAACCAAGCTGTATTCAGCCCGGATCATCCCTTTTAAAGGCTCCTGGATTGAATTTGCGACCGATATAAACAATGTAATGTATGCTTATATCGACCGCAAGAAAAAGCTTCCCGTTACCACCCTGCTCAGGGCCATCGGGTTTGAAAGCGACAAGGACATCCTCGAGATCTTTGATCTGGCTGATGAAATCAAAGTATCAAAAACAGCTTTGAAAAAACTCGTCGGTAGAAAACTCGCAGCCCGCGTTCTCAAATCATGGGTGGAGGACTTTGTGGATGAAGATACCGGTGAGGTTGTATCCATTGAGCGTAACGAAATTATAATTGACCGGGAGACAGTACTGCTCGATGAACATATAGATCCCATCATCGATTCGGGTGCCAAGAATATATTGCTGCATAAGGAAGGCCAGAATCTCACAGATTTCGAAATTATTTACAATACCTTGCAGAAGGACCCCTGTAACTCCGAAAAAGAAGCAGTCCTTCACATATACCGTCAGCTTCGAAACAGCGAACCACCTGATGAAGCTACCGCCCGTGATGTAATCGACAAGTTATTTTTCTCAGACAAGCGGTACGATTTGGGCGAGGTTGGCCGTTACCGGATCAACAAGAAACTGGGTCTTGAAACAGCCATGGATGTCAAGGTCCTCACAAAAGAAGATATCATCCGCATTATAAAGTACCTGATTGAGCTTATCAATTCAAAAGCCGATGTCGACGATATTGACCATTTAAGTAACCGAAGGGTTCGCACCGTCGGTGAACAGCTGGCCACCCAGTTCGGTGTCGGACTGGCACGTATGGCAAGAACCATCCGGGAAAGGATGAATGTTCGTGACAACGAAGTGTTTACACCTATCGACCTGATCAATTCAAAAACACTTTCATCGGTCATCAACTCGTTCTTTGGAACCAACCAGCTTTCACAATTCATGGATCAAACCAATCCCCTTGCTGAAATTACCCACAAGCGGAGAATGTCTGCACTCGGACCGGGTGGTTTGTCACGGGAGCGTGCCGGTTTTGAGGTACGTGACGTACATTATACCCATTACGGACGCCTTTGTCCCATTGAAACACCCGAAGGACCCAACATTGGCCTTATCTCCTCGCTGTGCGTATATGCAAAGATCAATACGCTGGGATTCATTGAAACCCCATATCGCAGGGTGGATAAGGGAACCGTTGACCTGGGAACCGAAGGGATTGTCTGGCTCAGTGCCGAAGAAGAAGAATCCAAGGTGATTGCCCAGGCGAATGCCCCGATGAAAGATAGTGGCGAATTCGAGAACCTGAAGGTTAAAGCCCGTTACAACGGCGATTTTCCGCTTTCGGACGCCCACGATGTAGATCTGATGGACGTATCTCCCAACCAGATCGCCTCCATTGCAGCCTCCCTGATACCCTTCCTCGAACACGATGATGCCAACCGTGCACTTATGGGTTCCAACATGATGCGGCAGGCCGTACCCCTGATCAATCCCGAAGCTCCTGTTGTAGGAACCGGTATTGAGCACGAAGTGGTGCGTGATTCACGTTTTCTTGTCATTGCCGAAGCTGATGGCGTTGTGGAATATGTAGATTCCAATGAAATTGTCATCCGGTATGCCATGACCGAGGAAGAGAAATTCGTAAGCTTCGACGGAGATGTTAAACGCTACAAGCTTTTAAAATACAGGAAAACAAATCAAAATACCTGCATTAACCTTAAACCCATTGTCAGGAAAGGGCAAAAGGTTACCAAGGGACTGATCCTCACCGAAGGGTATTCCACGAGTGCCGGAGAACTGGCACTGGGAAGGAATCTTATGGTTGCCTTCATGCCCTGGAAAGGATATAACTTTGAGGATGCCATTGTAATTTCCGAAAAGGTAGTCCGTGAAGACCTGTTTACCTCCATTCACATCGACGAATACATGCTCGAAGTGCGTGATACCAAACGCGGACTGGAAGAGCTCACTGCCGATATTCCCAATGTAAGCGAAGAAGCTACCCGCAATCTCGATGAAAACGGGCTGATACGTATCGGAGCTGAAGTGAACCCGGGAGATATCCTGATCGGTAAGATCACACCAAAGGGTGAATCGGACCCCTCACCCGAGGAAAAGCTTCTAAGGGCTATTTTCGGTGATAAGGCCGGAGATGTCAAGGATGCCTCACTTAAGGCACCTCCGTCACTGCTGGGTGTTGTGATCGATAAAAAACTGTTTTCCCGCTCCATCAAGGACAAGAAGTTGAAATCATCCACAAAACCTATCCTGGATAAGATTGAAGAAGAATTCGAACGTAATACAAACGAGCTGAAATCCAAGCTGATCGATAAACTCTTCATTGTTGTGAACGGGAAAACATCCCAGGGAGTTAAAGATTATTACAATGTGGACGTTATCCCCAGAAGCGCCAAGTTTACGCTGAAACTTTTGCAGGATATCGATTTTCAGAGTATCAACCCCAACAAATGGACCACAGATAAGGATAAGAATGAAGTCATCAAAACCTTGATCCATAATTATATCATCAAACACAAGGAAATTGATGCCATTTATAAGCGCAAAAAATACAGTATTACCATCGGTGATGAGCTGCCTGCAGGAATTGTGCAGCTTGCCAAGGTATACGTGGCACAAAAGCGCAAGGTAAAAGTGGGGGATAAAATGGCCGGGCGACATGGAAACAAGGGTATTATTTCAAGGATTGTGCGCATGGAAGACATGCCCTTTCTTGAAGACGGCACACCCGTTGATATCGTGCTTAACCCCCTTGGTGTTCCTTCACGTATGAACCTGGGCCAGATCTATGAAACCGTTCTGGGATGGGCAGGCAGAAAAATGGGAGTGAAATTTGCATCTCCGATTTTTGATGGTGCTTCCATCGAGCAGATTGCCGATTACACCGTTCAGGCCGGCCTGCCGCGATTTGGCAAGACCTACCTGTATGACGGCGGAACGGGTGACCGTTTTGATCAGCCTGCAACCGTTGGTATAATTTATATGATCAAGCTTGGTCATATGGTCGACGATAAGATGCACGCAAGATCCATAGGTCCTTACTCCCTGATCACACAGCAACCGCTGGGCGGAAAAGCACAGTTTGGCGGACAGCGTTTTGGTGAAATGGAGGTCTGGGCACTCGAAGCATTCGGTGCAGCCCACATTCTCCAGGAAATTCTGACAATAAAGTCGGACGACGTGGTTGGAAGGGCCAAAGCCTATGAAGCCATTGTGAAAGGCGAGCCATTGCCGCTTCCCGGCATACCCGAATCACTGAACGTTTTACTTCATGAGCTGAGAGGACTCGGTTTAAGCATAAACCTCGTCTGATCCCTGCGGTTGAAGTTATTCAGATAGTTTGAATTTTGATACCTAATAAGAGAAATCAGATATGTCATTCAGAAGGGACACAAAAGTAAAGTCGAGCTTCTCCAAAATATCCATCAGCCTTGCATCGCCCGAGGAGATCCTCGAACGTTCAAATGGTGAGGTACTTAAACCCGAAACAATCAATTACAGGACATACAAACCTGAACGCGACGGGTTATTTTGCGAGCGCATTTTCGGACCGGTAAAGGACTATGAGTGTCATTGCGGAAAATACAAGAGAATACGTTATAAGGGTATTGTTTGTGACCGTTGCGGTGTTGAGGTTACCGAAAAGAAAGTACGCCGCGAACGCATGGGCCATATTTCACTGGTTGTTCCGGTTGCCCATATTTGGTATTTCCGGACATTACCCAACAAGATTGGATATTTGCTGGGTCTACCCTCTAAAAAACTCGACAGCATAATTTATTATGAACGGTATGTAGTGATAAATCCCGGTATCAAGGCCATTGATGGTGTTCAGTACCTCGATTTCCTTACTGAGGAAGAGTACCTTGACATCGTTGAATCGCTTCCGAAAGAAAATCAGCTGCTTGATGACAGCCATCCGGACAAGTTCATTGCAAACATGGGTGCTGATTCACTGTATCAGCTTCTTCAGCGACTTGATCTCGATATACTGTCATATGATCTCAGGCACAAAGCCAACACGGAAACTTCGCAACAGCGCAAAAACGAGGCACTGAAGCGCCTGCAGGTTGTTGAAGCATTCCGGGCATCGAAGGGCATTAATCATCCCGAATGGATGATCCTCAAGGTCGTCCCGGTTATCCCCCCTGAACTCAGGCCGCTGGTTCCGCTCGACGGAGGCAGGTTTGCAACATCCGACCTGAATGATCTGTATCGCAGGGTAATTATCCGGAATAACCGGTTGAAACGTCTTATCGAGATCAAAGCTCCCGAAGTCATTCTCCGCAATGAAAAGCGTATGCTCCAGGAAGCCGTTGATTCACTCTTTGACAATTCGCGGAAATCGAATGCTGTAAAAACAGACGCCAACAGACCGCTTAAATCACTCAGTGACAGCTTAAAAGGTAAACAAGGCCGGTTCCGTCAGAACCTGCTTGGTAAACGCGTGGATTATTCGGCCCGTTCTGTTATCGTGGTTGGTCCCGAGTTGCAGCTCCATGAAACCGGTCTGCCGAAAGAAATGGCCGCTGAACTCTATAAACCCTTTATCATCAGGAAGCTGATAGAAAGAGGAATTGTTAAAACGGTGAAATCAGCCAAAAAAATAGTGGATCGCAAGGATCCGGTAGTGTGGGATATCCTGGAAAACGTGCTCAAGGGACACCCGGTTATGCTAAACCGTGCCCCCACCCTCCACCGTTTGGGTATTCAGGCATTCCAGCCAAAACTTATCGAAGGGAAGGCAATTCAGTTGCACCCGCTGGTTTGTACGGCATTTAACGCCGACTTCGACGGTGACCAGATGGCTGTTCACCTTCCGCTGGGAAATGCAGCCATTCTCGAGGCCCAGATCCTGATGCTTGCCTCGCATAATATTCTGAATCCTGCGAACGGTGCTCCCATAAATGTTCCTTCACAGGATATGGTCCTTGGGCTTTATTACATGACCAAGGCCTGCAAGAGCACACCCGAACAGCCGATAAGGGGTGAAGGTTTTACTTTTTATTCAAGTGAAGAGGTTATCATTGCCTTTAACGAAAAACGTGTAGATCTCCATGCAATCATAAAAGTAAGGATACTGGATTATGAAAATGGAACAGCGGTTAAAAAAATAATCGAAACCACCGTCGGAAGAATCCTTTTCAACGAGGTCGTTCCCAAGGAAGTAGGTTACATCAATGAGATCCTTACCAAAAAATCGCTGCGCGAGATTATCAGTAACGTCCTGAAGAAAACAGGTACGGCACATACAGCCAGATTCCTTGATTCGATAAAAGACCTTGGATTCCAGATGGCATTCAAAGGAGGACTGTCCTTCAACCTCGATGATGTGATCGTTCCGAAGGAAAAGGAAGACCTGATGAACGAAGGCTATTTGCAGGTTGATGAGGTGATGAACAACTATAACATGGGATTCATCACGAATAATGAAAGGTATAACCAGATCATCGACATCTGGACGCATACAAATGCCAAGCTTACCCAGACCCTGATGAAAAGGTTATCATCGGACAAACAGGGATTTAACCCGGTTTACATGATGCTTGATTCAGGCGCCAGGGGCTCAAAAGAACAGATCCGCCAGTTGTCGGGAATGCGAGGTCTTATGGCAAAACCCCAGAAATCGGGTTCCTCCGGATCAGAGATCATTGAAAACCCCATCCTTTCGAACTTTAAGGAAGGTCTTTCGGTACTTGAGTATTTTATCTCCACCCACGGTGCCCGTAAAGGTCTTGCCGATACGGCTCTCAAAACTGCCGATGCAGGTTACCTGACACGCCGGCTTGTTGATGTATCGCAGGATGTGATTATCAGCGAGGAAGATTGCGGTACATTGCGCGGACTTATTGCCACGGCAATTAAAAACAACGAGGAAGTGGTTGAATCGCTGTTTGAACGTATCCTGGGGCGTACTGCCGTTCATGATGTTTACCACCCGCTCACCGGTGAACTCATCGTTTCATCAGGTGAAGAGATCAACGAAGCGATAGCCCGCAGCATCGAAGACTCCCCGATTGAAAACATGGAAATACGGTCCGTACTTACCTGTGAATCGAGGAAGGGAGTATGCGCAAAATGCTATGGCCGTAACCTTGCCACCAGCCGTATGGTTCAGAATGGTGAGGCCGTGGGCGTAATTGCAGCGCAGTCAATCGGCGAACCCGGAACACAGCTTACCCTGCGTACTTTCCACGTTGGGGGTACCGCCATGAGCATAACCACCGAATCGCGCATAGTTACCAAATACAATGGTGTTGCCGAAATAGATGAATTGCGTGTAGTAGAACGTACCGAGGAAGATGGCAGCAAAATTGATATTGTAATCGGTCGTTTGGCTGAGTTGCGCATTATTGACAAAAAAACAGGTATTGCACTTACTACCAATAATATACCTTACGGAGCCAAGTTGTACATTAAGAATGGTGCCGATGTAAACAAGGGAGACCTTGTTTGCGAATGGGATCCGTATAATGCCGTGATCATTTCCGAAGTTGCCGGTAAGGTTGCTTTTGAAAATGTAATCGAAGGCGTTACTTTCAAGGAAGAATCGGATGAAGTTACGGGTTACCGCGAAAAAGTCATTATGGAAACCAGGGACCGTACCAAAAATCCCGGTATCGAAATAGTTGATAAAGCCGACCAAGTAATGAAAACCTATAACCTGCCGGTAGGATCGCACCTGAGCATTGATGAAGGCAGCATGGTGAAAGCAGGCGAAATACTTGTAAAAATACCCAGGGCTGTTGGTAAATCAGGCGACATTACCGGAGGTTTGCCTCGTGTAACCGAATTATTCGAGGCGAGGAATCCGTCAAATCCTGCCGTTGTTTCTGAGATCGATGGTGAGGTATCTTTTGGAAAGGTAAAGCGTGGTAACCGTGAAATCTCAATAACTTCAAAAACCGGTCAACAGAAAAAGTACCTTGTTCCGCTTTCCAAACAGATACTTGTGCAGGAAAACGATTATGTAAAAGCCGGTATTCCGCTTTCCGACGGGGCTACCACGCCATCGGATATCCTGGTGATCAAAGGACCCACCAAAGTACAGGAGTATATAGTCAACGAAGTTCAGGAGGTATACCGCCTGCAGGGTGTAAAAATAAACGATAAGCACTTTGAGGTAATTGTCAGGCAGATGATGCGCAAGGTCGAGATCATCGATCCGGGCGATACCAAGTTCCTCGAAAGGCAGCTGGTTGACAAATGGGAGTTCTTTGAAGAAAACGATTTTATCTATGGCAAGAAGGTAATTGAAGAGTCTGGTGATTCCCAGATTCTTAAACCAGGTCAGATCGTTACCGCCCGTAAACTGCGGGATGAGAATTCAATTCTCAAACGTAAGGACCTCAAGCCGATAAAAGCCAGGGATGCAATTCCTGCAACTTCCCAGCAGATATTGCAGGGTATCACAAGGGCTGCCTTGCAGACGCAAAGCTTTATGTCCGCTGCATCCTTCCAGGAAACCACCAAGGTACTCAACGAAGCCGCCATTTTTGGCAAAATCGACTATCTCGAAGGGCTGAAAGAAAATGTTATTGTGGGTCACCTGATACCGGCAGGTACGGGAAACCGCAGGTTCTCCAACATTATAGTCGGTTCAAAGGAAGATTTTGACAGGCTTGCCGAGGACAGAAAATACAGCATCGAAACTGTTAAAGAAGAGCATAATTAACGCTCCCATGGAAGAAAAGAAGAATCAGAACCAGCTCAGCATTGAGCTGAAGGAGGATATTGCCCAGGGGATCTATTCAAACCTGGCCATTATTACCCATTCTCCTTCGGAATTCATTGTTGATTTTGTGCGCATCATGCCTGGCATCCCCAAGGCTGAAGTTAAATCACGGATCATTCTTACGCCCGAACATGCCAAAAGGCTGCTTCATGCCCTTAAGGACAATATTGCCAAATATGAGACCGCGCATGGTCCTATCAAACAGGCAGAAGGACAGGGTGGCATGCTGATCCCCATGAACTTCGGCGGACCATCCGCTCAGGCCTGATAGAGAGCGACTGTCTGCATCAATAAAAAAACCGAAAAGTCAGCAGACTTTGCGGTTTTTTTAATTTTTACTTCTTAAAATTTATACTTATTCTCTTCTATCAGCTTGTCTGCAATTCTCCGGCGGGCATCCCTTACATTTACACCGGCAACTTTGGTAAGCATATCGATGGCCTTTTCCAGTGCAGGTGCCACATCGGAAGCAGCAAAGGAATAAACACTATCCAGGGCGGCTTTCCTGATTTTTTCAGCGGCATCATAAACATACACATCAGCCATATCGCGGTAAACCCCGGCAGCTCCGGCACCCTTCAGTCCTTCAATTTTCTCTACCCTCAGGACCAGAGACTCAGCGATATAGGTCTCTGAGATCATATCAGAAATGCAATTCAGTACTTCCTGTTCCTGTACAAGATTCTTTTCGAATTTCTTTGAAGCACCATGGATAAGGAGGAGAACAGATTTTTTAAAGTTCCTGATAACCCTGTATTTTTCCTCATAATAACTTTCATTTCCGGATTTACCATCGGTTATATTTCCCAATGCTGAGAACAACTCTCCGGCCTTTTCAAAGAGCTTGAAATCTCCTTTCATGGCTCTTTTCATTGCCGTGTCCACTACAAGCAACCGATTTATTTCATTGGTGCCCTCAAAGATACGGTTGATGCGTGAATCGCGGTATCCCTTTTCCACAGCCATTTCGGCAGAGTAACCCATGCCACCGTGAATCTGAACCGCTTCATCAATAACAAAATCGAGTATTTCAGAACCATATACCTTCAGAATGGCTGCCTCCACGGCATAATGACTGATACCGTCAATAGTAGCACGCCCCTTGTCACAGCCTTCGGTTTTGTATTTATCAATCAGGTCGTCAATATCCTTGCTTACACGATAATTCGCTGATTCGGCAGCGAAAGTCCGGATAACCTGCTCAGCCAGTTTATGTTTGATGGCACCGAATGTGGATATCAGCAGACCAAATTGCTTTCTTTCGTTGGCATATTTCACCGAATCATTGATGGCTTTTTTTGCAGCACCAAGTACATTGGCTCCCAGTTTGAGCCTTCCCATGTGAAGGATGCTGAGTGCTATCCTGAAGCCTTCACCCCGTTTACCGAGCAGGTTTTCAACCGGTACTTTCACATCATTGTAAAAGATCTGTGCCGTTGAGGAGCCTTTAATACCCATTTTATGTTCATCCGGACTGATAACAACACCCGGGAAATCGCGCTCCACAATAAATGCGCTCAACACCCTGTCGTTGTCAATTTTCGCAAAAACAGTCTGGACATCCGCAAAACCTGCATTGGTAATCCACATTTTCTGGCCGTTAAGAATATAATGCCTGCCATCTTCCGACAACCGTGCGTTGGTTTTACCGGCATTGGCATCGCTGCCTGCACCGGGTTCGGTAAGACAGTAGGCCCCGATAATCTCACCGGTTGCCAGCCTGGTGACATATTTCTGCCGCTGTTCTTCATTTCCGTAATACAGGATGGGCAAGGTACCTATACCGCAATGTGCCATAAACGCTACAGAGAAGGAATATCCTGCGCCAATGGTCTCAGCTGCCAGCATCTGGGTAACAAATGACTGCCCGAAACCATTGTATTCCTCAGGAACAGAAATCCCCATCAGACCCAGTTCACCGGATTTTTTGAGCATTTCCTTCATCAGTTCCCTGTCCTGTTTGTCAACCTTATCCACATTGGGATAGACTTCCGTATCCAGGAAATCCTGGCAGGACTGGGAGATCATTCTTTGTTCCTCGTTAAGTTCCTCAGGAATAAAAACATCTTTTGCTTCAATGTCGCTTACAAGAAATTCGCCGCTCTTTAAAATTTTTCTGTTCATTGTTGTTATTTTGGTTATGATAGATTGCGATTGTCGGAAGATTTATCTGATAAATATGCATTGATTTTATCAATCTGCAATAATTCAACCTCTACGTGGTTGATAAACAGGATATTCACAAATCCAGGTCCATGGCTATTAATTCAGCAATATCATAGTTCTTTACCTCTTCTTCCTTGTTCTTGTACTTGAGCCCATCTGTCAGCATGGTCATGCAAAACGGGCAGGTAGTGGCAATCACCGAGGCCCCTGTTGCAAGTGCATCTTCCGTTCTTTCCATAAAAACTTCCTTATTGCCCTTCTCAGCCTCCTTGAACATCTGGGCACCACCGGCACCGCAACAAAGGGCAAAGCTCTTATTCCTTTTCATCTCCACAAAAGTGTCAGACAGTGATTTCAAAATTTTCCTGGGTTCCTGGTAGATTTCATTGGCTCTTCCCAGGTAGCAGGGGTCGTGATATGTTATCCGTGCCGTGTTGTGCACGGATTTATTCAGTTTAAGCTGTCCGTTACGAAGAAAGCCATCCAGAAGGCTGATATAGCTGATCACTTCATATTGCCCCCCAAGGTCGGGATATTCGTTTTTGAATATATTATAGCAATGCGGGCAGATGGTAATAATTTTCTCTACCCCGTACATCCTGAAGACTTCAATATTCTGCAGGGCCTGCATCTGGTAAAGCATTTCGTTCCCGGCGCGTCTGGCGGGATCCCCTGTGCATGATTCCTCTTTCCCCAGTACTGCAAAGCTAACTTTCAGATGGGTCAGGATTTTGGTAAATGCCCTGGCCACTTTTTTGTACCTGTCATCAAATGCCCCGGCACAGCCGACCCAAAAAAGGTATTGCGGTTTTTTTCCCCTGGCAAACAGGTCAGCCATTACAGGAATTTCAATCTTACGGGTTTCCATATCCTCAATCACTTTATTACTTCATCATTTCATCACTTAATCACTTTATGCCTTTACCTTCATTTTCAGGTCTTTTGCCCAAAGCAGCCTGTCCTCGGGGGAAAATTGCCAGGGAGCACCATTATTCTCGATATTGTTAAATACTGCCTTCAGTTCGCCGGGAGCCGAAGCCTCCTCCATAACCAGGTACCGCCGCATGTCAACAATCAGCGTCGGGTGATTGATATTGATCGGACATTCTTTTGCACAGGCATTGCATGTGGTGCAAGCCCACAATTCCTCCAGGGTAATATAATCACCAAGCAAGGCTTTATTGTCGGTAAATTCCCGTCCTTTTTTAACCATTCCTGGTCCCTTCTCCTTCATACGCGCCCTTACATCCATGATGATCTTTCTGGGTGATAGCAATTTACCGGTAATATTGGCCGGGCAAACAGCGGTGCACCTTCCGCACTGGGTGCAGGACAGCGAATCAAAATAATTTTTCCAGGAAACGTCTTCCACATCCTTCACCCCGAAACGCTCAACGGGCGCGTCAGCCAAAGGCTCCGGAACAGCAGCATTGGGATCGAGCATCAGCTTCACTTCGCGGGTAATATTGTCCATATTTGTCAGTTTGCCAAGCGGATCGAGGCGCGTGAGGAAAACATTCGGAACCGACATGAAAACATGGAAGTGCTTTGAATAGGGCAGCATATTTGCAAAAACAAAGATCAGCAGAATATGGGCCCACCAGGATACTTCATGGAATGTATGCCAAGTGTCAGCCGAGGTATTGCCGAACACCGATGCCACGATGCTGCTTACCGGGAATACACCATGAACGGTTTCTCCGGATATCACCTGTAAACCATAATAGGCTGTGTTCATGCCCAGCAGCGAGACCATAAGCAACAGGATCATCGAGAGGGCAATATTGGCATCGATATGGGTGGCGGCTTTCATTTCAGGGCCTTCGAACCTATTAATATGAAAAAAAAGCCTCCTGCTTAGAAAAATAAGGATCGAAACGGCTACGATAAGACCAAACACATCGCCCGATGCAACTATAACATCGTAAATATCACCCAGGAACTGAAGGGCCCCTTCGGAACCGGATAAACCATCGATAACCATTTCGACGCTTCCGATAAGGATCACGCAGAAACCCCAGAATACGAGGGCATGGAAAAAACCGATTACAGGTTTGCGGAAAATTTTTGTCTGCCCGAATGCCACATCCATCATTACCCCAAAACGCCTGCCAAAATCACGGACAGGGAAGGCCGGCCGGGTGAGCCTGAAAAAGCTGATGATCCTGCGGACAGTATAGGTAAAGATGCCTAGGGTAATCAACAGCAATAACGCAAAAATGAATTGTCCCGTCATGGTTTTAGCTCCTTTACAGCTTCCACCAGCTTTGGCAATAATTTCATTGCATCGCCCACAATTCCGTACTGGGCGGCCTCGAATATGGGAGCATCCTTGTCGGTATTAACCGCAACAATATACTTTGATGAGCTCACACCGGCCAGATGCTGGGTTGCACCTGAAATGCCAATGGCAACATACAGGTTGGGGGCAATGATCTTGCCGGTTTGTCCGGTATGTTCATCATGTCCGCGCCACCCTTCATCCGAAACAGGACGTGAACAGGCAGTGGCTGCTTCAAGCAGGCTGGCAAGTTCCACAAGTGGACCCCAGTTGTCAGGTGATTTCATGCCACGGCCTCCGGAAATTACAATGTCAGCGTCGGTAAGCAGAATTTTGCCTGTTTGCTTCTGCACCTCTTTTATCTGTGTTTTTACGAGGGATCCGTCAAGTTGCACAGCAATATCTTCGATGGTGGCACCCTGATTTTTTTCAATCAGTTCAAATGAGTTCTGGGCCAGTGTAATG
>Ga0209431_10002218_pt1 | contig 15854 bp, 18 predicted proteins | sample RifCSP13_3_FD_184021 | JGI IMG/M metagenome (GOLD analysis project Ga0209431, IMG submission 184021) | Soil microbial communities from Rifle, Colorado - Rifle CSP2_sed 13_3 (SPAdes) (version 2) | ecosystem: Environmental > Terrestrial > Deep subsurface > Rock core/Sediment | place: Rifle...
GGTCCGCTGGGTCTTGAGATCCCTCTGTTGGCTGATGAGGCGCTCGCCGAGGGGGTCTATGTGGCCGGGGCCAATCGCGAGGACGCCCACGTCCGCGGGGTGGTCCCGGGCACGCACTTCAGGGCGCGGCACGCGGATATTCACCGCGTGCAACCGGGCGACGGCTGCGCGAAGTGCGGGAGCCCGATCATGGTCGAGCGGGTGATCGAGGTCGGAAACATCTTCAAGCTGGGCACCCGGTATTCCACGCCGCTCAAGGCGCTCTATCTCGACGAGAAAGGAGGGGAGCGGCCCATCGTCATGGGGAGCTACGGGATGGGCCCGGCCCGGATCGCGGCGGCCGCCATCGAACAGCATCACGACCGCGATGGCGCCATCTGGCCCGTGAATATCGCCCCCTTTCAGATCCACCTCCTCACGGTCAATGTCAAGGATCCGGCGATGCGAGAGCTGGGCGAGCAGCTGTACCGCGCCCTCAACGGAGCGGGGGTGGAGGTCCTGTACGATGACCGGGATGAGCGACCCGGGGTGAAATTCAAGGATGCGGATCTCGTGGGGATTCCCTATCGCGTGACGGTGGGGAGCCGAGCCATCCAGGAAGGGCAGGTGGAAATTCGCAATCGCCGGACGAGAGAGGATATGTTTATCCCGGCCGCCGAGATCGCGCCCCGCATCGAGGCCCTCTTACTCCAGACGGAAGGGGGGTAGTTGGGGTCAGTCCTGGTCGGACGAGGAGGGCCGGGGCGGCTGCTGGTCGGAGGTGCCCTTCTCGGCCTCGGCTTTTCGTTCGTTGCTGCTGGTGTCCGGGGGGCCGTCAGCCCCCTTTTTCTCTCCCTCGAGGGCCTTTTTTCGCTCCGGACTGGCGTAGTCGTTCACGTACCAGCCGGTCCCTTTGAAGACCAGGGCGGGCGCCGACAGAACCCGTCGGACGGGCCCAGCGCACGCCACGCACGACGTGACCGGCTCCTCAGAGAACTTCTGGATGACCTCAAAGTGATGGCCGCAGACCTCGCACTGGTACTCGTAGATCGGCACTGGGACCGTCCTCCTTGCGTCCTGGGTGTAGAAAGCCCAAAAGTATATTGTAGGCTCTTGGACCTTACGTGTCAACCGCGTTCCCCCCTTCCGGAGCGATGAGTCGCGCGTATCCCTCCCGCCCCGTCGTGGCTGTCGGTGCCATCGTGGTGAAGGCTGGCAAGGTGTTGCTGGTGCGTCGCCGGAGGGAACCGAGTCGGGGTCTCTGGAGCCTGCCGGGAGGGGCGGTGAGGCGTGGCGAGGGATTGAGGGAGGCGGTGGCACGCGAGGTCAGGGAGGAGTGCGGGATCGATGTGAGGGTGGAAGAGGTCGTGGAGGTGATGGACCGGATTTATGCCGACCGCGGTGGCCGGGTCCGGTACCACTATGTGATCATCGACTTCCTCGCTTCCTGGCGTAAAGGAAGATTGCAGGCCGCCTCGGATATCTCTGGGGCGTCGTGGGTGGACCCCGCCAGAATCGGAGACCTGCCCCTGACTGCGGGGTTGGTCCCGGTGATCACAAAGGCCCTGCGCCTTAGGCGCCGGCGGGTGGGAGGGAATTGACCCCTCCCTTTCTCCCGTGCTAGAGTAACGGTAGCCGCACACGGAGCTTCCCTGGAACACTGTGCAGGTCCATCCTATGCAGATCCGCCTGAACGGCCATGCCCGAGATGTAAGTGACGGGATCACCATCGCCGGGCTGCTCCACGAGCTCAGGGTTCGCCCTGAGCGGGTGGCGGTCCTGATCAACCAGGGGATCATCAAGAAGCCCTCCTACGGGTCCACGACGCTCCGGGAAGGGGACGCGGTGGAGGTCCTCACCGTCATGGCGGGGGGGATGGAGGAGATCCGATGACGGAACGCAGGGACGCGCCGCTCAAGTTCGGTGGGAAGGAATTCACGTCGCGCCTCATCATCGGCAGCAGCAAGTACCCGGACCCTGCCACGATGCAGAAGGCGTGGGAAGCCTCAGGGGCCGAGATTATCACCGTGGCCATCCGGCGCATGAACCTGGCCACCGGAGGCTCGCTGTTGGATTACATCGACCTCAGCCGCTACACTCTGCTGCCCAACACGGCGGGATGCTACACGGGCGAGGAGGCGGTCAAAACCTCGTTCATCGCCCGCGAGATGGGACTGTCCGATATGATCAAGCTGGAGGTCATCGGGGACGAGAAGACCCTCTTCCCCGACACGGCGGCGTTGGTGGAGGCGACGAAGATCCTGGTCAAGGAGGGCTTCATCGTCCTGCCGTATACCAACGATGACCCGATCGTGGCCAAGAAACTCGAGGACGCGGGGGCGGCCGCCGTGATGCCGCTCGGGGCCCCGATCGGCTCGGGCGCCGGCATCCGGAACCCCTACAACATCAGGATCATCCAGGAGACGGTGCGGGTGCCGGTCATCGTCGATGCGGGGGTGGGGACCGCCTCCGATGCGGCGGTGGCCATGGAGCTCGGTTGCGATGGCGTGCTGATGAACACGGGGATCGCGATGGCGAAGGATCCGGTGGCCATGGCAACCGCGATGCGCCATGCGGTCGAGGCGGGACGGTTGGCCTATCGCGCCGGGCGCATCCCGAAAAAGCTGTACGCCTCCGCCTCCACGCCCCTCGAAGGCATGCCCGAACTGCTATAGCCGTCCTTCCCCGCTCCCCTCTCCGTTCCTCCCGGCGCAGGGGGGAGGACCGCGCTCCGTCCTTCGCTTCCAGGATGGTGATCTGCAGGCGAAAAGCCCAGTCAACCGCGCCCCGCCAGATACTGCAGGTAACGGGAGAACGCGGCGTGCTTGAGCGCATACCACGTCTTCCTGAGCGGGGGGACGGGCGTCTTGCGCCAGCTCAATTCCCCACTGCCGGGCTGCCATTTCGCGAATCCGTGGAAGCGGCGCCATTTCTTGCCGATGTCGAGGACATACGACGCCTCACCCGGCTCGCCGTACAGCATGTGTCGCCAGTGGGCAAGCACCTCCCTCCGCGCGTCATTCGGGTACGTATATTGCTTTTCGGGGTCCAGGTGCGGCGAGAAGAAGGGGAGGACTTCCTCCAGGAAGCGCCTGCGAATCACGCTCGGGTTGAGTGACGGCCCCTGAAAATAGAGCGGCCCGCGGGAAGGGTTGCGGGTCAGGTTGAACCGCAACGAGGCGAGGTCGGGGTCGGCTTCGAACCCGCGCACGATCCGCGTCGCGTCCACGTTTCGCTTGAGCAGCCAGTCGTCTTCCAGATGGAGGAAGATCTCGGTTTCCACCTGCTCCCAGGCCCATTGCACCGCCGTGGCAAAGTGGGGTTGGTCCGGGCAGCGGTGGGTGATCTCGGAGAAGTATTTCGCGCAGATCCTGAGCACGTCGTCGGTGGAGCGCCGCTCGTCGCCGATGGGGTCGATGTTGATGATGAGGCGGGCCCGTTGGAACTGGCGAAGGAACTTGCGGTGAAAGGATAAGAGGGTGAATTCCAGGATGTCCGGCCGCAGCGTGCCAATGGTTACGACGTCGATGCGCCCATGCTGCGGTTCATGGTCCATTCCGGAATTATGCTCCTATGACCCCGGGTGTTTTCCAACATGCGGGGCGCGGCACACGAACCCGTTATCACCATCCGCGAGCACTCGCGCTGCGCCGGTCTTGGCCGAACGCCTTTAGACCTCCCCTGCAGTATCTCCCACGCGGATCATACCCTCTGTAAGGATCTGCGCCCGCAGGCCGCCCCGGTGAATCAACGCCTCCCTGACCCCTGGGTGGCTCAGGCGCTCGAGGTCACCCTCCAGCCCTTTGCCGGCGATGGCGCGGACCTGCACGACTGGCACCGTGGATGCCGCCCCGGTCGGAGCGATGTGAATGGAAACCACCGTCCCTTCCCACACGGCACCGGACCTCCTTGTCCTCTTGGGTCTAAGAAGACGGGACATGCGCGAGTCTCAGCGCACGACCTGATGTGATCTATAACACGGTTCAATGAGATCTGCGACATGAAACAGATGGCAACGGATCTCGCGAATAGGCTATAGTGCGGAGCGTGGAGCCCGACACGCAGACCGGTCAACGGTGAAGCGATGAAAGCGCCCATCGAAGATCCCCGGACGTGGGGGTTGTATGTAATCACCGATCGCACACAGACCTCCGGCAGATCGCTTGAAGAGGTCGTGGGGGCCTGTATACAAGGGGGCGCCAGGGTCTTTCAGTTGCGCGAGAAGGATCTGGAAGCCCGGGAGATGACGGCGCTGGCCGAACGCCTCCTTCAGCTCATCACGCCCGTCGGGGGGCTGCTGCTCATCAATGACCGAATCGATGTGGCGCTGGCCGTGGGGGCCAACGGGGTCCATCTGAGCCAACGAGGTCTTCCGCCCGTCGTCGCCCGTCGTCTGTTAGGCCCCACACGGCTGCTGGGCGTTTCCTGTCACTCGCTCGCCGAGGCGGAAGAGGCCCAGCAGGGCGGAGCCGACTTCATCGTGCTGGGGCCCATCTTCTATACGCCGTCCAAGGCCTTGTACGGGCCTCCCGTGGGCCTCGAGCTTATCCGTGAGGTCCGGCCGAGGATCGGATTGCCCATCGTCGCCATCGGGGGGATCACCGCGGCGAATCGGTCGGAGGTGCGCACCGCCGGGGCAGACGGGGTCGCCGTCATCTCTGCGGTCATGGCGGCCCCCGATGTTTCGGCGGCGGTCAGGGCCTTGCGTGCCTAGAGGCCACGGGCCATGCCGAAGAAGAGAAAAAGCCGGAAGGGATCACCTTCCGGCTTTTCGCGTTATCGTGGAGGATGACTATTTTACGGCGTTCTTGAGATCCTTACCCGCCCTGAACCGTGGAACCCTGGCTGCTGGGATGCGAATGGCTCTTCCGGTCTGGGGGTTCCGACCATTCCGGGCCGCCCGCCGGGCGACGGAGAACGTGCCGAAGCCTACCAACGTCACCTTCTTCCCTCTCTTGAGGGAGTCGCGTATCGACTTCAGGGTGCTCTCAAGGGCGGTTTCGGCGGCCTTCTTGGTGATCCCTGAGGCCTTTGCCATTGCGGCGACCAGCCCCGCCTTGGTCATATCGAGTCACCTCCTTTCGCCTGGCGCAATGATCAAGACGGAATGACAACGGGGGGAGATGGGAATGGTTTGGATATACCAGAGAGGTGTATCAGTGTCAAGGAGAAAGTCGCCCGAGAATCGAGGCCGCCGGCCCCCTGGGGAGGCTTCGGAGGCTCAGCCGCGAGGTTCGGCATGCGGGTCGGGAGATTCCGCCTTGAGCCGCGTGCGCCACTCCGCGAGCCGGCGCCGGATCTCGGCTTCGTAGCCCCGGTCTGTGGGCTGGTAGTAGGTGCGGCCTTGCAACTCCGGCGGCAGGTGCTCTTGGTCTACGAGGGCATCGGGGGCGTCGTGGGCGTATCGGTAGCCCGCTCCGTAGCCCAGGCCTCTCATCAGTGGGGTCGGCGCGTTCTGCAGATGGAGCGGCACCGGCGCGATGGGCCCCTGCTCTACATCACGCCGGGCCTCTTCGTAGGCGCGGTAGACTGCGTTCGATTTCGGGGCGGTCGCAAGATAACAGGTGCACTGAGCCAGGGCCAACTCCCCTTCCGGACTTCCGAGAAAGTGGTACGCCTCTTTCGCCGTCACTGCCACCGAGAGGGCGGACGGATCGGCGTTACCGATGTCCTCTGAGGCGATGCGGATGAGCCGCCGTGCGATGTAGAGGGGATCTTCCCCGGCAGCGAGCATGCGGGCCAGCCAGTAGAGCGCCGCGTCGGGGTCACTGTCCCGGACGCTCTTGTGGAGGGCGGAGATGAGGGCGTAGTGCTCATCACCCGCCTTGTCGTACAGGAGGGTTCGGCGCTGGGCCGCCTCCTCGACGGCGGTGAGGGTGACCTCGAGCATGCCGTCCTGGCTTCGGGAGGCGATCTGGGCGGCGAGCTCGAGCGTATTGAGGACCGTGCGAGCATCGCCCGAGGCCAGGCGGAGCAGATGCTGCAGGCCCTCCGGGGGGAGCTGTGGTCTCAAGACGCCAAGGCCCCGTTCCTGATCCTCCAGGGCGCGCTGGACAATGCGGTCAAGCTCTGCCTCCGTGAGCGGGTTAAGGCGAAAAACCTTCACCCGTGAGAGGAGCGGGGCCACCACCTCGAAGGAGGGATTCTCCGTCGTGGCCCCGATCAGGATGATCGTCCCCTTTTCCACATGGGGGAGAAAGGCATCCTGCTGGGCCTTGTTGAAGCGGTGAATCTCGTCGACAAAGAGGATGGTCCGCCGTCCTTCCCGCTCTGCATGCCACTGGGCCTGCTTCATGACCTCTCTGATCTCCTTGATGCCGGCGGTGACCGCGGAGAAGGGGACGAATGCCGCACGCATGCGCTCGGCGATCAGATACGCGAGCGTGGTCTTGCCCGACCCCGGAGGCCCCCAGAGTATCATCGATGGGACCTCGCCCCGGTCCAGCGCGAGGGCAAGGACCCTGCCCTCGCCCAACAGGTGCGTCTGCCCCACAAACTCCTGGAGGGTCCTGGGCCGCATACGATCGGCGAGGGGCGCCCGATCCTTGTGCTCTCGACTCTTGGGTTGCTCGAACAGCTCCATCACGAAAGACCTGCTAGCACGCTGGGAGGCTAGAATGCTGGAACGCTCAGGGGATCACAAGACGCTTGGATTCGCCTTCTAGCGTCCCAGCCTTCCAGCATCCTAGCCGAGTTGGCGCGCACGCGCCCAGACGGGGGTGCGCTTCTCCAGGAAGGCCTGCGTTCCCTCCTGGGCATCCCCGGATGCGACCGCCATAGCGAAAAGGGTCGCCTCATATTCGAGGCCTTCATCGAGCGCCATCTCGCATCCGCGGTTCACGGCCTCGAGACAGAGCTGCAGCGCGGTCGGGGACTTGCTCGCCAGGAGCCGCGCGAGCTTCACCGCCTCGGCCATCAGATCTTTCAATGGGACCACCTTATTCACGAGGCCGATCCGGTAGGCCTCCTGGGCGTCGATCATTTCTCCGGTCAGGATGAGCGCCATGGCGTGCTTGCGCCCCACCTGTCGGGGGAGGCGCTGGGTGCCGCCCCAGCAGGGGTTGAAGCCGAGATTGACTTCGGGTTGACCGAATTTGGCGGTCTCGGCGGCGAGGGCCAGGTGGCAGGCCTGGGTGATCTCAGAGCCGCCCCCCAACGCGTAGCCGTTAACCGCGGCGATCACCGGCTTGCCCAGGCGCTCGATCACAGCCATCAGCCGCAGTCCTCTGCGGGCAAACGTTTCCCGGGCCGAGGCAGCCCCCGCGGCGAGAGCGGCCTGGGCCTCACGGATGTCGCCACCGGCCACGAAGGCCTTCTCCCCCGACCCGGTCAGGATCACCACCCGCACGGCGGGGTCGTGGTGGGCTGCGAGGAAAGCCTGTTCGAGCTCCTGCATGGTGACTGCGGTCAGGACGTTGAGGGCCTGGGGGCGGTTGATGGTGATTGTGGTCACGCCATCGGCGGTCGCGACGTGCAGATGCTGATAGGCCATGATCTCCTCCCTCGAAGTTCAGTGGACATCGAAGGTCTGCGGGGGGCCTTTCACGGCGTCTCCATTTCTGCCACGAGCTGTTCCGCCGCCTCTACCGGATCCGCCGCCGTAAGGATTGGACGCCCCACCACCACGTAATCCGCACCCGCTCTGACTGCCTCGCGGGCCGTCGCGATCCGGCGCTGGTCGTCGGGCTCGGCCGCCTTCGGTCGGATGCCCGGCGTGACCACAAGGAGGTCGGGGCCGAACCGCCGCCGGATGGCTCGAACCTCGTGAGGCGAGGTCACCACCCCGTCGAGTCCCGACTCCTTCGCCAGGCGGGCGAGGGCGAGGGTCTGCTCTTCGACTCCCCACCCGATGCCCAGCGCCTGGAGATCGCCCTGGGTCAGGCTCGTGAGGACGGTGACCCCAATCAGGCGGGGGCGCTCGATGCCGACGGCCTCCGCCCTTTCGACGACGGCCTCCGCCGCCGCCCGCATCATCTCCCGCCCCCCTGCCACATGGAGGTCCAGCATGAAGACCCCCCACTCGACAGCCTTCGCCACGGCGGCGGCCACCGTCTGGGGAATGTCGTGGAACTTGAGATCGAGGAAGACCCGTCCTCCCTGCTCATGAATCCGGCTGATCACCCGGGGACCCGCGGCGGTGAACAGGGCGAGGCCAACCTTGAAGAGATGGATCGTTCCGTGCAGTCGTTTGACCATTCCCTCGGCCAATTCGAGCGAGGGGAGGTCCAGGGCGAGGATTAACCGATCTCGGGCAGTCATCGCCCCCCTCGGTTGCCCACCGTGAGCCGCATCAGGTCCCGGGCCAACAGGACCTCCCCTGGGAACTGCTTCTGACAGGGGGAGAGCAGGTCATGCCCCACGCAGGCCGGAGAAAAGTGGGTGAGCAGCAGCCGCTTCACACCGGCGTGCGCGGCGATCTCGCCGGCCAGGCTCGGCGTCAGGTGCCCCGTGACCTTCTGGCCGTCCGGAAAGGCGCATTCGAGAATGAGAAGATCGGCGCCCTTCGCCAGCCGGATCAGATCTTCGGAGTAGTCGGTGTCACCGGAGTAGACGACGGAGCCTTGAGCGGCGTCGATTCGATACGCCAGACTGACATCGGTGTGGGGGACGGGCCGCGCTGTCAGGCGCCACGCGCCCAAGTCGATCGTCCCCGCCTTGAGTTCGTTGAGCTCGAGGACGAAGGGCAGATTGGCCACCCATGAGCCGTACAATTCGCCCAGGAGGTGGTAGTGGCGCTTGAGCCCTGGAGGCCCGCCCACCCAGAGGGGACGGTGCCGTCCGATCTCGCGGCTCCGAAGGGCAAAGAGGAGGTGGGGAAAATCCCCCACGTGATCGGGGTGGTAGTGAGTATAGAGCACTCGATCTAACGCTCCGAGGCAGGAACCGGCCCGAACCAGTTGGTGCAGCGTGCCGGTGCCGCCGTCGAGCAGGAGTGACTCATTCGCCACCTGAACGAAGTAACCAGGCGAGGCCCGCTCGGCCGATGGAATGGCAGTCCCCGATCCGAGGACCGTCACCTCCATACCGGATTTCCTTTTGGGGGTGGGCTGGACATACCGTATCATAATATCATTACCACCGACGTCATCCCGGGTCAATGGATGGTGCAGATCAAGGTTCAGCAGGGGAGCATCCTCGAGGCCGCCTGCGAGGCCATCGTCAACGCCGCCAACAGCGGACAGAAAGGCCACACCATGAGGCGGGTGATCACCGGGCTTGTCCTCGTCCTCTTCCTGGTCCGCCCTGCGGAGGGCGGGGGAGCCTTCCAGCTCACGGCGGATGTGACCCGGCAGATCTTGCGCGGGATTGATCACATGGCGAACCTGAACTATGCCGAGGCCCGGGAGGTGTTCCGGCAGCTCAAGGACCTCCCGGGGGGTGACCTGCTCTCTCCCTTACTGGAGGGGCTCGTCGATATGGACCAGGCCGTTCAAGAGGAGCGCGGCGAGGAGGAAATCACAGAGGTTCTCGATCGTTTTCTCGCGCGCATGGAGCCGGTGGTGGTGCGCGGGGAGGCGCTCCTCCAGGCCACGCCGGACAATGCGGATCTGATGCTGGCTCTGGGGATGATCCGTGGGGTGAAGGGAGCGGTGGACCGGACGCGGAAGAACTATCTCGAGGCCTACCGCGGGATCCGGGCGAGCCACCAACTCTTTACGCGCGTCCTCGAGATGGACCCGCAGCGCGTTGATGCCCTCTGGCCTCTGGGGCTATACGACTACGCCGTCTCCCGGGTTCCGGCACTGCTCAAGCCGTTCGTCTCGCTGGTGCTCCCCACCGGGGACCGCGAGCGCGGGCTCAACAGACTCAGGCGGGCGGCACGGGAGGGGACCTTCGCCGCCGTCCCGGCGGTGGTCGCGCTGACCCGCATCCTCAGCGGGTGGGAAGAACAGTACGCCGAGGCCCTCCCCTACGCGGAGCTGCTTTCGGCCCGATACCCGGGAAATCCTGAATTCCTGTTTCTCCTGGCCTTTCTGTACTCCGAGGCGCATCAGACCACACAGGCGCTCTCCGTGGCCGAGGCGATCCGGATCGCCTTGGAGCAGAGGCACCCTCACTTTCCTTCAGAGCTCACCCCCAGGTATCTACAGCTCCGAGGCAAGATTGCCATGGATGCGGGCGCCCATGAAGAGGCGCTGGCCTTCTTCCGCCAGGCGATCGAGCAGCGGAATGCCAAGTTCGCCTGGATCACCGCCTGGGCCCACACGCGGACCGGCATGATCTATGATCTGCAGGGGCAGCGGGATAGGGCGGTCCAGTCGTATCACCGGGCGCTCGAGATCGAGGGACGAGGGTTGGCCCAGGAGACGGCCGAGCGGCATCTGTCAGAACCGTACCGGGGAAGGCCGCGGCACCCTCGGGGATAGCGGGGAGATTGTGCTTGGGTCCGTTCGGGGGCCGTGCTAGACTGCCTCGCACGTGAAGGTATCGAGGATGGTGTGTCATGAGGCCACCGGCGGTTATCGTTCTCATTGCCGTGGCGATCCTCATCGGGTTCGGGATCGCATACTTCTGGCAGTCCCGACAGGCGTCCACTCAGGTGTCTGCCTTGCAAGCGGAGCTGAGCGATCTGAAATCGAAGACGGGTGTGGAAATGCAGAATCTGCGGAATGAGGTGAAGAAGCTCACATCCGCGCTCGCAGAGGCAGAGGGCCGGCTCAAGGAAGAGCAGGCGGCTCGGAAGGGTCTTGAGGAGTTGCTCCAGAAGGCCCGCGTCTTGAAGTAAGGAAATGGGGGGCGTGCACGAGCCCGCCTCTGGGTGGAAACGATCGGGGAAGGGGAGGAGAGGCGATGACGAAAGCGCAGCTGGTTGACCGGATGGCCAAGGATGCCAAGGTAACCAAACGGGCCGCCGAGACCGCACTGGAGACCGCGCTGAAGGCGGTGAAGGATACCCTGAAGAAGGGGCAGAAGGTCACGCTGGTGGGGTTTGGGACTTTTGGCACGGGACGGCGCAAGGCCCGCGCGGGGCGGAATCCCCAGACCGGGAAGACGATCAGGATCCCCGCGGCGAGGGTCGTCCGCTTCCGGCCGGGAGCGGGACTGAAGAAGGCCGTAAGATAATCCCCACTATCAGCAGGCTCTCAGGATTCTGCATCCGGAAGGGGAGTCGCGAGGCTTCCCTTCTTTCGTTTTTGATCGCCAGGGGCCGGGATGGCGAAACAGGAAGACGCGAGAGACTCAAAATCTCTTGGGCCTTCGCGCCCGTGGGGGTTCGACTCCCCCTCCCGGCACCACAGTTCGCGCGCGGACTCCGTTGAAGAGGTGCTTCCTGAGGGTGGGGGATCAATGGGATGAGGAGGGCGACGAAGCGCGGGTCGAACTCTGAGGTCGGTCAGCCATCGGAGACGGCGTAACCCGATTCCTGCCGGCGTCTCCGTCGTTCTTGAACTCCACCGGGAGCTGAAACTCGCGCCGGAAATTCTCTGGGGCCGTCGGGCGCCCCGCCCAGCTGCCCCCCATCGTCTGGGTCTTGCCGGTGCACGCCGTCAGGAGGATCGCCAGGGCGACACCCGCCCACCGCCGCCGCATCGCTGGTGCTTCTCTTTCGTCGGGTGGTGCTACTTCAGATTGACGGTGATCTTGGCCTTCTCGCGCAACCCTCCGACATATTCCCCGTAACGGGCCCTCGCCTTTTCCCTCGTGAGATCCTTTTCCGCCCACTCCTTTGCCTCGGTAAAGGAGAGGCGCTTGGCCTCTTTGCGGGCTTCCACCTTGATGATGTGGTAACCAAACTGGGACCGCACCAGATCGCTGATCTGGCCAGCCTTGAGGGCGAAGGCAGCCTCTTCGAAAGGCTTCACCATTCTCCCTCGTCCGAAATAGCCGAGATCGCCTCCGTTGTCCTTCGTGGAATCCTCAGAATGTTGCGCGGCCAGCTTCGAGAAATCCTCCCCCTTCTTCGCCTTGGCCAGCACCGCATTGGCCCGTTCCTTGGTCTTCTGTTCGACTTCCGGAGAAGCATCAGGCGCCACCTTGATCAAGACGTGCCTGGCCTGCACCGCTTCCTCCTGGACATACGTATCCTTGCGCTCGTTGAAGAAGGTCTCGACCTCCTTCGGGGAGACCAAGACCTTTTCCAGGACCTCCTTCTTGAGGATCTGTTGGCGCAACATGTCCTTCTTGATATTGGCCTTCAGGCGCTCCGCGGTCAATCCGTTGGTGCTCAGGGCCTGCTTGAAGGCCTCTTCGGAGGGAAAGCGACCCCGGATGCTCTTGACCTGCTCATCGACCGCCTGGGGTGTCACGGTCAGTTTCTGGCGCTCTGCCTGCTCCAGGACGAGTTCGCTGTCGATGAGCTGTTGTAATAGCTCCTTTCGAGCCTGCTGCGCCTGTGGGTCTTCCTGCACCTTGTCAAAGGAAACTCGTGTGCGAGCAAGAAATTCGGTGTTCAGTTCTTGGTAGGTAATCTTCTTGCCATTCACCTGAGCCACTGCGTCCTGCGCTGAAGGCGGCGCAGCCGCTACAAAGCTCCAGGACGAGCCCACCAGCGCCAATGCCAGGGCGAGCGTGAGAACCACAAACCGACGTGTCATGCTTCTCTCCTCTGGGCGATTGCCTCTCTCCTGCTGGCGCTCGGCCCCCGGGGAGGCCCGGGCTGCCGAGTCCTTAGTACCGTTGCCGCCGGCCGCCGCCGCCGGTGCGGTCCCTGCCGAAACCGCCCCGACCCGGGCCGCCGCCCCGTGGCTCACGCTCGCGGGCCATGCTGACTGTGAGCGTGCGTCCCCCGATGTCGCGCCCGTTCAAGGCCGAGATGACCGCCTGCGCCTCCTCGGCGCTCCCCATCTCCACGAAGGCGAACCCGCGGGGTCGGCCGGTGTCGCGATCGGTGACGACCTTGATGTCCAGCGCCTTATGGCCACCTTGCTCAACAAGGGCGCGCAACTGCTCCGCATCGACGGTGAAGGGAAGATTGCCCACGTATACTCGGGCTGCCATGCCTCTGTCTCCTTTCCCCTAACACAAGAGGCCGCCAGACTGCAGTCCTCGCGGCCTCGTCACGAATACACGGCAAAACCGTGAGAAGCTAAAGTCGGAACGAGTATAGAGCCCTTCAGGGGAGAGTGTCAATGCATCTTTTGTGCCGGAGGGAGTCGGCACAGAGGACAGTCAAACGCATCGAGGGCAAAACCGTTGCGTTTTCGGGTCAAAGGGGGTAGGGTGATTCGCTCTATGATCAGGTGGGCCTGGAGGCCGGGGCGATGTCTCGTGAGTCCCACGATACGCTGTGGCTCGCGGGCCTCTGCGGGGCACGCGCGAGCGCGGCAATGATGTTCATGGCCTACCCGGCCATCCTCCCCATTGTCCAGCGCGAGTGGCAACTGTCAGGGACCGCAGCAGGGTCCATCTCATCAGCTTTTCAGCTCGTCGGTGCCGTCTCTTTGGCAATCCTCTCGGCCTTGATCGACCGGGTGGGGGCCCGACCCATCCTCCTCTGGTCGAGCGTCGCTTCGGCCGCTGTTTCTTTGTCCCTCCCTTTCTTCATCGATGGGTATGTTTCAGCCCTGATCCTATTCTCCGTCCTCGCCGCCGCGCTGGCCGGGACCTACACTCCGGGGCTGGTTCTTCTCGCCGGGCGGTTTATTCCTGAACGGCGGGGGTGGGCTATCGGATGGTTCCTGGGATCCTCCTCATTAGGGTATGCGGTCGCTCTCGGGTTGGCGGGGCTGATGATGGTGATCGTTGGCTGGCGTGCGGCCCTGTTCGCCCTCGCGCTGGGGCCGGTCGTCGGCGCGGCTCTCACCGCCGCGGTCCTGCGGGGCGCGCCGCCGCAGCACTCCGCAGCGCCCCGCCTCTCGAGGTTTTCGGAGATCATGCGCCGGAACCGCGCTGCCCAGCTGATGGTGGCCGGGTACACCTTTCATTGCTGGGAGCTTCTTGGCATGTGGGCGTGGACGCCCGCCTACCTGACCGTGGTGTTTGCCGCCACCGGCCTGGATCTCAGCCGCTCGGCCGGCATTGGCGCGAACCTCTCGGCCCTCTTCCATGTCATGGGGATTGTCGCGGCCAGCGTCGGCGGCTGGCTCTCCGACCGCTGGGGCCGGACGGCGGTCATCATCGCCATGATGGCCACCAGCACCGTGTGCTCGTTTACCTTTGGCTGGCTCCTGACTGCGCCGCTGGGGCTCCTGTTGCTGGTTGGCATCGTATACGGCTTCTCGGCCTTGGGCGATTCGCCGGTATACTCTGCAGGGATCACGGAGGTCGTGGCGCCTGCACAGCTGGGTTCGGTGCTGGCGGTGCGTTCGCTGCTGGGCTTTGGGGCGGGCGCTGTGGCACCGCTCGCCTTTGGCGCGGTGCTGGATGTGACGGCGGGCGCATCGGACCCGACCCGAGGGGCGTGGGGGTTGGCGTTCAGCGTCTTGGGGATCGGGGGGGTCCTGGGGGTGTGCGCCATGATCTGGCTTCGGTCTCTCCCGGAGGGTCGGCAGCTTGCCGGTGGCAAACGGTGATCGTCCGTTTCCCGTCCGGCCTCGACCGGTCCGGGAACAAGAGGCGCCCTCAGAAAGTCTTTACTTTTGCTTGACAAATGTGCGGATCGTGATAGCGTGCGATTCCCTTGTGGTGCTTCAGTCCCTGGGCCGGAGTTTCGCCGGACGGTTCAATGCGGAGAGGTTTGAAGCGAGCCGTGGACGGCAGGAGCGCATCCTTTCCCTCCCTTCCTGTGTCTAATCGATGGAGGTAGGCATAGGCGATGGCCGGGAACAAAACCGGCGACGTCGTCGTCTGGAAACAAGGGTAGGTTTCGTGAGCACCGCCTCGACCGATGGGGATTTGCGCATGAAAGGAGGTGACAACATGACACGCACAGTGATGATCGTTGGGCTCCTTGCCATGCTCTTGGTAACCCTCGGAGGCCCCGCTTTGTCCATCGCTCCCGCTGGTGCCGCGGAGATGATGGAATCCGACAAGGCGATGATGAAGGCGACGGGGGAGGACCTCAAGGCCCTCAAGAACGATCTGGCTGCCATCCAGGCCGAGCTCCAGAAGCTCAGCAACCGAGTCGGGGGCATGACCAAGATGATGGATAAAACAGTCAGCGATTACTGCAAGAGCGTTCCCGACTCCCTCAGGAAAGCCGGATTCGCCCCAGGTCTTTGTAGCTAAAAAACTCTGTCAGTGAATTCGGCGCAGAGGGCCGGAGGTGGAGCCGGCCCTCTGCCCGACACACACCCCCTGATTCTCCGCGCAGTTTCTCGCCAACGTCAGCCAGTCATGCGTCTCCGCACGATTTCCACCCATTTGAGGACCGGCTGGTGTCCGCCATCTGCTTCGCGCTTGCCTTACGCTTTCATAAGGGGGAACCGGGTCCCGGTCCATCCGGGAAAGAAGATCTCGTCCCGGGCAATCCCCGGGTGCGTACTGGCGACCTCGGTACGGTCAGCGGATCACGGACTTCGACGAGCCTTCGACGAGCGGTTCGGCCGAGCTCAGCGCCGAGGCCTCAGTCGAGTCGTCATCGGTGAGCGGTCTGATCAGGACCGAGTCTTTTTCGATCTGCTGAAAGCCGGGAGGGATGGGGATGTCGCCGGGAGCGACGAGGGGCAGGCACCCCCCAGTGATCGCCTATGAGGTCGCGCGCGAAAGCGAGCCGGGACGGCCCCCGAGCGCCCATCTCGAGGCCCCCGGCACGGCAGGGAGCAGCCGCGGGACTCCATCGAGCCCTGCGCAAGTCCTCGCCCGGTGGCTCCCCTTTCGGTCCCAGACGGGCTAGTCCTTCGATTCACAAGTTCGGTGACGAACTTATTCACTCAGGACTCAGCCACCCCGGATCTTAGGGACGACCAGGACCATGTCCCCCGAGGCCAGCCGGTGCGTCTTGTCCACCGTCAGGCCGTTGACCCGCACCTCCGTCTTCCCGTTGGTGCCCATCT
>Ga0209431_10002219_pt1 | contig 15847 bp, 11 predicted proteins | sample RifCSP13_3_FD_184021 | JGI IMG/M metagenome (GOLD analysis project Ga0209431, IMG submission 184021) | Soil microbial communities from Rifle, Colorado - Rifle CSP2_sed 13_3 (SPAdes) (version 2) | ecosystem: Environmental > Terrestrial > Deep subsurface > Rock core/Sediment | place: Rifle...
GCAGCCAATAAGGGGGCAGCTAAAAATAGCGGCGTCTCCGTGGGATTAAATATCATTCTCCCCATGGAGCAAAAGGCAAATCCATTCCAGACCAAGTCGCTGACCTTTAAATACTTCTTTGCGAGGAAGGTGATGTTTATAAAATACGCCATGGGTTATGTGTGTATGCCAGGGGGTTTTGGCACCCTTGATGAATTTTTTGAGGCGCTTACCCTTGTCCAGACCCACAAGATATACCCCCTGCCATTGATACTGGTGGGCAAGGAATACTGGGGTGGGCTTATACACTGGATGAAGTCAACGATGCTTAAGGAAAAGACAATATCGCCTGAAGACTTAAGGCTCGTAAGGATAACAGATAGTCCAAAGGAAGTTGTGTCAATAATAAATGCCCACAGGGACTGGAAGCTTAAGGTTATCAAAGCGGCAATGAAGAAAAAGGGGATAAGGATTCCCAGAGGCAGAGCTGAGGGGATATGACCAGTCTTTGATTTTTCAACCACGGCTGTGTGGTATTTTAAAAAATGCTTGACAAGGGGTGATTTTTAATTTAGTCTAAAAAATGAAGGCAAATAAAATCTTAAAGAAAGGAGGGAGATATGCGCAACATTATAAGCTTGGTGGCTGTTATAGCAGCCCTTGCATTTACCGGTTCAGCTTTGGCAGCAGATGGTGCAGCAATATTCAAGGCAAAGTGCGCTGCATGCCATGGCCAGAAGGGTGAAGGCATGAAGGGCATGGCGCCTGCACAGAAAGGTAATAAGTTCCTAACCGAAGGTAAAGCAGAGGATATTAAGAAGGTTATCCTTGAAGGCCGCGCCGGGGCAGCAAAGAAGTACAAAGAGTATCCCATTGATATGCCCAAGTCAGGTCTTTCAGATGCAGACGCAGATGCAGTTGTTCAGTTCATGCAAGGCGACTTGCAGAAGTAGGTTTTAGCGTCTCAAGTATATTTGATGCAGCCCGGTCTTTCAGGCCGGGCTGTTTTTTTTCATTAACAGAACCCCGCCTGGAAGGGCGGTTTTCTTCACCGCACTTCAGCCTCTCAATGACATCGGACAATCTGGCGCCAGCGCCATGCAGCATAGTAAAGCAGAATAGTAAAACAGAAGATTGACAAGTGGATAAAAATTGTTGATAATATACAAAATTTGTCAATTTTATTTGCAATTTGGGATTTGATTATTGGAATTTGACCTGCTGTGTTTGTTGAATATCCGAATCTAAGGATGGAGGTGTATCTTGAGTAAGAACGATTTTGTTTTTATAGGCATTGATATAGGCTCTGTAAGTGCAAATACGGTGGTTATTGATGAAAACAGGAATATACTTGAAGACCATTATACGAGGACAAAAGGCCAGCCGCAGGAAACTGCCATTGCAATCCTGTCTGATATCACCACAAGGTTCCCTCTCCATAAGATAAAGGCCGTGGCTGCCACAGGCTCAGGCGGAAAACTCATTGCCTCCCTTATAGGCGCAAGTTTTACAAACGAGGTCATTGCCCAGGCAAAGGCCGCTGAATATTTCCATCCTGAGGTAAGGACAGTAATTGAGATGGGTGGAGAGGATGCAAAGCTAATACTGCTATCTCCTGATGGTGATGCAAGGAAGATAAGGATTGAGGATTTCCAGATGAATTCAGTGTGCGCAGCAGGCACAGGTTCTTTTCTCGACCAGCAGGCAACACGGCTTAATCTCACAATTGAAGAATTCGGCAAACTTGCACTGAAATCCCCAAATCCGCCCAGGGTCGCCGGCAGATGCAGTGTATTTGCAAAGAGCGACATGATACACCTGCAACAGGCGGCAACCCCCGACTACGACATTGTAGCAGGACTCTGTTATGCTGTTGCCAGAAATTTTAAGGGGAGTATCGGAAAGGGGAAGGAGTTTGTAAAGCCGGTCTCATTCCAGGGCGGCGTTGCAGCCAACCTCGGCGTCAGAAAGGCATTCAAGGATGTCCTTGAACTAAACGATGCAGAATTCATCATACCCAAACATTTTACATCCATGGGCGCCCTCGGCGCTGTATTCAATGCCATGGAAAAGGGAAAGGGGATAGGCGAATTTAAAGGCCTCGGGGAATTTGAAGAATATATAAAAACAGGAAGGAAAAAGGGGAAAGGGCTTGACTCCCTTGAACGGCCTGAAAACCATCCTTCACAAATAAAAGATAAGTCCGGTTACCCATTCAAGGAGGGCGAGAATGTCCAGGCCTATCTTGGAATAGACATCGGTTCTGTAAGCACAAATGTTGTGCTGATAGATAAAGAAAAAAAACTTATGGCAAGGAGATACCTTGCAACCGCAGGCAGGCCCATAGAGGCTGTAAGGGAGGGGCTTGAAGAGATAGGCGAGGAATGCGGAGCTAAAGTGGAGGTTATAGGCGTCGGGACAACCGGCTCCGGTAGATATCTTATAGGAGATTTTGTTGGGGCAGATATTATACGGAATGAGATTACTGCCCAGGCAACCGCCGCAGCCGTCATTGACCCCACAGTGGATACGATATTTGAGATAGGGGGCCAGGATTCAAAATATATTGCGTTGAAAAACGGGGTTGTTGTTGATTTTGAAATGAATAAGGTCTGCGCCGCCGGCACAGGCTCATTCCTCGAGGAGCAGGCGGAAAGGATTGGCATATCCATAAAAGGTGAATTCAGCGAGCTGGCGCTGGGATGTGCTGCTCCCACATCAATGGGCGAACGATGCACTGTCTTTATTGAAAGCGACATGGTTCACCACCAGCAGAGGGGGGCGAGCAAGGATGAGATTGTGGCAGGACTATCATATTCCATCGTGCATAATTACCTGAACAGGGTTGTTGGCGACAGGAGGATAGGGGACAACATATTCTTCCAGGGCGGTACAGCGGCGAACCTCGGTGTTGTTGCTGCCTTTGAAAAGGTGACCTGCAAGAAGATAACTGTCCCTGAAAACCATGATGTTACAGGCGCAATAGGCGTTGCCATCCTTGCCATGGAGGAAAAGGACCCTAAAATGCCCACGAAGTTTAAGGGCTTTGATTTAAGCAAAAAAAAGTATACCCTTACATCATTTGAATGCAGGGATTGCTCCAATATATGCGATATAAAGAAGGTTGTGGTTGAAGGAGACACACCGCTCTACTACGGGAGTCGCTGCGAGAAATACGATGTGAGCATGGCAGCAAAGAAGGATAATCCTCTGCCGGATCTTTATAAGGAAAGGGAAAAGATTTTATTCTCATCTTACAAAGGCAAAAAACTTCCAGAGGATGCGCCGGCAATCGGCATCCCAAGGATGCTATACATGTATGAGATGTATCCTTTCTGGAAGGCCTTTTTCAATGAGATTGGTTTCAGGGTTATACTGTCGTCCCCCACAAACAGAGAAATAATAAAGGAGGGTGTGGAGCGGATAGTTACAGAAACCTGTTTCCCAATAAAGGTAAGCCATGGCCACATCCATGAGCTGATAAACAAGGGTGTAAAAAGGATATTCCTCCCCAGCATAATCAACCTCAAACCGGCACAAAAGGACCATACCTTCACATACCACTGCCCCTATGTGCAGACAATGCCCTATCTCGCCCAATCTGCATTTGATTTCAATACCCTGGGTATTGAGGTATTAAGGCCTATTATACACTTTAACAAGCCTGAAAAGGTCAGAAGAAAGCAGTTCCATGATTTAGGAAAGATGTTTGGAAAAAGCAGAGGTGAGATAGATAATGCCCTTCTGACAGCTGAGGAAAGCCAGGCTGCGTTTTACAGGAGGATGCGTGAGAGAGGAAGTGAGATACTGAGGGATATTAAAGATATTACCCTTGTAATCGTGGGCAGATCGTATAACACGATGGATAACGGCATAAACCTTGAACTGCCGCAGAAGCTCCGGGATATGGGTGTCCTTGCAATACCTTTTGACATGCTTCCTGTGGATGACGCGATAGACGACACCCTTGCGGCGGATATGTATTGGAAGTCAGGCCAGAGGATATTGTCAACTGCAAAACTTGTCAATGACAACCCGAATCTCTATGCTATCTATCTTACAAATTTCGGATGCGGGCCTGATTCATTCATCACGCATTTCTTTAAAGACAGGGCAAAAGACAAGCCGTTCCTCCAGCTTGAGATAGACGAACATTCCGCAGACGCAGGCGCGATAACAAGATGCGAGGCGTTTCTGGATAGTTTGAGGAATATAAGAAAAAGACAGCAAATCTCCGAACTCCAAACTCCGAACTCCGAACTCCGAACCAATACAGGGCCTGTTCACAGAACGGGTCTTAAGAAAAAGATTTACCTGCCGTATATGGCCGATGCTGCGCATGCACTAAAGGCGGCGTTTGAGGCGTGCGGCATTGAAGCGGAGATAATCCCTGAGCCTGATGATGAAACATTGAAATGGGGCAGAAGATATACATCCGGCAGGGAATGTTATCCGAACATCATTACAACAGGCGATATGGTAAAGATTATCAAGAGACCTGATTTTGTCCCTGAAAGGTCTGCGTTCTTTATGCCTTCCGGCAACGGACCGTGCAGGTTCGGCCAGTATAACCGCTATCACAGGTTGATACTTGACGAGATGGGGTGCAAGGATGTTCCGGTCTATGCCCCTGACCAGGATGAGGCGTTCTATAAGGAGCTTGGCATGGTCGGCGGCAATTTTCCAAGACTTGCATGGTGGGGTATAGTCGCTATAGACATACTTGAAAAGCGGCTGAGAGAGACAAGGCCTTATGAAAAAAATCCCGGTGAAACGGAAAAGGCATACTGGGACAGCATACATAAGATATGCGCTGTAGTAAAAGAAAAACGGTTCCCTGAAAAAGAACTCAGAGAGGCCAAACAGACGTTTCTCGCAATACCGACACATGAGAAAAAAGACAGGCCTATAGTCGGCGTCGTGGGCGAGATATATGTGAGAAGCAACAGGTTCAGCAATGAAAACCTTGTTAAGCAGTTGGAGGCGCTTGGCGCCGAGGTAAGACTGCCGCCTATCGGCGAATGGATTTATTACACCAACTTTCTGGCAAAGAGAAGAAACTGGGAGCGCGGAAACTACGGCCTTTATATCAGGACAAAAGTAAATGATTTCTTCCAGCGCAGGGATGAGCATAAATCCCTGAATATCCTTGATGGGGATTTACGGGGCGGCCACGAGCCTACTACGGAAGAGATATTGAAACTATCAAGGCCGCATATTCACGACTCGTTTGAGGGAGAGGCCGTGTTAAGCGTTGGCAAGGCAGTGGACTATATACAAAAGGGCGCGCATGGAATTGTCAACGCAATGCCCTTTACCTGCATGCCGGGGACAGTTGTGAATGCCGTGCTTAAAAAGGTTCGCGAGGAAAGCGGCAATATCCCGTATCTCAATATGGTTTACGAGGGTCTTGAAGACACGAACTCAAAAACAAGGATGGAGGCATTTGTGCATCAGGCAAAGGAGTACAGGGAAAGGCAAGGTCAAGGTTAAGGTTGAGGGAAAAACTGATTCTCTATCCTGTCAACAATCTTAACCTCAGCCTTGACCTTAACCTCAACCTGTTTTTATTATGGAAATTATCATCGCAATCCTTCTCGGTATTTTAATCCTGCTCATCCTTTGGAATATATTCGGCGCTAAAAAGCATGAGACAGACCCAGCCCTTTCTTTGATGCAGCAAGAGGTTCAAAATCTCCGCCAGCAGTTATCAGAAAACTTTTCTGCAAATATACAGGCTATAAATCAGCAGATGGCAAATGTCACATCGCATGTAAACAGCCAGTTGAATTCTGTAGCCCAGCAGCTTCAGAATGCCACAGGCCAGATTGCCCAGAGGATGGATAATGCGGCAAGGGTTGTCGGCGATGTAAAAAAAGACCTCGGGGAGCTTTCAAAGGCAACGCAGCAGGTCTTTGATGTTGGTAAGGACATTGCCAGCCTGCAGGAGATATTGAGGTCGCCTAAATTGAGGGGCGGCCTTGGAGAACTGTTCCTGGGCGACCTGCTGGCCCAGATCCTTCCGCCAACTAACTACAAGCTCCAGTATACATTCAAGAACGGGGCGAGGGTTGATGCCGTAATACAGCTAACCGACGGCCTTGTCCCCATTGATTCCAAATTTCCCCTTGAAAACTTCAGAAGGCTTCTTGAGAGTCAGACTGATGAGGAAAAAAAGGCAAATAGAAAGCGGTTTATATCAGATGTCAAAAAACACATAGACGCCATTGCAAGCCAGTATATCCAGCCTGACGAAGGCACATTCAGCTTCGCTCTCATGTATATCCCTGCTGAAAATGTATATTATGAAACCATTATAAAGGACGAATCCTTTGGCGAAGAGAAGGGCATTGCCAGTTATGCATTTGCAAAACGGGTAATACCAGTATCGCCAAACAGCTTTTATGCCTATCTCCAGACCATACTCCTCGGCCTGAGGGGGCTGGAGATAAGCGAGCAGGCAAAGGAGATATTGTCGCACCTTGGAAGGCTTAAGGTGGACTTTGACAGGTTTATAAAAGACTTTGAGGTTGTTGGCAGCCATCTTAATAATGCACGGACAAGGTATGATGATGCTGCAAAAAAACTTGAAAGGTTTCACGACAAGCTTTCAAGTCTTGAAGAGACAAAAAGCCTTGAGGCAGATAATGATGCTGAAATACAGCAGACTGGATTGGGGTAGGGCAACCACACACACACACGGAAAATAAAAATTTAGACCCTCTGGATGCCCGTTTTTTAGAGCTGGGGGTGGGATAGAAATATATGAAGGTCCATATAAGAAAAAAAGTTGTTGCCAGCATAATTATATTCCTCATCATTTACGGGATTATTGCGGCAATAACCATCTACAGCAGAAGACTTTTTTACAACAACGACAGCAGGTTGATGGATATAAATTATAAGGTTGAGGTGCTAAACCATCTTGCCATGAATATCCGCAGGCTGCCTCTCCATGTCATACACTATTTAAGCAACCGTAATAAAGAGGAGGAGGTGAAGTATGGAGCTCTTATAACCGAGATTGAGAAGGATATAAACCTGCTAAAGTCTCTAAGGATTACGGCGCAGCCTGAAGCAGGGTGGCTGAATGATACAGAGATGGAATTGTCTGATTTTAATTCACGGATGCATGAAATGTTCAAGAAAGAGCGGCCTCATGTTGTTTACAGGCACGATGCCGTTATTTTAAATGCCGAAAATACTGCAACTGGGATTATTGAGAAGTATATTTATCCATACCAGATGTTCAATGAGACTGAGATTAAGACGGCATCGGATGCAAGATACAATGTCTCCAGATATGTGGACAGATTACTTATAGGCGGTGGCGCCTTTGTGTTTCTTGCAGGTATAATTGCAATAACATACTTTTCAAGGACTGTAGTCAGCCCGCTGGAGAGACTGGTGAAAATGGCCAGGGAGGTAATAGAGAGCGGCTTCCATGGTCATATAGAACTGAGGAGAAGCGATGAAATCGGAGAACTCGCAGATGAATTCAATATCATGGCAGATAAACTTAAGGGATATGTTGACCAGTTAGCCCTGCAAAAGATGCTTTTTGAGGGGATAATAGATGCAATGCCATTTCATCTCTATGCTGTGGATAGAGGTTTCAATATTGTTGTATGGAATGCAAAAAGGGAAGAGGGCATATTCGGCATCAAAAAAAAAGAGGCTGTCGGAAAAAGCATATGGCAGACACTTGATATGACCCATTCCATTGCCTTGACTCCAAAGACCAGAGATGAAATGGAAGAGGAATTTATTCAGGTCTTCAAAACCGGCAACCCTGTTGAAAAAGAAGAGATTTCCGATAGTTTCGGGGAGAAGAGGTTTTTCAAGATCACAAAGCTCCCCCTTACGATGACGGGCAGCGAACCGCCGGCTTATGTTATAACCATACTGCAGGATATAACCGATTCCCGAAGACTCGAGATGCGCTATATGGCGCGGGAAAGGCTGGCTGCAATAGGCCAGATAGCCGCAGGTATTGCCCATGAGATAAATAATCCCATGGCGTCCATGGCGGTATGCGTTGAATCCCTGATTAAAAACATTCTGCCTGATAATTTTGAAAAAAAAGGAGACTACGATAAAGCTTATAGATATCTGAAGATTATAGAATCTGAGATATACAGGTGCAAAAATATAACCACAAACCTCTTGAATTTCAGCAGGGAACGAAGCCTGGTTATAAACGAAATAAATATCAATAACACCCTGACTGAAACAATAAAGATGGTTAACCTCCAGCAGAAATACAAAGAGTTCACTGTCAGGCTTAATCTGGACGATGAACTGCAAAATGTATGTGCTGATGAAGGCCTGCTCAGGCAGGTCTTTTTAGCTATTGTAATAAATGCATTTGAGTCAATGAAGGCAGGAGGGGAACTCGTTATATCAACGGCAAACAGCAGGGATGCCAGCGGCCCTGTTGTCAAAATGAGGTTCAGCGATAACGGCTGTGGCATCCCCAGTGAGCATATGAATAAGATATTTGAGCCGTTTTTCACAACCAAGGGCAATAGCGGCACAGGGCTTGGTCTTTCTGTCTGTTACGGTATTGTAAACCAGCATGGCGGGAGGGTTGAGGTTGAATCAGAGGTGGGTAAGGGTAGTGTGTTTTCTGTAATCCTTCCGGTTGCCCCTAAAAATATTTTGAAAAACCAAATAATTATATAAGATTTCCGGCTCAATGGACGCATAACACTGGTGACACAAGGTATGAAACAAAAAAAGGTCCGTGTCCTAATTGTTGACGATGAAATAAACTTTTCTTCTGTTGTAAGCGAAGAGCTTACCCACGGGGGTTTTTATGTGGAACAGGCCTCGGACGGCAAAGATGCTCTTAAACTGCTTCAGCAGGGAGAGTATGATGTGGTTTTGCTTGATATAAATATGCCGCATCTAAGCGGCATAGATGTTTTAAAAAAATTCCAGCGGGACGACCTGCCGCCTGAGTTTATAATGATTACTGGTTATGCCTCTGTGCAGACGGCAATTGAGGCAATGAAACTTGGCGCATACGACTATATTACCAAGCCGTACAGGATTGAGAAACTCAAAACCCTGATAGAGAAGGCATGGGATAAAAGACGGATAAGGCGCGAGAATATTATCCTCCGTACCAAGTTAAAGGAGGATGATATGGTGATAGATACAAAAAGCCCTCTCCTGCTGGAGATACTGGAGGCAGCAAGAAAGGTTGCATTAACAAACGCACCTGTGCTTATTTCAGGAGAGAGCGGCACAGGTAAGGAGCTCATGGCCAGGTTCATCCACAACTCATCACAGAGGGCAAACGGCCCTTTTATAGCCTTTAATAGCGGCGCGATACCTGATTCAATACTGGAGAGTGAACTGTTTGGCTATGAAAAGGGGGCCTTTACCGGTGCGCAGACAAATAAGCCCGGGTATTTTGAACTGGCGGACAGGGGAACGCTTTTCCTTGACGAGATTGGAGATATAAGCCCGTCAATGCAGGCGAAACTGCTCCGTTCCATAGAGACCAACCGATTTTTTAAAGTAGGGGGGATAAAAGAGATTGAGGTGGATATAAGGGTAGTGGCTGCAACAAATAAGGATTTAAAGAAAGAGGCTGAAGCAGGAAGATTCCGGCATGACCTCTACTACAGGCTCGCTGCAATGAACATACATCTGCCGCCACTAAGGGAGCGGAAAGGCGACATACCGCTGCTCGTGGAAGGGTTCCTTGAGTCAAAGAGGGACAGGAAGAAGGTGGATGGCGATGTGATGAAAAGGCTTATGGCATATCCATGGCCAGGCAATGTAAGGGAACTCAGGAATGTGATACAACGCGCAGTGATACTTTGCAAAGGCCAGGCAATCACCATAAAAGACCTTCCACTTGAACTCCAAAACCCCTCCCAAACGTGGTGGGACGAAAAAATATCTTCTTCCTCCCTTCCCCCTTTAAAGATACTTGAAAAAGAACACATAAAGGTTGTTATGCAGCAGGTGGGCGGTCACAAGGGAAAGGCCTCCCGCATCCTTGGTATAGACCCAAAAACCCTTTATAGAAAAATAAAAGAATATGGACTGGAGTAAAAGGAGAAGTCAATAAACTTCATTTCCCATTAGTTTGCCTTCAGCCCGGCAAATTCTCGGCGAGCCGGCTTTCTAATACGATACCCATATCACAAATTGGAGATGTATCCAACTATAACCAACGGTTCATGTCTTTTAATATCTATTGTGGCGATAAGCCCTAACTAATCAGGCAAAATGCCCAATCCCATCCAAGAAGTACGTCCATCCAATAAAATAATCTCCTTCTAAATCAACTAGTTAACAGACTGGCATATTTGTTGCTGAGTTATATCATGCATCAATCGAATTATGCACTTCACCTTGTTTTAATCGTACAAATAACAAAGAGGGGGTAATTATATATGGCGTTTCAATGGAGACAGGACCTGTCAGTGGGTTTTCAGGAAATAGATGACCAGCACAAGGAGCTGTTACGGAAAATCAATGACTTATTGGAAAGCATAGAACAGAGCAGGGGTATCCAGGAAGTAAAGAACATGATTAAATTTCTTGAAGACTACACTGCAACGCATTTCTCAGCAGAAGAAAAATTGATGCTCAAGTACAACTATAACGGCTATCCAGCGCAGAAAACTGAGCATAACAAATTTATCAAGGTATTGGATGAATTGAAGAAAAAGATTGGCACATCCGATGTATTATTGTCATCGCTCCTGACTGTGCAGAAGGTTACTGTTGATTGGTTGATAAATCATATCTCAAAGATGGATAAGGCATTAGGCAATTTTTTGGCGGGCGTTGCAAAATAACCTTTATTGCTTATTATTTGAAGGATATCATTGGCAGTCCTGTAGGGAGGTGGTGCAGGTGAAATTTATGGTTGTGGATGATGATTTATACATGATAGAGGTAATTACTGCTTTTTTAAAAAAGGAGCAGTGCGATGTAATAAGCTATACAGATATAAGCGACGGGATCAGGTATATTATGCAGGAAAGGGTAGATGGAGTCGTGCTTGACCTTCATATGCCTGGAATGAATGCATTTGATGCCATTCCTATCTTGCGTGAAATAGCCCCTGAAACATTTATAGGGATTGTTACAAGCGATACCTCTGCAAGCGCAAGGCATAGTGCCTTAATGGCAGGGGCTGATTTCTTTCTGGAAAAACCCAACGAGATTCCACAGATCATAGAGGCTGTTGAAGTCTGCAGAAGCAAGAGAAAACTTGCAGTCAGCAGTTAGTCTTGCCATCATTGCAGCATAATATCCGTGCAGAATCAGCCATACTGTTAAGGAGGTTACTGTATGTCAAAGATTCTTCAGTTGGTAGGCTTCAAAGTGGAGAGAGAATTTTTTGGAGTGCAAATAGCTGCTGTTAAGGAGATTGTAAGGGTGCCTCAGATAACACCGGTCCCTGATACACCGGATTTCGTGGAGGGTGTAATAAACCTGAGGGGCAGGGTTGTTCCGGTAATAGATATGAGAAAACGGATAGGCGCGCCCCATGTTGAACGAAAGAAGGAAAACAGGGTATTGATACTTGAACTGGACGGCAAGATTGTAGGAATAACAGTAGATTCCGCATCCGAGATAATTAAATTGCCGGAAGATGCCATAGAACCGCCGCCTGAGATTGTATCTTATTTGGGCGGCGAATATGTAACAGGCGTTGGCAAACTCAAGGAGAGGTTGATAGTGCTCCTTGACCTTGCAAGGCTGTTAAGACCTGAAGAGATGAAGGGGATGGAGACAATTGGGAAACAGATTACACCTGACGTAGAAAGAGAGATATTGCAGTAGGGTAAGACCAGGGAAGCGCTTGAGCAGGGTGGTGAATCAGCATCTATAAAAACCGGCAAGGAATGGATTTGATACGGCTTAAAATTAATACAACTTTATAGTAAGGAGGTAAGGTATGGTTATCTGGTTTCGTAATCTGAAAACAGCTTTAAAGCTTATGCTGGTATTTGCAATAATGGCTGTAATCGTAGGGACAGTTGGATTTATAGGCATATCAATGGTGAAAAGGCTAGATGGTTTTATTCATCATATGTACGATGAGGGCCTTGTAATGGCCATTGATATGGGCATTATAAGTGAAGAGTCAAACAATATCAGGATTGGGGCATTGAAGATAACTACCGGTCTTTACAATGACAGAATGCAGGAGATATTTGATGATGCCAATAAGTCTGAGGGAAGGATTAATAATCTTATCAGAAAATACAAGGGCAGTTTGGGAGGACTGCTTGCCGATGACAAGGAAGTGATTGAGCTGCTCGGGGAACTGGAGGAGGCATGGAATGCCTATAATACCAGCAGGACAAATACCATGAAATGGGCTGTTGCAGGTGAAATGGAAAAGGCAAGGGAGAATGTGAGGATAGATGCTGCCCAGAAATTCACCATTTACAGCAATAAAATAAAGGCAGTAATAGATGAACAGTATAAGGAAGGCAAGGAGATATTCGCTGAAAGCAGAGAGGTAAAAGAAACTGCCATAACAATAATTATAGCTGCTATCGTTATAAGCATACTTGCGGCAATAGGCGGTGGAATATTTATTGCCTCTGTAATAGCCAAACCATTGAAGAGGATGGCAGATGCTTCTCAGAAGATTGCCTCCGGAGACCTTGATGTGCATATTGCGACAGGGAGAAAGGACGAAGTAGGCATCCTTGCCGGTGCATTTAACGAGATGGTTGGCTATTTAAAAGAGATGGCAAAGACAGCCGATGCCATAGAGAATGGCGATTTAAACATAACCGTTTCCCCAAGGTCAGAAAAGGACACCCTGGGAAATTCATTTAAAAGGATGGTGCTTTACCTTAAGTCCATGGCACAGGTGTCAGAATCAATAGCAGAGGGTGACTTAAACAGTGATCTAAGGCCAAAATCAGAAAAGGATGTCCTCGGGAATTCATTTAAAAGTATGATTATAGGGCTCCGGAATATTGTCGGTGAAATCAGGGGCGGCTCTGAACAGATAGCTACTGCCTCCTCTGAGATTGCAGCAACATCAGACCAGTCCAGCAAGAACAGCGAGGCAGCCGCAGCAGCCGTGGAAGAGATAACCTCTACCATGCATGAGATGAGCGCCAACATACAGAATATTGCAAAGAGCATCCAGAGCCAGACCGTCTCTGTAACCCAGACATCGAGTTCAATAGAAGAGCTTATAGCCTCCATCCAGAAGGTCGCTGACAGCGCAATAAAGCTTACTGAACTGGCCGTGAAATCCGCCGAGGCAGTTGAGGGCGGGAAGAGCGCTGTTGACCGGTCTGCCGGCGGGATGAACAAGATAACAAGTGCCATGACAGGCGCTGCTGAGGTTATAAGGATGCTTGGCGGAAGGACAGAGGATATCGGCAAGATTGTAGAGGTGATAGACGACATAGCAGAACAGACTAATCTGCTCGCTCTCAATGCAGCCATAGAGGCAGCAAGGGCAGGGGAGCACGGTATGGGTTTTGCGGTTGTTGCAGACGAGGTGCGGAAGCTTGCCGAGAGGTCTACAAAATCCACTAAGGAGATAGGGGAGCTTATATACGGTATACAGAGGGAGACCCAGTCAGCGGTCAATGATGTGGAGAAGAATGTAGTGATTATGGATGAGGCATTAAAACTTTCCCGTGATGTTGTAGATGCGCTTAAGAAGATAGAATCATCTGCGGCCGAGGTTTCCAGGTATTCCATGGAGATAAGCGCTGCGACATCCGAGCAGTCCAGCGACACTGACCAAATAAGCAAGGCACTTATAAAGCTGAATGAAGTAACACAGGAGATAAATTCATCGGTTGAGGAACAGGCATCCGGTGCAGAACAGATTGTTAAGGCAGTTGAGAAGATGCGGGATATGTCCCAGCAGAACGCATCCGGAGCTACCCAGATGGCGTCATCTGCCGAAGAACTTTCAAAACAGTCTGAGGTATTATTAGATCTGGCAGGGAGATTCACAGTGGATGAGAAAACAGCTGAACCAAAAAATGTTAAGCAGGATATAACCAGCAGGGCTGCAAAAACAAGGGTAGCATAAAACACGGTATTACTTAAAAAATCACCGCCATGAATGGCGGGGATTTTTCTCGGTAAGGAATTATTATTTGCTACTGCGGGTTCAGGTTTGCAACCTAAACCCATGAATTCGTAATCGCCAAATTCTCTGCGAGCAGCAATCAGGCAACTGCATTTTAGAACTATCTATGCTGGACGAGGTTATAAAACCAATGCCATTTCATACCCTGTCTTCCAATCCTGATATGACGAATGATGAATTTAAACTATTTAAGCTGCTGGTGTGTAATGAATCAGGAATAGATTTGAAGCCTGAAAAGAAGGCCTTTTTGCAGAACAGGATTATGCAAAGGATGATGGCAAGGGGTGTTAAGAGTTATTACTCTTACTATAAACTGATTACAGGCAATGGGAAAGATGGAGACGAACTGCTTGCGTTGCTTGACACCCTCACAATAAATGAAACATCGTTTTTTCGCAACAAGCCCCAGTTAGACCTTTTCCATCGGTATGTCCTGCCTGAAATCCTTTCAAGGAAGAGAGCAAAGGCTGATTTCTCTCTGAAAATATGGAGCGCAGGATGTTCAACCGGTCAGGAGCCTTATACGATTGCAATGCTGCTTAATGATGTAATTGCAGATATTAAATACTGGAAGGTCGCCATTCTGGCTACTGATTTAAGTATGAGTGTCCTGAAAACAGCGCGGCATGGTATATATCCTGAACCAAAGATGGAAGGGGTAGACGAAGTGCATAGGAGGAGATACTTTATTGAGAGAAGAGGTAATTTTCATGTAAAAGACGAAGTTAAAAAGCTTATTGCATTTGATTTCCATAATCTGATATATGATAACCGTATCACCAATATAGATGTAATTTTTTGCAGAAATGTTTTTATATATTTTGATGCGCAGACGCAAAGGAACGTGGTAGAAAGACTGTATCAGTGCCTTACCCCGAACGGGTATATATTCACCGGCCATACTGAGAGCCTTCAGGGTCTAAGCAAAGACCTTATATTTATTCACAGGAATAAGGGGACGGTTTACCAGAAGAAAAGTTGAGGAGTTAAGGAGTTTTTGTATTTACTCCATAACTGTATCTTCTTTTACTCCTAAACTCCTAAACTCAATAAACCGGAGGTAAGAACTATGGAAAGTATATTGCTGGTAGAAGATGAAGATAATATCGGGGGTCTTCTAAAGGAAGAACTGGAAATACACGGCTACAGGATTATATGGGTTAAAAACGGGGTTGATGCAGTTCTGGCCGCAATGGACAATAAGTTTGATATACTTATTGTTGATATGATTATTCCTGATTTGAGCGGCATAAATACAATAAGGATAATCAGCAAGATAGCGCCCGGTATTGCGGTCATTGCCTGTTCAGGACTGATGGAAAAGGATATCATGATAGACTCGGTAGCCGCAGGTGCATCGGTTTGCGTGAATAAACCGTTTACAATATCCCAGATGCTTTCACATATAAGATGGGCGGCTAAACATAAAAAAGGACGGGAGGGAGAACTGTGAAAAAGATATTGCTTGCTGACGATGAGAAGAACTTTGCCGAGGTCCTGAAAACCGAACTGAATGAGGCCGGTTATAATGTAATATTGGTTAGAGACGGTGTTGAGGCTGTGATAAAGGCCGTCGACAACAGATTTGACATGGCCCTTCTGGATATAATGATGCCAAACCTTGACGGCGTGAATGCTGTGAGAATACTGAAGAAGATGCACCCTGACCTCCCTGTAATTACATTTTCAGGCGTGGCAGGGAGCGGCGATATGGCATCTTCCATAAAGGCAGGTGCTATCAGATGCCTTACAAAA
>Ga0209431_10002220_pt1 | contig 15845 bp, 10 predicted proteins | sample RifCSP13_3_FD_184021 | JGI IMG/M metagenome (GOLD analysis project Ga0209431, IMG submission 184021) | Soil microbial communities from Rifle, Colorado - Rifle CSP2_sed 13_3 (SPAdes) (version 2) | ecosystem: Environmental > Terrestrial > Deep subsurface > Rock core/Sediment | place: Rifle...
TTAAGAAAGATACCGTTGTCCACAAGGGAAAACCCTTATTCCCGAAAATCGATAGGGAAAAGATTTGACAAGATAACAGGATAGACATGATATAAATAAATTAATTTTTGACAGGATTAACAGGATGAATTAAGGTAGCTTTTATCTTGTTAATCCTGTTCATCCTGTCTGAGGTAGCTGAACTATTACGAAAAATGTTTCATGCCACCATTTGGCATCGGTATTTTGGATTTTCTGGACAGCCCACACAGTAAAAGCGCTGGAGAGATCATTTATGACTACCGTGCCATTTCCAACGCCTCTACAATGTCCTGCGCCTCCTGATACCATACATTCTGTGAACTGCGGTCAATTATCCACATAACGCTATCCCCTTCTGCGTTCTCAACATTACCCATTTTCGGCAAGATATCATTCCGAAGCTGATTCGCAGCGTCTGCATACTTACCCGCTTCTACATTCGCTATCACGGCATTGAGCTTGTTTAACAGCAAATTCCGCATATCGTCGTTCTTGAATGCGCTACTACCCAATTCTGCTATATCCGTCTCCAATCCCTGTAAAGCCGCTATGGTCTTCGTTCGCGTGGTAAAGGCCTGTATTTGAATTGCGCACGGCTCACTATCAAGAGAACCATCGCTTACAACAAGCTGTACCACATAGGTTCCCGCACGGTCGGGTATAAAGGTCGTTACGTTCGATGTTGAATCTGCTATCTCAGACAAACTTCCCTCTGGAAGCGATGAAAGTATCCATCGGTAACTTAACGCATCCCCGTTCGCATCCGTTCCATCACCTGCCAGCGTTACAGTATCTCCCACCTTAACTGCCAGGCTCTTCCCTGCGTTTGCCACAGGCCTTACGTTTTCAAAACTTACGGTCACCGTATCTGATGCACTCTGGGTATGACTATCGGTTACCGTCAGTTGTATCACGTAGTCACCCGGCGCATCCGCCACAAATGTTGGCCTGACCGTATCTGGATTTTCAAGGGAAGCCTCGCTTTCAGCAGGCATTGAGATGAATGCCCATTGATAGGCAAGGACGTCACCGTCAGGATCATAACTTTGAGCGCCATTAAGCATTACCCGTGTTCCCACCTCACTTATTGATTGGTCACCCCCTGCATGGGCAACTGGTTCAGTATCCTTCGTGCTGATGATAACGGTATCAGGTTCACTCTCAATTTCAAGGGAATCTTTAACAATAAGTCGTATTTCACATCTGCCCTGTCTTTTGAGAGTAAATGTTGGATTGACCGATTTGGGATCAGATAGCAAACTTCCCATCCCGGACGGCAACGAAATAAAGCTCCATTCATACGCCATCGGGACATTCTCTTCAGGACTGAAACTTTTGCTGCCATCAAGCGTTATCACGCTGCCCCTGCGCGCCAACTGGTCAATTCCCGCATCAGCAACCGGCGCCGCGAGCGCCTTTTTAAGGGTAATAGCGTCACTAACAAGTGATGACTCCCCTTTGGCATTTTTAACCTTAAAATACACGGTCTTTAACCCCTTACTCGCACTCAATTTAAATCTTGGCGCTCCCGTGTAAACCTTCCAGGTGGCGCGTTTGAACGTTAGGGATTCACTGGCCATATAATGCGTTGGGCTGCCCGTTGCCGTGTTATTGAGCGTTACCGTGCGGTTTGTCGCCTCGTCTGCTCCGCTGTTTATCTGGAACGTGGTGACTACTGGTAATTCCTTGAGCGTGATTGTGTCGGTTGCCGCACTTGACACATTTCCTGCCGCATCTTTATACCATACATAGACCGTCTTCTCACCATCGCCACTACTCAGGGTAAATTGAACGTTCGTATTGTAGGTGGTCATCGACGTCACGACAGTCCAGCCTTCTGCGTCAGATGACGGTGCAGTGGATGTTTCAGAGGCATAATAGCCCGTCACACCTACTCCCCGTTTGCATTCCCTACCTTAAAATGCACCGTCTTTGCGCCATCTCCCGGACTCAGCGTAAAGGGCGGCGCGGCTGCGTAGGTCTGCCAGGTAGCTCCGGTAAAGCTTGCAGACTCGCTTGCCATGTAGTGCGTGGGGATGCCCGTTGCTGTGTTGTTGAGCGTCACCGTGTGGCTCGTCGTCTCGGCTGCGCCGTTGTCGATCTGGAAGGACGTAACTGTCGGCAGTGATACATACACCGCCGTCATGGTGTAGTCGGCATCCATCGTTACATTGGCAGTTTGACTGGTCGTCAAATCAACCCCATTGCGCAGCCATTTCTGGAAGTTGTTTCCTCCTGCGGTTGATGGTGCGGTAAGTGTAACCGTCGTGTTGATGTTATAGGTTCGTGTGAACGGAGTCGTGCCACTACCCTGACCATTGTTATCATTCGGACTCGCCGTTATCGACACACCACTGCTTGGATTGGTAGATGCAACAGTCAAGGTTCGATTTGTGACGATCGTTTGAACGTATGGATCACTATCTATCCAAATGTCAGGTTGACCTGCGAAAATCGTTACTTCTTTATTAGAAGGGGTAATCCAGCCGGATATTGCTTTGAATTCAACCTGATATGTGCCAAATAGAATTTCATACTTTGCACTTCCACTGTTATGCCAGATGCTTTCAGTAGTTAATTTCCACTGTGCCCCATCATTTGCAGCTTCTTGTGGAACGATAGACACCCTTATAGAACCCGTTCCTTGTGACAGTGTTGTAAAGTTCGCCGTAATATTTTTGCTGTTGTCCATCTTTATAGTAAGTGGATTGGTACCCCCACCTGCATCTCCCGTCCATCCGCTAAACTGATACCCATTCGCAGGTGTTGCTGTCAGCGTTACTACGGTCCCTGCAACGTAACTCGTCTGGTCAGGATTTTTAGTAACGGTACCATTTACTGCAGATACGTTCAAAATGTATTTGATAGCCGATTTGAACGTTACCGAAACGGTGTGGTTCGCCTGTATGTTAGATAGCGTATAACTATTGCCGTTAAGTTGAACTTCATTCCCGTCTAAGGACCACTTGTCTACAGTATAGTCATTGCTAGGAGTTGCGATAAAGGTTTGGCTAGTACCTGCAACCTTTGTAAAAGTACCGCTCGGACTAATCGAACCACCAGAACCAGCCGAAGCCGTGATTGAATATAAAGGAGCCAGAATGTTGATTTGATTAGGGGTAGTGCTGCCGATGTTGTTGTTCTCGTTAGATTCGTTAACCGAACCTGGGGCTGGACCATCAGCAAAGACTGTAATCCAATAATTTCCCGGTGATATACTGGCAGGAATGCTAACGTACCTTGTTTCTGTTCGTGATTCATTAGGGGCAAGTGATACCATCGAAAAATCAGCCAGACTAATCTGAGTTCCATAAGCACTCGTACCTAAAGAAATCCTATTTCCAAATCCTCCTGATGCGCCACTGCCCAAGTTTTTCACTGTAAATGTCACCGAAATAGACTCTCCTGTTGCAGCTTGAATTGGGGCAGTGATCGAAAGAACCGTAAGATCGGGAATAGTCGATTCTGGGTTTACAGTTATTGTTTTGTGTAAATAATAATACCGTGTATGCCGTCTCGGAGTATTTACATCTTCAATTTTTGCCCCGATGAAATAACTTTGTCCAGCATCAGTTGCAGTTGGAGTCCAAAAGAAACTCGAGACTTGTGCATTTCTTATGTAGCCAGATTGATTGATGGTTTTTATGTCTTGGCTAGAAGAATTATTGTAAGGGTTTTGATCGTTATCCTTAAAAAACGTTATCATAACATCACTATCATAATCCTCATAGTAGTATTGGATAGGTAATGATTGGCTAACTTGAATGATCCACTGAGAATTTATATTTCTCAAAAGTATATTAGGCCACTGTATAACGCCTTCTCTAGATACAAATGTACGATTTACAGATGAAGGTGGATCATTCATATCCCAAGCCAATCCATCATTCAAAACACTACTCCACCAATCACCTCCACCAACGCGGCTGAATTTAAAGCCAGATTTATCCCGCGCCGTTCGTTTCGGTGTCATAATCTCGTCATACCAATCCGGTATTATTTGGCCATCGTCACCGTCATTCTTTGCTTGCTGATCAATTGTTCCGTGATAATACGTATGAATTAGGGAATGGTTATCCACAATATCAGTTAAAGAAACATCGTGACTCCCATAAATTGAACTGCCATCCGGGAAACCCCTACTTTGCCAGTAATTATCAGCAAAACGAATGTTCTCCCATGTTTTCACCATCTGATCCACACAAACAGGATGAGGATCTAAAGTAGTAAGCTGATCCACCCATATTCCTTCTGCGGCCAAAACACTGGCAACTTGAGACATGACCGATGCACCCCGACTATGGCCAATCAGATGAATTGGTAATTCAACATATGGATTGTTCCCTGGTAGATTTACATAATGTAATCCTTGCCACACAAGGTCCCCAATGACCTTTGTTGAAGTCATGGTCCAATCAAAATCGGTGCAAGCTCCGCTATCCAAATCGCTCCAGTCTACTTTAATTATAATTGCTGCACTGCACATCTGAGATATGTCCTTTGAGCCTGGATCGAGCTCAAAAGACTCTATATAAGGAGGAAATCCATCTACAATGTTACCAGATATTCTCATGGTATATTGAGCCACTTCATCCTTACCACCAGCTTGCTGGGCAATCGCGTCAGCCATTTTACTAACCCACCCATTTGTATTAGTTTTATTAGACCAGAATCCGTATCCATGTGTTATGATAGTTACGCCAAAAGCAGGTGATTCTATCGGGCATAGCGTTAGCCCAGGCGTTAAAGCCACATTCTTCAAGCTGCTGGCATTGCAAGTCGGCGTGTAGCTCTGCGAATAAGTCTGATACCCCGATTTGCTCACCGTTAATGTATGCGTCTCGCAGGGTACGGAGTTAAAACTATAAATTCCACTGCTATTGGTTGTGGTGCTATACGACGAACCCCATGTCACACTGGCACCGGAAATCACACTACCTGTATTTACGTCGGTCACGGTGCCGCCAAATGAGGCTGAATTGGCTATGAAAGACACTGTAAAATACAACCGGTTTACATTTGGCGCCCATAACCTGCGCTATTGTGCGATGCCATGTTCCAGCGGTACTGCCCGCCGTCCACCAAATACCCAACAGGCAAGGTATACGATGTGCCGGTAATTGGCCCTCCAATCACACTCGAATCAAATATTAAGTCGTAGCTTGAACCATTGTATTTGCTAATGTACAGCGCATATCCATCAGCACCCGATACTGACTGCCACTGAAAGGTCGGTGTCGTTGTGGAAACACTCGGACCCGGCGGACTTGTATCCCCAGTCGATATGATTGTGGGCGGGCCAGCAGACATTGAATAGTAGATGGTGATTGTCCACTCGTCGATGTATCCGCTGTCTCCCGCTACGAAATCTTTCGCATAAAGATACCAGGTTCGATTGACTGAAAGACCGTTGAATGTTGTAATCCCTGTGGTGGTTCTGGTGGGATTATCTGCTGACCCTCCTTCGCGATTCCAGAGATTGCGATTGCCCAAGCTGCCGGTCGAGTCTGCATTCAAATCAACGGTTAAGTCACTCGAATATGTGTGGATACATTTAAAATAAACATCAATCCCGGTCACAACGGCGCTAGCCGGAGCGCTGGAAATCGCAATAGTGCTTGCGACATAGATGCCTGCATCTGGAATCGTTACATTGTCAGTGTTGGAGTCAGCTACGCTGTCACCGTGAGCAGTTTGACTGATCAGTAAAAGAATACAGATAATTGCTATTGTCCCAGTAAAAGAGGCAAGTGAAAATCTGACGTGATGAAAGCAGTGGTTGAGCGGTTTATTGGCGATAATAGAACAAAGCTTTCCCATTTGAACGTTCCTCCCTTTCATTAAAACGGATGTTTATCCCATTAGATTCCGGTTTACACCTTAAACCCATAAATTTGTTCGAATAATAGCACCCGATACCATTGATGGCTAAATCTGCCATATAAAACGTATGGTTCAAGTTGCAAACTTGAACCCGCTACGAGTTGGTTTGGTTGAGCAAGGTGAAAACCAACGATAACCGTTCGTTATATTCAAAAATGTTGGGTTTCGTTCCTCAACTCAACCCGTCAAAATAGCGATGAGTATATTTAACTAGATGTTAAAAATTATTTTTGGACAAATAGAAAAAAACTACCACCATACCGGAAAACCAGCAAATATCTCTTGACAGATATAATCACGATTATGATCGAAACAAAAAAACACATCTATCTAAACGGAAAATTTCTATGAAAACTGGCTTGCCCCGGAAACGGTCATCCAAAATGCAAAAACCATAGAACGGTTAATCAACAAGCTCCGCCCCCTTGCTATTGGATTTTCTGTTATCTTTATCTCTTCAACCGGTAAAAACAAAAAACGCCTTTCCCGGTAAATCACCGGAAAAGGCGTTTTATAAAATTTGTCTCTATATATTGTAAACCGTGTCCCTGTGCGTCGTGAACAGGGAGGGGAAGCGATAATATTAAGGGTGTTTGAGTTGAGTTGAGTTGAGTTGCAAGAAGTGTACCATTTGGAGTCCTTTTTGAAATACCAATTCGGATTTTTACAGCCCGGATGTATTTCCGTAGTTAGCGGATTATTATACCTTGTAATATTCGCATTGCAACCATAAAATAATTTCGCAAAATAAAATAGACCGCTATCGGATTGTCCAGAAGTTAGTAATGTTGGAGCGGTTGTCCTGCATTAACTATGAATGAAAATATTCACAGTGTTACGATAGAGAGAAACCATTCATGGTTTTTCATTGGAATAAATTGAAGATATAGAATATAATTATACTTATTATTTTGCATCAATCAATAAATTAGGTATGTTACGATAAATTCCGGGAAAAATTCGCTTACATCAATGTTATCAACCTGGAGCAATACACTATGACAAAGACATGGAGTAAGTTGAAAGAGATTATTAAAAAAGACCCCAGTTATTCATTACAAGCCTATCAATTTGTATTTGAAGCCCTTGATTATACCACAAATATGTTAGGTAAAAACCAACATAAAACAACCGATCAGGACCGCCACGTAACAGGAAGACAGCTTTTGGAGGGTATCAGACAATACGCATCAAAGCAATTTGGCTTTATGGCTTTAACAGTATTTGAAGAATGGGGTATAAACCAAGACGCAGATTTTGGAAATATCGTATTTAATTTAGTGGAAAACGGTCTTATGGGAAAGACTGGAACAGATTCCAGAGATGATTTTAAAAATATTTACGACCTCAAGAAGGTCTTTGACGAAGAATTCAAATTCGATGGGAGTTATGACATTCGGCTTTCACTGAATGCCTTAGGAATCAAGAAAAGATAATTACTTAACTTCTTTTACACAGCGGAAACCAACATTGTTATCTTTGCCCTTGGGATAACTGCAACTTCGATAGGCGCTTCGCAGAATATAATGATGGTTTACCCACGACCCGCCTCTTACCACACGAAATTTTCCTTCCTCATACCAATCTTCGCACCATTCCCAAACATTCCCTGCCATATCATAACAACCAAAAGGACTCACACCTTCTTTCCGGTCACCAATTGGCGCTGGAGCGCCTGTATTTGGATCCAGATTGTAAACTGCCCTTGTGTTATCAGGCTGTATGTTTCCCCATGGATATTCTCTACCGTCAACGCCTCGGGCTGCTTTTTCCCACTCGATCTCCCTGGGGAGTCGTTTCTCAGCCCATCTAGCGTAAGCAACAGCATCATTCCAACTAACACCTACGACTGGTTGTAATGGTTTATTAAATCGCTCGTTATTCCAGAAAAAGGGCTCTTTGGCTCCTGTGGTATCAACAAATTTTTTATATTTTGAATTAGTTATTGGGAATCTATCAATATAAAACTCATCAACATGCACAACCTTTCGTTCTTCACCCATGATAGAATCCCCCGATGGCACAAGAACCATTTCTGAATCATCTTTCTCATTCATAATACTAACTAACCTTGTCATTGCTCAATCACCAGATGCGGCGCAGCCGCAACCAAAACAAATTTAACTACAAAGAGTTAATTTTAGACAGGATATACAGGATTAACAGCAGGTAGGGACACGGCGCTCCGTGTCCCTACGATTTTCTGATTATCCTGTTAATCCCGTCAGAAATTAATTTATATCATGCCTGCCTGTGCTACGGTAGACAGGTCTGTCCTGTTATCTTGTCGAATCTTTTTCCTCCGGTGAACTATTACGATTTATGTTCATAAATATTGCCTTTAGTCTTTAATCTTTTCATACATAGTCAACGGTATCTTTACGGCATCACCTTCTCTTACATTATGTACCCTGAACCACCCCTCATTCATCTCTAATGCATATTTGGCTTTTTCCTTTGAAATATGAGTATCCAAAGTATAGGGCTTCATTGATTCTATTTGTATAATTCGGCCATCCGCCTTAATAAAGGCTATTGAAAGGGGAATGCGGGTGTCTTTCATCCAAAAAGAAAGAAACTTCTCCTTGGGAAAAACAAACAACATACCATCATTTTCTTCCAACTTGTCCCGATACATCAAACCTAAAATTTGCTCCTCAAAAGTAGTTGCCAATTCTACTTCCAATTCAATTCCAGCTACATTTATGGGTAAAACTTTATTTCTCTTTGGCTCACCGCAACAAACGTCACAGAAACCATTATATAACAAACCCACACAAACAAGCATCATCAAAAGGGAAATATGTTTCAACTTATTCTTCATACCGCGTCATATTTCCTGTGTGCGTCTTAACTAAATTTAACATTTTTAGACCTACTTCATAGGGGATATTTTACGAACACAGAAACTAAAGTCAACCTATTTCTAAACTTGATTTACTCAAACCAAAAAGATATAGTGCTATTATGCGATTAGACAAAGTACCCTTTGGGGTATTCAAAATCATAAACAAATACCATCTCATTAAATCCAATAATTCTGTCGTAGTTGGTGTATCCGGAGGACCCGATTCCGTTGCTCTCATAAGGATTCTCAATTCTATTAATTCTGTCAAAAACCTTCACTTACGCTTTTATATAGCCCATCTTAACCATCAACTCCGTGGAAAATCTTCAGAAGAGGATGCCCAATTTGTCGAAAATTTATCAAAAGAACTTTCTCTGCCTTTTATTCTAAAAAATGTAAATATTCAAGAAATTTCAAACCAAACAAAACGTTCAATCGAAGAAACGGCACGCATAGAGAGATATAAATTTTTTACGGAATCATCACAAAAATATAATGCTTCTACAGTAGCAATCGGACATACTGCAGACGACAACGCTGAAACCATTCTTCACCGAATAATCAGAGGAACGGGAATATCGGGCCTTGAAGGAATACCTATAAAACGGCCATTAACCACGGATTCCACGATACAAATTGTTCGCCCACTCCTCTTTACCTGGAGAAAAGAAATTATCGATTATCTTGGAAAAGAACACCTAAACTATAGAACAGACACATCCAACTATGAAACCATATATCTTCGCAATAAGATACGACTCGAATTGATTCCATTATTAGAAAAACAATATAACCCAAATATCAAAAATACCCTTATACAGCTATGCCAAATTTTCTCTGCAAATAATGAGTATTTATCCCTGGAAGCAAAAAAAATATTAAAAGACTCCACGATGGAAAGCGCTGCGGATTCATATACCCTAAATACTCATTTTCTAATAAAACAGCCAAAGATATTGCAACATTTAGTATTTCAAGAAATATTGAATATACTGCAGATTCCATTAAAAGAGATTACCTATGAGCACTATACAAAAATATTAAATGAAATGGCCAAAAAAGGAAAAGGACGACACTTCCAATTGCCTGGAAAACTTTCCTTATGGCATGAACACGGGATGCTTTATTTTAAAAAAGACCTCCTCTCCAAACCTCGCATACCGTTATTATCTGAAATTCCTATCCAAATACCCGGCACAACCCCTATTCCTCCGTTGGGAAAATTGGTATCTGAAATTTTAGATATCAAGGGCTTCTTATTAGACGTATACAAAAAAACAAAGACTTCTGGCGAAGAAATCTTTGATCTGCAATGTATCACGATGCCCATCACTGTAAGAGGACGAAAAGAGGGCGATACTATTTCACCTTTAGGCACTCACGGTCACAAAAAAATCAAAGACCTCTTTATTGATAAAAAAATCCCTTTAAAAGAACGCGATACTATCCCGATCGTTGTAATGAATGATCGCCCCATTTGGGTTATAGGAATGTGTATAGACAATAGGGTGAAGGTTACCTCCAATACCAGGAAGATTTTAAAACTATCCTTTCAAAGGTCACATTAAGGGGCAACTACAGTGACACAGACTTTTTTACCCGTCTGCGCAATCTCTGTTTTTCTCATATTTTATCAAGAAACTATTCACCTACAATTTTGAGAAAATCCGCATCTCCTCCAAGTTTCGAGAAATCGGGATTATTCTTTGCCGTACTTTTATACTGAGGATTTAATTCGATGGCTTTCTTCAGTGAATTCAGGGCATCTTCTTTTCTTGAGAGCAAGGACTGCGCACAGGCTTTGTTAAACCATACTGCATCAAAATTGGGTTTTATCTTTAAGGCCTTATCGTACGCCTCTATCGCCTCTGTATGACTTCCCATGGCGTCCAACACAAGGCCTCTATTATTTAATGCTACAAAAAAATCCGGTTTAATTTGAATAGCCTTATCATAGGCATCCAGCGCTTCTTGCTGTTTTCCCATTTCCTCGAATACATAACCTTTATAATTCCATGCTTCATACACATTACCACTCAGGATAGTCGCCTTACTAAAGGCATCCAATGCCTCTGTGTATTTTTTCAATGGAACAAGGGCAAGCCCTTTATTTATCCACAAACTAAAAATATCCGGCTTTATACTGATTGCCTTGTCAAACACCTTCACAGCCTCTTCATAATTCTGAAGTTGAACTAAAGCAAGGCCTTTATTACTTAGCGCCTCATATTTAATTTTCGCCTGGCGCGGAATATTTGCAGCTTCCTCATCAGTAATAATTTGTGCTACCTTATCGAAAGACTTTACGGCCTCCATAAACTTTCCCAGCCGTAACAAAGCATATCCTTTGTTATTCCATACCTGCGGATAATCAGGTCTTAGCTTTACAGCATCATTAAAAGCTTTTATAGCTTCTTCATACCTTCCTAACTGGAACAGCTCACCCCCTTTATTCGTCATGGTTTCATAGGAATCAGGCTGTATCTGCAGCGCCCTTTCATAAGCCACAACGGCCTCTGCATGCTTTCCCAAGCGTGACAACGCCAACCCCTTATTCGTCCATGCCCCATAAGAATCTGGTTGTATCTCAATCGTTTTCTCGTATGCAGCAAGGGCATCTTCGTGCCGGCCCAGGGCATCCAGGGCAAGTCCTTTCCCATTCCAGGCAGCATATGAATCTGGTTTCAATTCAATCGCCTTACTAAAGGCATTAACGGCATCCTCGTGTCTCCCGAGATCCGCAAGGGTAAACCCCTTATCCGCCCAGGAAGCATGTTCTGTAGGTTTTATTTCAATGGCCTTATCATACGCATCAACTGCCTCCTTGTATTTGCGTATCCTCACAAAACAATTGCCCTTATTAATCCATGCCTCATAATATTTTGGATTAATCGCAATTGCCCTGTCGTATGCCTCTAATGCTTCATTTCGCCGATCAGGAATCTTTGCCAATGCCAGGCCTTTATTATTCCATGCCTCATACGCATCCGGTTTTAACTTTATAATGCGATCATAGGTTTCGGCTGCCGCATCGACATTTCCGATATGATCAAGCACATTCCCTTTATTATACAATGCGGTAATATAATCAGATTTTATTTCTATGGCCTTATCAAAGGCTTTAATTGCCTCTTCATACTGGGCCGCATGATCCAAAGTCCTTCCCTTCATATACCATGCTTCATAATAATCGGGTTTATATTGAATGGCTTTTTCAAACGAATTGACGGCCTCTCCATATTTTCCCAAATAATCAAGCACAACCGCTTTATTATACCACACCTCAGAGGCGTCCGGTTTTAACTGAATGGCGCTCTCATAAGCATCCAGCGCCTCCTGATACATCTGCTTACGAACAAAGACATTTCCTTCATTTACTGCCGTCTCATAACCTCCCGCAGCGAATACTATTCCTTTTAACCCAACGAGCGTTATAAAAACAATAATCGGTATAAGTACCAATCTTTTTATCATGGCTACCTCCTTCCGCCTGTAATAGTTCACCGCAAAGGCGCAAAGTGCGCAAAGAAGGGAGGCAGAAGTTGAGAATATGAGAAGTTGGGAAGCTGAGAAAATCTCAACCTCTCAACTTCCCAGTCTCCTTCTCTTTGCGTCCTTTGCGCCTGCGGTGGGCTGAACCGTTACCTCCGCCTTAAGCGAAATATGGACAGGGAACGACAATAAATAATCTGAACAACTTCATGTTCAGATTATTTATTGTCAATCCTTAATCGTTATAATATCGCCGTCTTCTAAAATATAGGGAGAATTGTCTCCGCGCCTTTCTGTCAGTCTTCCTGTATAAAGCACCGTTTCACCTTCCTGAAATTTTAATACTTTATCCTTTTTCGCCAGACCGACCTTTACCTCTATATCTCCCTTTTCTTTTTGCATCATTCCGATTCGTAAACCAGACGCCACATTTAAATTCTTATAGACAATTTGACCCATCCAGCTGACATACTTCCCCTTATATCTTCCCCACGCCTCATCCTTTTGTGCCTCTGACAGATTACTTCCTTTACCAAACATATTGTCTAAGTCCTCAAAAGTTTCTACCAGGAATATTTTTTTGGGACCCTGGGAGACAGGCATTATATAAGGATCAACAGCCAATTCACTTGCCTTTAACGGTTCGGGAGGGGTGTTTTCATTTTTAAGTACGTCCCCGTCTTCGAGTTTATAAGGGAATATCCTCGTCACCCGCGAATCGAGCTTCCCCGTATAGGTAACGGTATTACCATATTTCACGTCAGAAAAATGGGATTTATTCTCGGCATTTAGCTTTATCTCAACACTCGTATCACCGTGAGTTACACCAAGCATCCACCCTGTTACCAGACCCCATCCAATATAATTTACTTTTCCGCGCCACTTAACTCTTTTACCCACACATCGACTCCACAATGCCTCTTTTTGTTCTTCGGTTAAATCGCTTGCAACTCCAAGGATATTATTAAACTCTTCAAAATTCATGTTTATATAACCGTCGGAAGTCTCCGTTATAACAACTCCATAATTCGATACAACAGTCCGTGTACCTGTAGCTATATCCTTTGAAATATTCACTGTTGGTTCCTCATCAATCTTTCCGACTTTCTCATCAGCAACGGGAACAGACTCTTTAATATCCGGAGTTATCCCCTCGTGAAACAGACGATCAAATTCTCTTTGATACTTCACCAATAACTTTGTTTCATCGGTAAAAATGGCGTTATCCCGGCTAAACTTGCCCACATGCTCATTCCAGTAATACGACCCGGTTGTTAGTAATTTACAATCAAAAATGGCAAAGTTATTATGCATAATGCCCTTTTGAACCAATACCTTAATTGCAAACGCCTTATTCTTATATTGATTTGACAATAGCCCTTTCCTTGAAGCACGTTTCCTATCAACTACCATCCTAATACGAACGCCTCGCTCTCGAGCCTTAATAAGGGCATTTAAAATATCCTTTGAGGTAACATCTAAAACTGCAATATCAACAGACTCCCTGCACTCCTCAATTGCTCGCAGAATTTGCCCTTTTATCTCTGTGGGCGTAAAATACACCTCTGACGAGAACGCCCTTGCTTGTACAAATAAAAATGCGCCGCCCATTCCCAAAATCACTGATATATAGACCCTTTTCCAACTCATAATTTCCCTTTTCACCATGTCTCCTCTATTATTTGCTCAATGGAACAAATACCGGTTGACTCTTGTTTAAGGTTGTCATAATTTTGTTATTTTATCATGTTACAGAGAGAATGCAAGCATTATAGAAGGGTCATATGGCTATTGAATTCTATTGACAAAAAATTCTATCTGGAATAGAATGCATCGAGCTATGTAAGAATCTAAACTTTTATGTTGAAGGAGTTTAATATGTTTAACAAGGCGGGAAGATTTTATCTTTATTTTCTTTTAGTTTCGGGCTTTTGTGTTGCAACCAGTATTTGTTTCCCTGGTAAAACAACACTATATGCTGCAAGCAAGCAGATTGCCGATTCCGATGACGTTGCCGTAGCACAACGTTTCGAGAAGGTGTTCCAGCAGGTGGTTGAACAAGTTAAACCTGCCGTTGTTTCAATTACGTCCGTAAAAGTCTTCAAACATACCCAGCAAAAACAAAGGAAGATGCCCAACGATCAATACCATTCCCAACCCAAGCCTGGACCAGATCAGGAACAGGAACAAGACCCATTTCGGGATTTCAGGGACTTCTTCGGCGATGATTTTTTTGACAGATTTTTCAAACAGAGGTCTCCTGAAGGTGAATATAAGGTGCAAGGTCTTGGTTCAGGTGTAATCATAGACAGTGAAAAAGGCTATATTATAACAAATAATCATGTAGTTGAAGATGCCGATGAACTCAAAATTACCCTGGGAGATAAAAGGGAATTTGATGGAAAAGTTGTTGGTACCGATCCTCAAACAGATATTGCCGTAGTGAAAATAGAAGGGAAAAACCTGCCCTCGGCAAAATTGGGTGATTCAGACACGATTCGGGTTGGTCAATGGGCAATTGCCATAGGGAACCCTTTTGGTTTATCACAGACAGTGTCCATCGGTGTCATTAGCGCCACAGGAAGAGCCAATGTAGGCGTTGCACAATACGAGGACATGATTCAAACTGATGCTGCTATCAACCCCGGCAACAGCGGTGGGCCTCTCGTCAACATCCGAGAAGAGATTATTGGTATCAATACCGCTATATTTACAAGAAGCGGTGGTTATCAGGGTATCGGATTTGCCATCCCTGTCAATATGGTCAAGACAATTATGAAAGACCTTGTAGAAAAAGGCAAGGTTACCCGAGGCTGGCTAGGAGTCGTAATCCAGGATATTACCCCTGACCTGGCAAAGTCGTTTAATGTCTCGGTAACAGAAGGCGTTCTTGTAAGCGAGATACAGGAAAATTCTCCGGCAAAAGAGGCCGGTTTTGAACGCGGCGATATTGTGGTTGAATATGACGGGAAAGCCATCCGGGATGTCAACCATCTTCGTAATGTCGTCGCTCAAACTGAAATTGGTAAAAAGGTAAAGGCTAAAGTCCTGAGAGAGGGTAAAGAGAAAGAATTACTTGTCAAGATCGGTGAACAACCTGCCGATTTATTCGCCGCGGGACCCGGCGAAGTGCCATCCGGAAAAGACCTCGGAATGACTGTGCAAAATCTCACAAAAGAACTTGCCAAGAGTCTTGGCATAGAAGAAGACAGTGGAGTCATCGTCTCTGAGGTTCAGCCTGGCAGTCCTGCTGCTATGTCAGAGATAATAGAAGGCGACCTCATTAAAGAGGTAAACCGAAAGAAAATCAGCAATGTAGCAGAATTCAAAAAGGCATTAAGTGAAGGAGATAAAGAAAAGGGTATCCTCATGCTTGTAAAACGCGGCGACTTCTCCCGGTATGTTATTATCAAGACAAAGGAAAAATAACCTCTAGCGAGGCAGTGCCTCAGACCAACGAAAAACGGTGGTCAGTGTCCGTAGTAACTATTCAGCGAAAATATTTTAAAATTTATTTGACAGGTTTTTCGTGCAAAACCAGTACTGTTATTTGTTTGAAGCAAGATGCGGTATTTAGCCATAACAGTTGTTGTGGTAGGTC
>Ga0209431_10002231_pt1 | contig 15819 bp, 9 predicted proteins | sample RifCSP13_3_FD_184021 | JGI IMG/M metagenome (GOLD analysis project Ga0209431, IMG submission 184021) | Soil microbial communities from Rifle, Colorado - Rifle CSP2_sed 13_3 (SPAdes) (version 2) | ecosystem: Environmental > Terrestrial > Deep subsurface > Rock core/Sediment | place: Rifle...
GAATTTCAACTCGTCATAAGATGACCAACCTTCCCACCGCACCCCGGCTTCGATTATCAAGGCTTCAAACCCTTTGTAACTTATCCCGGCGTGAACCTGCTGAGGAAGGGTGATGTGTGTTTCTCCAGCTGTATTCGGGAATGTAGTGGAAAGGGCGGGGGATGGCAGATTAAAGGTGGCATCGCCTGCGATACCAACGCTAACCTCGCTTCTGTATGAGGCGCCCAAAGAGGTATCTTCGTTGATGTCATAGAGGACTCCAAGATTATATCCGAGCCCTCTTCCATCACCACTGAACTTCTGGTTGGCATCAGAGGATCCAAGGTTTATCTTTCTCTCCAGGGTTGCATCCATCAGGATAAAATCAACGCCCGCCGCCACTGAGAGATTGGACATTATCTGATAAGAGATCGCCGGATTGAAATTAAAGGTACTCATCTCCGATCTGGTGGTTATGTATCTTCCTTCCCAGTCCTCGCCCCAGTCCGTTCCAAGACCAAAGGGGCTGAAAATCCCCAGGCCTGCGCTGACCTTATCGTCGAACCTATGGGAAAGATAAAATGTCGATGGATAAAAAACCGAATACTCTGTTTCATATTCCTTGCCGGAGAGATCGCTTTTGAATTTGCGGGATGGGAAGATCAGGGTTGTTCCAACCTCCACCTGAGTCCCTTCGAGTTTATTGAGCAGTGCCGGATTGAAGAATATGGCCGCAGGCCCATCCGTATGGGCAATCATGGCATTCCCCTGGCCCAATGCGGACGCATCCTGGGTGTATACGGCGAAACCGGAACCGAAACTGTCTGTGGCGTGGAAGCAGAGTGCCGATGCAAGGAGAACAGCAGAGATATGCTGGCTGGTCTTTAGGTTCATGATAACTCCGGCTGCAGAGATGCCACCATGAAACCATATAGCTCCTGATGTTGTCAAGTTGAATGATAACCGGCATAGTAGGAGGTTTTTGCAAGGGAATACCGACACTTTTCAAACTTGGAAGAAAACGTAATTTGACATTGAGTAAAGGACAGCTTCGTGATATAAGGTCTCTTCTTTTTTGATAAAATACTGTCTCGGGAGTAGGTAATGGAAAAAGGTAATTATCTTATGGAAAGCGACGAAGAGGCCCTGCGGCTGGATTTAAAAACAGACGTAAAGGCTGTAGAGAGACAGGCCATCTGGGCAGGGATAAGGCCTGGGATGAGGGTTGCAGATGCCGGCTGTGGCCCAGGCAAGACTACTTATATCCTGCACAAATTGACTCAACCCGGTGGCATGACAGTTGGGTTAGATATATCGGAGGAGAGAATTAGCTATGCACATGAGCATTACAAAACGGAAGGAATAGAGTTTAGATGTAACGATATAAGGAACCCTCTCGATGAATTGGGGATGTTCGACTTCATCTGGATTCGCTTTGTATTGGAATATTATCGCTCAGACAGCTTTGAGATAATAAAGAATATATCAAAGATTCTAAAGCCTGGCGGGATTCTATGCTTAATAGATCTTGACTATAACTGTTTAAGTCATTTTGGCCTGTCTCTGAGACTGGAAAGGACTGTCTCAGGCATAATGAAGCAGCTGGAAGAAAAGGCTAATTTCGACCCATATGTTGGTCGGAAACTTTACTCTTATCTGTATGACCTCGGATTTCAGGATATTGGTGTTGACGTTACCGCTCATCACATTATATTCGGAGAATTGAAGGATAGTGATGCCTTCAACTGGTTAAAGAAGGTAGAGGTGGCGCCAAAGAAGATTGGATTTCAGTTTGAGGAGTACGAAGGGGGGTATGAGGAGTTCCAGAAGGAATTCGAGGAGTTTTTTAGAAACCCGAGGAGGTTTACCTATACGCCTCTTATTTTGTGCAGAGGAAGTAAACCGCTGTAACAGTTATTTGCCTCTTTTTTTATAGTAAGAGGCAAAGGCCTCCACAATCCTGCTGTCAAAGGAGGAACCTATCTTATCAAAGAGGAGTCCAAAGGCATCTTCCAGCACCATCGGTTCCCTGTAATGACGTTTTGCAGTAATTGCCTCAAAAAAATCTGCTACAGAGATTATCTTGGCGCCAAGTGGAATATCCTCTTCCTTGAGACCCCTCGGGTAACCACTTCCATCTAACTTCTCATGGTGACTGCGGGTGATTTCAGGGATCTCGCGGTAAATCCCTTTAAAATCCATCCTATCCAGTATTTTTTTTGTCTTATCTGCGTGGGTCCGTATTATATCCATCTCATCCGATGTAAGACTACCAGGCTTCTTTAGAATATTGTCATCGATTCCTATCTTGCCGTAATCATGGATCAATGCCGCTACCTGCAGCATCTCGGTGTAATCTGCAGGTAGTTCCATCTCTTTACATATCCCCACGACGTATTCTGCTACCTTTTCAGAATGACCGGCTGTCAATGGGTCCCTGGCATCTATGCTTGCGGCTAATACCTGAATTACGGACTTAAATTGATTAATCGCACCATCAATCAACGTTGCATTATGGATGGATATCCCTATTTCAGGAGTGATCCCCATCAGCAGATTAATATCACTCTGGCCCAATGGCCTTTTTTTCTTTATGTTGTCAACTACGAGGACCCCCAATGATTCTCCTTCATAAACTATAGGGCAGCAGATGAAGGATTTGGCGCCCATCCGCTTGGCAAATTCAAGGCTGTGCGGAGAAAGGGTTCCTTCTATATCTTCAACATCTCCAATCATTACGGGTCTTTGTTCACGAAAAGAGACGATAAACGCACCTTTTGATGCCGGGTTGTCTAAATGGAATTCCGCTGTTTTCAACATACTGAACTGCTCGTAGGTATATCCAAATCCGGCCTGGTAACTCAACCTCGTCTTATGCTGGTCTGCTAAAAAAACCATGCCTCTGTCATAATCCAGCCTGTTCTCAAGGATATGCACCACCTCCTCCAGAATATTATTTATGTCAATCTGCTTGCTTAGGGCCTGGCCTACCTCGTTTATCGTAAGGATGTTGTTATAATTCAGATTTATCTGATCCAGGAGCTTGTCACCTGTCCCCTTGAGGTTCTCTATTGCCGCCCTCAATTCCAGTCCTTCAATATTTGCGGCATACCAGTTAAGAAAGAGTATTGCTGAAAGGGAAACTGGTAAAACTGTAGTAAATGTAAGGTGCGGTTCTAATAAAACACCACCAATGAGAAGCGGGAAAAAAAGAAGGGCTGCTATCCTTCCCATCCTTTTCCAATATATTGCCCTGGATTCTTCCCATGAAACTATATATCGGCAGACATTCCCTCTTTTAAAAATACACTCCGGATGTTCAATTTGGGGGGGATTGTAACCAAATCCCATTGCAATGGCTTCAATGTATCCCGCTCTATTTTCACACTGAAAGAGCTCCTCACTTACCCCCTCGTTTGGTGTAACAGTGATCTCTATCTTGTTCGGCGCAAGGAGCCTTGATTCATAACTAGAAGATCTGGTGAAATTTGACGCAATTTTCCCAACTATCTCATAAGCCTTTGCTGGTCCCACAAGCCCGAGGACATACGGTCTCATAATTCCTAAGGCATCGGGTGATGCTGAGTATCTGCCTGCCTCCCTGGCAATTCCTTCATTCCCAGACAATTTTTTAAGTCTCTCTTGAAACAGGTTGACCTGTTCCTGCGTGAACCAGTGACCTTCATCTTCGACCTGATAAGGCTCCATTTTGGCGTAGCTCAGCAATTCACCTATATTGATGTAGCTGTATCTACTTCTGATGAGCTTTATATAGGTATTAATTATCCTGCTGTTGTAGAGGGGAAGGTTGTTTGGATTTGATTGAGTCATGTTGGTTATACCTGCCCGGCTAAGATAGTGGCCCCTTTAGGTTGTCTTGCCCGGCTGAATAGATTTTCTATATATTCTGTATATTTTATGGAACTGTCTATATGTTGAATACTTAACACCCATAAGTTATAAGCTTTATCATACGGGATCGACCGGTCTGCAGCATACCTTAAAGGATACAGCAGTACAGGTATATCCTCTTGCTCGTAATACCTGTAGAACAGAGACAGGCATAAATAAAAGATCTCTTTGGGCAGATCATCCGAATCAATAACCAGGGCATGGATACAGTTAGTCAGGTCAGAGAGGTTGAGACCGATATCTGAGACATTTACCATGAATACCGCTTTAAGGGTTCCTTTTTTTTTCAATGAAAAGAGGTGCCTTTTTCTTTTTAGCCCAAGCCTGAGATATTCTTTATCCAGGTCATACGATCTTGTGCCCGGTTCCAGGTCCAACGCGTCAAGCATAAGACCTCCTGACTCATGCTCATAAAAGCTTTTCAGTTCAAAAAAGTCTTCCGGTTCAGGTTCGGTCAATGTCCACGAAAAAGGAAGACTCTTTTCCATCTGGCATTTTTGATGGATAAAATAAGCAAATGGATCAATGGAACATACCTTAGGGTCTTTTGCGTATCTTTCAAATCCTCCGAATACACGATTTGGAAACTTATTTTCCGTCCTGAAATAGCAGATTACAAAATTCATATGGTCCGAACATTTGCCATGAAAATCATTGACATAATACCCTACTTGCCTTAGCACCTCAATCCCTGCACCTAAATGATCAGATTTCCTTGCGGCGTGGTGATGAATCAGCCACGAATTTTCATAGACACGTAGCATCGACATATGGCCGTAAATCTGGCCTTTTTCCTGGTAAACAAGATGCCTTGCTATGTCAGAGTCCTGCAAATAAAGCTTCTCAAAGTTTTGTTTGAACTTCTCCTTATTGCCCAGAATCGAGGCATACTTTTCAGGATAGATAAAACCGGTTTCAAAGAGGAAGCTCCATAGGGAGTCCATATCCACCCTGTTGCACAGGTAAGATCTCTCATCCCTTGCCTGGTAAAGGACTGCCGAAAGTCTTGTATGGTCACTGATTACCATGACAAGGATGACAAAGCCGCATTTGACGCAGTCTTTCCCCATTCTGTCTTTGAAAGCATTTCTGTATAAGACCTGGGTCTTGCATCTAATCTTAAAGCTGTCGGCAAAAACTATTTCCAGTTCAGGCACTATCATCCCGACTAAAAGAACGGAGCTATCCTCGTTTTCCTCAACAGAAAAGCCCGAAGACGACAGATCTTCAACCTTTAAAGTGATTGTCCTGCCTGTAAAGGGATGCCTGAAGATTATGCTTGGGGATGGCGATATCTTCTGCCTCAGGGTCCGGTATTCCCTGGGCATGAACCTTTGTCCCTGGTTGTTAAGAGGCTCCAGGACAAAATTACCCTTGGCAGAAAAGGACTGTCTTATAATCCTGCAATACCCTGAATACAGGATATCATCTTCATTCCTTAACATGACATTCAGCGGAAACTTGGAATTAACCCACTGTAACGACTGACGAGACTGTGCCGAAACATCAACTCGGAAGGAGATGACGTTAAAGTCCTTCAGGGTTCCTCCAAGCATCACCCCGTTCTGGGTAAGTTCAGCACTGACCATTTCGCATGGATGACGCCTTATCTTTCGGAACCCCACCTCATAACAGGTTTCCGGCAGTATGAAACTTATCTCATCTTCGCTAGCGGACCTCATCTCAGGCCTTGCCAGAATCAACTTCAGTCCGTCGGATATGAGCAGGTATTGGAACTGGTAGGATGAGAGGTTTAAGACAGGCGGAGCTGTCTCTAACCATTTGCAATCCAGACTATTTTCAATGATGCGCATGGGTCTTACGTCAAAGGAAATGACTTTATCGTATTTACTGTGCTTAAAGGTTAAAAGGATGGTTCCATCCTGGAAATTTATATAATTCAGGATGTTTATCAGATGTTTCCTGGATATGCTACTCTCCTCAGATATCTGTGCCTCTAATTCAGAATTGTAGAATAGTCGGGGGAATCTGTGGATAATATCTCCGACTTGGGAGGATTGAAATCGTTCTTCCGGTTCAGGAGTGCTCGCAGAAATTCGCAGGCCCGCATCATGCTTGTGCATACTACAATCTCTCCAGCAATGGTTAATGAAAAATATAGAATACGTTTGATTGCAGATTGGGAGTATACCATACCTGTGCCCAATAATCATCGATAAAGAAATACAAATAACCAAACCCTTGACTTTTGCGCCTGAAGGCTATTAAATAAGACTTCAGAGGCCGCCATGAATCTTCGTAAAATCTTTACCCCTTCATGTTTTAAGATAACCGTTTCAATAACTGCTGTAATTACGGTTGTCTACCTTTTGTCTCCCACCTTTATAGAACTTGTTGAGTTGAAGGCCCTTGACGTCAGGTTTAAGGCCAGGCCAAAAGTTAAGGATGGGGATGAAGTTGTCATCCTTACAATTGACGAAAAAAGTCTGAAGGAACTTGGCAGATGGCCGTGGCCAAGGAGTGTTATGGCAAGACTCATAGACTCTCTAACTGCCTATGATGTCAAGGTCATGGGGTTGGACATCGTTTTTGCGGAGAAGAGTCAAGACAAGCGGGAAGATACCGTTCTGGCAACTGCTGTAGAACGGTCAGGGAGGGTAATACTGGGGTATTACTTCTCATTTGGACAAGAGACACCTGGTGCCGAAGGAAGGGAATTGGAAAGCTTTTACGACGTCAAGACCATGGGGGAGAAGGCGAGCATTATTACAGGTGACGGGGTTGTGGGTAATATTGAAAGAATAGGAAAGGGAGCTGCAGGTTTCGGATATTTCAATATCGTCCCAGATATAGACGGAGGCGTGAGGTGGGACCCCCTGGTTATAAACTATAAAGACAGATACTATCCCCCTCTTGCCCTTCAGACCCTTAAATTTTACCTTGGGAACCCTCCCTTAACCCTTACCCTTGCCGATTATGGTGTTGCGAGGCTGAGACTCGGCGACCTCTATATTCCGGTTGACGAAGATGGAAGGATGACAGTTAACTATTATGGGGGCCAGAAGACCTTTCCTCATTATTCCATTTCTGACGCCATCGCGAACCGAATCCCAAGGGAAAAACTGAAAGACAGGATAGTCCTTATAGGCTCCACTGCGACAGGCATCTACGACATGCGTGTCACTCCATTTGAGCCGACCTACCCCGGGGTGGAGATACATGCAACGGTCATAGACAATATCCTTCATCAGAGGTTCATCACAAGACCGCAGTGGCTCGCTATTTTAGACATCTTTGCAATTATCGTAGTAGGTATCACCCTTGGCCTCGTTATACCGAGGTTTTCCGCTTGGCTCGGTTTCGTCTTCGCGATATCTATCCTCGCCTCATACCTTTTGCTTAATTTATACATATTTTCCAGCAATGGGCTCTGGATAAACGTAGTATATCCGGCCATGACGGTTGTTCTTACATATCCGGGAATAATCCTCTACAGATACATAACAGAGGAAAAGGAAAAGAAGTGGATAAAGGGTGCCTTCCAGTATTACATCACAGCCTCCGTGATGGAGGAGATTTTAAAAAGACCCGACATGCTCAAGCTTGGCGGAGAAGAAAGGGAGCTTACAGTCCTCTTTTCCGACATCCGTGGGTTTACAACCATATCGGAGAACCTATCACCAGAAAGGCTGGTCTCCTTGCTTAACGAGTACCTTACTGCCATGACAGATATAGTGTTTGAACACAAGGGGTATCTGGATAAATATATCGGGGATGCGATAATGGTTGTATACGGCGCGCCTGTTCCGCAGAATGATCACCAGGCGCAGGCGTGCATCACTGCGATCGAAATGATGGCAGAGCTTAAAAAGCTACAGCAGAAATGGGAGAAGGACGGGATGCCTCTGATTGATATAGGGATCGGCATAAATACTGGACCTATGGTTATCGGGAATATGGGGTCAAAGAGGAGGTTTAACTACACAGTGATGGGTGACAGCGTTAACCTGGCATCAAGGCTGGAAGGGTTGAATAAAAACTACGGCACCCACATCATTATCAGCGAAAAGGTATATGAAAATATAAAGAACGAATTCCTTTGCAGAGAATTGGATATGGTAAAGGTCAAAGGTAAAACGGAACCTTCGAGGGTATATGAGCTTATAGGTAGAATCGAGGATACGAAAGACCTACTGGAGATGACGGAAACTTTCAATATGGGGTTAAAATATTTCAGATGCAGCGAATTTGAAAATGCAGTCAGGGAGTTTGAAAGGGTGCTGGCTCTCAAGCCAGGAGACATACCTTCTGAGATCTATATAAAAAGAAGCCAAGATCTCATGAACGGACTAAAACCCGATTGGGAGGAGACGGTATAACACCAATTCGCATTCAAATAATGAACTTTGAATGCCCGTGTATAATACCAAGTAAGCTTTCATTAATGGCAATAATTATATGTATGAAAGCAACTTGGTATAAAATAAGGGGCCCTGAAAGATCTTTTCAGGGCCTTTCTACTATTATTAAGCAACAGTCAGCTTACTTACTTCTTGCTGTCAGAACCCATCCCTTTCATATCGCAGGGCTTCTTACCTTTCTTCTCGCAATCCATCTTTCCGCCTTTTTCTCCGTAGCCATGGTGTTCGCCTTCGCAGCGGTCGTCGGAAGATTCAAGATAGACCTTCTTCTGCTCCGCATCAAGGAGAGGCAGGATCTTCATCTTGCAGTCCATTTTTGTCTTCATAGCCTTCTTAACCTGGTCGGCTATCTCATCCACCTTAGCGTCTACAACGGCCTTATCAATTGAATCCTTTCTAAGGAGGGCATTAAGGTCAATCCTTGCAGCCTTGATATCAGCCATAGTCTTGATCCTGGACTTCTTACACTCGTCCTGGATATCTTCGATCTTTGCCTTCTGTTCTTTTGAAAGCTTCAGGTTTGAGGAAAGCCCGGCATAGCATGATTTATCGTTCTTGTCACAGGCCTTCGCAGAGACATAACTTAACCCTGCAAAGGCGGCTACTACAAACAACGCAACAAACATTTTCTTTTTCATCTTTCCTCCCTTTTGAGTGCAGTGGTCGGCGGTCAGTGATCAGTGGTCAGAAAAAGACTGACAACTGGCCACTGATAACTGATTTAAGCCGAGATTACCCCTTTTATCTCAGGCACCCTCTCCCTTATGGCCCTTTCAACTCCCATCTGAAGAGTTATCGTAGAGCTCGGGCATCCTGAACAGGCGCCTCTGAGCCTTACCTTAACGTAACCATCCTCCATTCCGAGGTAATCTATATCGCCCCCGTCTGCCTGGAGCGCAGGCCTTATCTCGTTCAGGGCCTCTTTTATCTGTTCCTCCATCTCTGCTTCTGACATCAAATCACCTCCCTTTCTTCATTGATAATGATTCACACCGAATAATAAAATACCATCTGCCAGATCAAAACCGTATGATTCAAATCATCACGGCAGCCCTACTGCCCTCTCCAGCTTTGCCCTTGCAATAGCAACATCGTATCTTGCGTTGACAAGGTCTGTCTCTGCCCTTATATGGGATGACTGCGCATCTGTGACTTCTATAATAGTTCCCACACCGGCATCATATCTACCGTTGGCAAGATCAAGGTTCTCCTTCGCCTTGTTAAGTCCGCTCTCTGCAAGGCTTATCAATGCCTCTGCATTTTGCAGCTCCAGGTATGCCTGGGTCACCTCAAGAGAGACATTGTTGGATAGCGCCTCTTTCTGCGCATTCAGAGATTCTATCACTGCGACAGACTCTGAAACCTTCCTCTGTGTAACAAAGCCTTCAAAGATAGGGATATTGAGTGAAAGCCCCACATTCCACCTCTTGTTTTTCTCCTGGAACAGGTCTTCACCCTGACCTGCCGGATACTGGTCATAATAGCCGTAAGAACCGCTGGCGTTGAGGTTCGGATAGTACCCGCCCCTTGCTGCCTTTAAGGTAGCTTCTCCTCCCTTTATCCTCGCATCTATATTTTGTATCTCCGGCCTTCTTTTTAGGGCCTCACTTAAGACCTGTTCAAGGTTAACTCCATGGGGAGCCGTTGGGAGAGAGACAGATATCTCCAGATCGAAGCTCTGGTCAAGCCCAATTCGCGTCTTTAATGATGCCAGGGCCGTGTTAAACGCATTTCGCGCCCTTATAAGTTCGAGCCTGGCTTGATTCAGCTCAACCTCCGCATTGGTGACGTCAAACTTTGCCTTTGCCCCTGCCTCATAAAACCCCTTCGCCTGCCTGAGATGGGCTTCCGCCTGGACAACAGACGCTTCCTGCACCTTCATGAATCCTGTGGCCTTGAAGACGCTGTAATAGGATTCCTTTACGTTATACACTATCTCTACCTTTGTCTTTGAGAGGTCCCACTCCCTCGCCGCGACCGTTGACCTGGCGGCATCAATGCTGCCGCCAGTCCTGCCGAAGTCGTAAATCTTCTGGTCGACCTTAAAAACGGTCTGGTAGGTCTCTGTTTCTCCTGGGATAAAAGAAAGGGCCTTAGCCTCAGACCTCGCATATGACGCATCTATGCTCGCCTTTGGGTAATAAGCAGATCTGGACTCTTTATACTGTTCGTCAGCAACGGCGATATCGCTCTGTGAAGCCCTCAATGATGGATGTTTTTCCAGGGCTATCGCGATACACTCATCCAGGGAGAGAGGCTTCCTATCTTCTGCAAACCCCTGGGAGACATAAAGCGAAATAATAAAAACGGGAACCAATATAGTCTTGGCAAGTGAGGAACGCATTGTAAAAAACCTCCTCCAGTTTATATTTATCAGATCATCAAAAAGTGAATATACCACAGGCGTTATCAAAAGTGTAATCAACAGAGAAAGGGTCTGCCCTCCAACCATCACCATGGCCATAGAGGCCCTTGAAGCGCTTCCATCCCCTTTGCCCAGGGCTATCGGGAGCATACCGAAAACGATAGATATGGTCGTCATCAGGATAGGCCTGAGCCTCACATGGTTAGCCCTTATTATCGCCTCGTCCCTCGGGACACCCTGCTCCCTTAACGTATTGGTGTAGTCCACCTGGAGGATAGAGTTCTTCTTGATTATGCCAAAAAGCATCAGCACGCCTATCATACTATAAACGTTCAGGGTCTTTCCGGTCGCAAGAAGAGCAAAGAGACCGAACGGCAGGGATATGGGAAGGCACGCCATGATGGTAAAGGGATGGACAAAGGAGTTGAACTGGGATGCAAGTACCATGTAAATAAATATCATGCTGAGTATGGTGGCCATAGTGAATCCAAGCATTGCCTGGTTCATCGTCTTTGCCCTTCCTATAAATACGGTGGAGTAATCCTGGGGAAGGTTCATTGTGTCTATCTTTTTCTGAAGCTTTGTCACAGCCTCCCCAAGGGCCATCCCCTCCAGGTTTGACATGATGGTCACCTGCTTCTCCCTGTCCTGTCTATCTATCTGGGCTGGAGATTTCTCCTCCTCAAGCTTTACAAAATTGTCAAGCCTTACAGGCGTACCCCTCAATGAAGATACCGTAAGCCTCGATACCACGCCAGGGTCTTTCCTGTAATCATCCATAAGCCTGACTGTGACAGGGTATTGCTCGTCCCCTTCCTTAAACTTGGTTACCTCTTCTCCTCCAACCATGGTCCTGAGGCTTGAAGACAGAGAGTCTATGGTCACTCCAAGCTCCGATGCCCTGTCCCTGTCTATCTCCACCCTTACTTCTGGCTTCCTAACAGCCAGGGAGGTATCCACATCAACCATGCCGGGGACTGTCCTTGCATAGTCAACTATATCCTTTGCATATATATCGAGCTGTTTCAGATCAGGCCCTCTCAAAACCAGGTTTACAGGGGTCTGCCTGAAACCTCCGCCGCTTATCATGCCGATGTTCTGGACGCTTACCCTGAGCTCAGGGTACTTCTTAAGGAGCTTTCTCGCCTCCTTCATTGAATCCTGCTGGGAAATTTTTCTCTCATTCAGAGGGACCATGGCCAGGTATATGGCCGCATTGGTTACGGATGCCGTCTCCCCTGCCCCAATGGTTGTAAATGCATGGGCAACACCAGGGAGCTTGCGCACCTCATCCTCTATGCCCCGGAGTATCCGGTCGGTCTTCTCAAGTGATGAGCCTTCAGGTGTCTCTATAACTATCTCAAACTCGCTCTGGTCGTCATCTACAACAAGCTCCTTGCCAACCCTTGGAAATATATAGAAGACTGTCGAGAATATAACAACGCCCAGAATCACCATGACAATACGGTGACTGATGGACCATTTGAGCATCACACCATACCAGCGGTCTATAGCTGAGTAAAATATTGACTCCTTTGAGACCTTGTGGCCCCCTGCCTTTAAAAACCTGGATGCAAGCATCGGAGTAAGGGAAAATGCTATCAAAAGGGATATCATTATGGCAAAGGTGGCGGTGATGCCGAAGGAAAAGAAAAACCTTCCCGGCAGACCAGGCATGAAAGCAACAGGGAGAAATATGACCACAAGGGAAAGGGTAGTAGCCATGACAGCCATCCCTATCTCGGATGTTGCAGCCTTTGCGGCCTCCATTGGAGTATAACCTTTTTCCTCTATATACCTGAATATGTTTTCAATAACTATGATGGCGTCGTCAATGACGATACCTGTGCATATGGCCAGGGCCAGCATCGTCATGTTGTTAAGGGTAAAGCCAAGAAACTTTATGACCGTGAATGTTGCGATTATGGATGCAGGTATGGATATGGCTGCGATAATCGTGCTCCTCCAGTTCCTCATGAAGACAAGAACCACGATGCTTGCCAGGAGGCCGCCAAGGATCAGGTGGTCCATCACCTCGTTATAAGATTTCTGGATGAACCTGGAGCGGTCCCTCACCACCTCCATCTTTATATCTGAGGGGAGGGTCCCCTTTAGTACATCCATCTTTTTCTTGATAGTATTAATGACCTTCACCGTATTAGTGCCTGACTGCCTCCTTACCAGAAGGGATACGGCGTTCTCTCCATCCAACCTCGATATGGTCCTTGGCTCCTCAAAGGTATCTTCCACCTTCCCTACATCTGAAAGCCTTATCGGGACTCCGCTTACATTGGCGACTATTACATTATTGAATCCCTCCACGGTATTAATCCTTCCCATGGTCCTCAAGACCATCTCCCTTTCACCGTGGGTTATCCTTCCGCCCGGTACCTCAACATTCTGCGCCCCTATGGCCCTGGCAACCTGATCAATTCCAAGACCATATGCATTGAGCCTGTTTATATCAACTGTTACCTGTATCTCCCTCTCCCTTCCACCAACCATAGTAATGGAACCAACGCCGTTAACGGTCTCAAGGGACTCCTTTATCTTTTTCTTTGCAAGTTCAGTCACTTCCCTGGCAGAGCGATTCCCTGAGACGACTATGGCCATGACCGGGGCTGCATCAGGGTCCATCTTCTGAATTACAGGTGAATCTGTATCTTTAGGGAACTGGGATACAATGGTTGCCACCCTCTCCCTCACCTCCTGGGCTGCTACATCAATATCCTTCTCAAGGAGGAACGTCACGAATACATGGGAAACCCCTTCTACGGTTGTAGACCTGAGTTCATCAATGCCGCTTATGGTGTTTACAACCTCCTCCACCGGCTTGGTTATCTGGGTCTCTATCTCTTCAGGGGATGCACCTTTCAGGGAGGTTGTTATTGTCACAGTAGGGAAGTCCACCTTCGGATATGTATCCAGCCCGAGGGTGAAATAAGACATCAGTCCAACAACCACCAGGAATGCTATCATCATAGTGGCAAAGACTGGATATTTTACGCTTATGTCTGCTAATTTCATCTTTTTACCTCTACCTTGATCCCTGTTGAAATCTTGTTCAGGGAAGAGGTAGCAATAACCTCCCCTTCCTTCACGCCCTCGGTTATCTCAAGCAGATTCTCTATCCTCTCTCCAACCTTGACGATCCTCTCGGAGGCTTCGCCGTTTTCTATGACGAATACCTTCTTTATACCGGCAAAGGCGATCAGGGCCTCTTCTGGCACAAACACCGCCTTATCAGCACTCTTTGTCACGATCTTTCCTTTGGCAAAAAATCCAGGTTTCAATATTCCATCTTTATTCAGGAATGCAGCCTCTATGGGGAGGGCCCTTGTCTTAGGATCTAGAGAGGGACTTACTCTCACCAGCGACCCTTCAAAAACATTCCCAGGATAAGCTTCGACTATAATAAGTACCTTCATCCCCTTACGAACAACTCCAGCGGCCCGCTCCGGTACAGACGCCTTGAGCTTAAGAGGATACGGTGCAACAATGGATGCCACGGCAACCTTGTCATCCACATAGTCCCCGACATTTACAAACCTCTCCTTAATGACACCTGAAAATGGGGCAACTATATCTGTATCTCTGAGCCTCTTTGTCGCCATTTTAAGCGCGGCCTGCCTCTCCTTTGCGGTTGCCTCCAGCCCATTAAGGGATTCTCTGGCCTCATCACTCTCCCTCTCGGATATCAACCCTTTTTTGAAAAGGCCATCCGCGCTATCCCTGTTCAGTCTTGCCAGTTCGTACTTTGACTGTGCCTCCTTAAGGGCCTGGGTTGCCTGCTCAAGTGATATCTTATACTCCTCGGAATCAAGCCTGGCGATCAATTCTCCCTTATTTACGGCCTCTCCAAGGTTTTTATATATTTCCAGTACCTTTCCCTTTACCTCGGCCTTAACAACAGCCTCCGCTTCAGCCTGGAGTTCCCCGACAAACAAGACAGACCTTTCCACCGGCCTCAGCTCTGCCTTTGCCGTGGTAATAAGGACACCTTTCCTTTCTTCCTGTCTGACCTCTTTCGGAGTTTCGGAATATACCCAAATGGCAGGGATCAACAACATACACGCTATTATTACGGCCCTGATTTTAAACATTAATAACTCCTCCTTCAATGGTCTTTAGTACGTTATCAAGAGACATCCTTAGCATTGACTTAAACACCTTGACCTCTTCCTCAGTAAACCCTTTTAATACATCTGCATTGAGGTCTATCGCTATACTGCAGAGAGCTTTCTTAAGGGCCTTCCCCTCTTTGGTAAGGACTGCCTTTGTGACTCTCCTGTCCCCTTCATCCCTTACCTTACTAATAAGACCCTTATTTTCCAGCCTGTTGGCAATCCCGGTGATGGTGGGTTTATCACAATACATACTCCTGCCGATATTGCTCAGAGGCTGACTGTCCTTCTCGAACAGCCTTGCCATAAACCCAAACTGTGGACCTGTGAGGCCATACTCTTTAAACCTTTCCTCAAAGGACCACTTCATAGCTGTAGCAAGTCTGTTCAGGAGGAACCCAAAGCTCTCATTAACGTTATACCTGTTCATGAGAATATAGTTAGCATACTAACTATTATATGTCAAGGTTTTAGTGTGTCAATTCGAGGTGAGAGAAACACTTGACTCTTTCATTTTTACACTGTATAGTTTAACGTTTAAAAAGCCGACAATCCGGCCTTTTTTCTTGAGACACAGATATCATTGATTATCTATGATTAATACTATTTTTATCAGTACTCATCATAACTTTTCTGAGTAAATCAGTGTCAATAAAGGTTTTAAGGATTTATACGAGTTGCTTTCAAACACAAAATTTACCTGTTATTGAAAGCTTACTTGGTGCTTGTACCCGGAGTGGTATTATGCAGGGCGCGATAGATTTTATTGTTTGAGAGCAAATCAGTATTAATACAAAAGGAGAACAAAGAATGCAGTTACGTAAGGACATCAGAAACATCGCCATAATCGCCCATGTTGACCATGGCAAAACCACCCTGGTTGACGGTATGCTTAGACAGAGCGGGATATTCAGGGCAAATGAGGCTATGACGGAAAGGGTCATGGACTCCAATGACCTGGAAAAGGAGAGAGGGATTACGATCCTTGCCAAGAACACATCCATCCGCTACAAGGATATAAAGATAAATATCGTTGATACCCCCGGACATGCCGACT